>LFIK01003658.1_pt1 | contig 12465 bp, 8 predicted proteins | sample 643401 | NCBI WGS metagenome assembly LFIK01 (sample SAMN03777447, study PRJNA286221) | soda lake metagenome | biome: soda lake; feature: Kulunda steppe; material: water; isolation source: sample T5-Br brine of Lake Tanatar-5 | place: Russia: Kulunda steppe | collected 2010-07 | reverse complement strand
GCGCTCTTTGAAAAGTGCCGGAAGGAGGTCGAAAGCGATTCATCGACGCGCGCCCGCACCTTGGTGTCCGATTCTTTGGGAGGGGTGGAATTGAGTCATGAACTTCGCCGTTCGATGGATCGCCTGGAGTTGATTCTGGAGCCGGCGATCAGCGCAGCCAGAAATGCACTGGAGGGGGCGAAGGCGAAAGTGCCGGATTGTTCGCTCCAGATTCCTCTGGAAGCGATTAAGGTGAAAAAAGGCTTTTGGGATTGGATGCTCTGCCGCCGTCAAGCCTCGATACGTCGTCGCCTTTTCGGAGAGGAAGATTCCCTCGACAAACCGGTGTCGGCCGCGATGAAGAAGAAGCGGCTGGATGAGGACGGTAAGGAGGATTTGCGGCAGAAGGTGACTACGCATCTTTCGGAACTCTTTCCTCGGGAGGCGACCCGGGTTTCGGAAGGATTGCTTTCCCTCTATATCGGCCAGTTGAGTCAGGAGCTTCGGCAGAAACTGCAGACGGGCAGTGCGGAATACACGGATAAAAAACAGGCCTTGGAGAAACGTTTGGCGGACAATCGGCAAATCCAGGAGCAGCTTGATCGCCTATCCAAGGAATCGGGCGCCGTGATCGATTCGATCTATTCGCTCAAGGAAAAGTTTCGGGCCTTTGGTTGGGATTCGCGTGACGCGGCAGCCGAGGAAGCGGCAGCTTCGACTTCGGAGGACGGAGTCTCGGTGGACGAGGAAACTCTTTCGGCTAAGCCGGACGAAGAGTAGTCCGGACCGGCGGGGTGTCAGACGCGCGCGGAACGAGCAGATCGGGTGTGGTTGCGGGACCCTCGCAGGCAACCGCCACCACATTCGAGCTCAATGGCGGGCTCCGGCTGGTCTAAGTAAGGTATTCGCAGCCGGCAGTTCCGCCGGAGAAATTTAAAATTGTCCCTAATTGACTTGATTATGCCATTTAAACGTTTTTTCATCGGTTAAATGAAGCCTCACCCTTTCTTGGAAAAACATTCCCTAAAGCACGGTAAAATTTGGGTTGATGGGACGCACCGCTTTCAGAAGACGGGCAAGCCTCTTCGGAATTTTGCAGACCCCAAAGCCATTACAGAGTTAATTGAGGATTTGCCTGTGATAGCGGCGAAGGGCTTCACCAACCTTGCACTGAATTGCTACTGGCACCACTTCAATCCATCCGGCGACGGGAGCATCGACGTCCAGCTCGACCTCTTGAAAGAGCTGATCGCGGCCATCCGTGCCCATGGCATGTATGTCAGCCTCTCCGTGGAAACCTACGGCGTGGGTGGCGGCCAGATCCCCGAGGGTTTCTGGGAGAAAAATCCGGGGGCCCTTGCCGTGAACCACCTTGGTCAGCCCGTCTCCGACACCGAATACGGCTATGGCTCGAAGGTTCCCTCGATTTTCTGCCCGAACTATCTGCAAGCATCGCGAGGTTTCATGACCAGTTTGGTGGAGAATCTGGACGCGGCGAATTTCTTGTATTTCGAAACAACGGTCGAGCCTCAATATATGGGAGCCCAGTGGCTCGATTACAGCAACAGCGCGCGAGATGCCTATACCGAATGGATTCGGTCGAACAATCGCTCCGACGCGCTCCCTTTTCCCGACGAGTTTCCCGCCGACGACACCTTCAAGCTTTCCAAGGACTGGAATCTTTTTCGCGCGGAAAGCCTGGCGGAATGGATTAATGGTGACGCACGGGCTCTCCGCTCGGGTGCAGGCAATGCCCCGATCTGGATCGCTTCGGACTATTTGGACGCCGAAGAAAACACCATGATTCAGCGGAGCGGCGACGCGGTCGAACTCCTACGTAACATGACGGAGTCTGACATCATCCAGGTCAACTGGACCTGGTGCAACATTGAGCGCAAGCCCAACCAGCTCGCCTATGCCCGCGTCAAACAGGTCATGGACGAGACCGGTCGCGACTGGGCCGTGACCGAGCACATGACGATTAACGGCGCCGATTATTTTGAAAGCGAAATGGAAGGCCTCCTTCGAAACACATTGGATAACGGCACCGGGTTCGGGTGGGAATTCGTCGATATTGCGGCGGACCGGGACAGTTCCGAAACGAAGCCTAACGACGTGCTTCCGGGAGATTTCAAACCCCAGCATTTTGCCGTCTACGACGCCGAATGGAACCCCAAGGCCCCCATGGCAGTCGTCGAGGACAACTGGGACCGCTGGATGGATCTTGTTGCAGCATCCCCGAAAGAATAACCCCAAGTTCGTTGTTTTAAAGGTAAACCAAGACACTCAGAAAAACTATCCTACCGCTCGGCGTTGGCCTGCTGGCCCTAATCACTCCGGTTTTCGCCGATGAACAAGTTCCCGCAGCCGATGGCCTGAAGGGGCAAGTTTTCGCCGGCTACCAAGGTTGGTATCGCGCCCCGGGCGATGGCTCCGGCCTCGGCTGGCAGCACTACGAGACCTACGACGAGGTCTTCAAACCGGGGTACTCCGGAATTGATTTTTGGCCCGACGTGAGCGAGCTGGATCCGGATGAAAAATTCCCGACTCCCTTCAAGCATGCCGATGGCAGCACGGCCTACGTTTTCAGTTCGCAAAACGAGAAGACGGTCGACCGCCATTTTAAGTGGATGAAAGACCACGGCATCGCCGGTGTCTTTCTTCAGCGTTTCGCGCACGACGTCCTTGAAGACGGCCACCACCAGTGGGAACTACTCCAGCCCTCGAACAACAAGATCACCAAATTTGTGCAGAAAGGGGCCCAAGCCCATGGCCGGGCGTATTCGATCATGTATGACCTTTCGCACGTGCGCAAGGGAGAGATGCCCATGGTGATGGATGACTGGCGCGAGCTCAACGACCGTTTCGATCTCCTTGAGGATCCCAATTACCTGCACGAGAACGGCAGACCGCTCGTCGCGATCTGGGGCGTCGGCTTTTCCGACGGCCGCGAATACACTCTCGACGAGGTCGCCACGTTGATCGATTTCTTAAAAAACGATCCCGAATACGGAGGCTGCTCGGTGCTGCTCGGCGTTCCCACCTACTGGCGGACCCTTGAGAATGATGCCGTTTCCGACCCCAAACTCCACGACCTCATTCGTAGCGCGGATGCGGTTCTGCCTTGGACCGTCGGCCGTTTCGGCGGTTCCCAGACCGCCCTCGAGCGCGGCGAAACCTATGTGACCAAAGACCAGGCTTGGTGCGACGCTAATGGTGTCCAATATATGCCTCTGGCCTTCCCCGGTTTCAGTTGGCACAATCGCAAAATCGAGGATGATCCGAACGTGGAGTTTAATGCAATCCCCCGCGAAGACGGGCTTTTCCTCTGGTCGCAAGCGGTCGCCGCTCAACGCGCGGGGGCCGACACGCTTTATATCGCGATGTTTGACGAACTGGACGAAGGCACGCAGATCTTCAAAGTCTCCAACAACCCGCCGGTGGGTGAGAGCCGCTTCCTTACCTATGAGCCCCATGCACCCGACTACTACTTGCGCGTGACGGAGGCGATTGGGGAAATGTTGCGGGGGGATCGTCCTGTCACGGAAGAACTGCCCGCGCTGGACTAAGTGTTTTCCTTGGAAACCCGCCGAAACTACCCCTCCCTGAAAAAGACCTAACTCCTATTCTATGCTTACAAGTATTGATTACATCGTTATAGCGGTCTATTCGCTGATTCTCATTGGAATCGGTTTCCTCTTGGTGAGGAAAGCCGCGGGGGGGCTGGAATCCTACTTCCTCGGCGGGCGAAAGCTGCCCTGGTATTTCCTCGGCTGCTCGGGGATGGGCTCCTGGTTCGACCTCACCGGCACGATGGTGATCACCTCTTTTCTGTTTATGATCGGACCGCAGGCGCTCTTTATCGGCTTTCGTGGAGACGCAGTCCTCGTTCTCATCTTCCTGCTCTGCTTCACGGCCAAGTGGCACCGGCGCTCCGGCGTTATCACCGGTGCCGAGTGGATGCAGTTCCGCTTCGGTCCCGGGCGTGATGCCGACGCCGCCCGCCTGCTCACCGCGATCGTCTCGATTTTACCGGTCATCGGTCTGATCGCCTATCTGATGAGGGGCTCTGGCATTTTTCTCTCCATGTTCTTCCCGTATTCGCCGGAAGTGTGCGCGGGCGTGTTAATTGCCATCGCGGTCATCTACACCATGATGTCGGGCTTCTACGGGGTTGTGATCAGTGACGTCATCCAATCCATCCTCATTTTCGTCTCGGCGCTCGTACTTGGCATCGTTGCCTTCACTATGATCGAAGGCGTTGAATCGATCAATGCCATCGCCCAAGCCGTCCATGGGACGTCCGGGTGGGCCACCTCCACTCCGCAAATGGAAATTGAGTTTCCACAGGCCGCAGATGGATCGATGTATGATGTCTATCGATTCCTCGGACTGGCCATGGCCTTCTTCCTTGTCCAGTCGACCGTCTTCGGTCTGGCCAGCGGCGCCGATCCAAAGTATTTCGCTTCCAAATCGGATAAGGATGTCGGCAAGCTCAACATTTTGATCGGCTTGATGATAGCCATTCGCTGGCCGATGATGATCGGGCTCGCCGTGATCGGGCTTTTTCTGGTCCACGATAGCTTTCAGGATCGCGGAGATGTTGCCAGAGCGGCGGAAACCGTTCGCGAATACTACCCGGAAATGGAAAGGTCTGAATGGCGCGCCACGACAACTGAAATTATCGCCCAACCAGAGGAAGCCGACCCCGCCCTGATCGCGAGCCTCGGAGAAATCCTCGGGGACGACTGGCAGGCTCATCTGCCTCTCGTCGATTACACCGGTGTCGTCGATCCCGAACGTATTCTGCCGGCTGTGATCCTCCATTACGTTCCGGTCGGCCTGCTAGGCATCATCCTCGTGACCGCGCTCGCCGCCACCATGTCAACCTTCGACTCGACGCTTAACTCGGCCTCCTCCTTTATCACACGCGATATCTACCAGCGCTGGTTCCGCCCCAAGGCGGATAATACCGAGTTAATACGAGTCGCTTGGCTCGCCACGATCGGTATCGCGTTTATCGGCTTCTACGCCGGGTTGCACTTCGCCACCATCAACCAAGTCTGGGACTGGGTCCTCATGAGCCTCATGACCGGCCTCTTCGTGCCAAATTTCCTCCGTCTCTACTGGTGGCGGATGAACGGCTGGGGTGTGGCTTTTGGGATGGGCTTTGGTGCCATTGGAGCCATTTCTCAAACACTCTTTTTCCCTGAGTTTCCCTTTTGGGGGCAATTCCTCTACGTCGCCGTCATCGCCTTCAGTGGAACCATCGTCGGTTGTCTGATGACCAAACCGACGGATATGGCGACCCTTGTCCATTTCTACAAGAAAACCCGCCCCTTTGGCGTCTGGGGCCCTGTCCGTCAGTACCTCGGGGAAAGCCAATTGGCCTATATCGACTCCGAGAACAAGCGCGACATCATCTCCGTTCCCTTCGTCTTCGTCTACCAGGTCATGCTCTTCATGATTCCCATGCAGATCATCATCCATAGCTTCAGTTCACTCGCCTGGAGTGTCCCTCTGTTTGTTATCGGTGTCACCGGCACCTACTTTATCTGGTGGAAAAACCAGCGCCCCGACCGTGATATGGAAAATGAACCGGATTCCCTGGATGCTGAAAAAGTAACCGAACGTATCCATTGATTTCTTCGTGAAATAGACCGATCGACCTACACGGGAAGTAGGTGGATGATGGCTGAGGCTGATCGCCCTTATGAGTAACACGAAAAGCAATTAATACATTTATGAAAAAAACGATATCACTGCTTATCCCTCTACTGCTGGGATGTTCATTTGGCGCCAAAGGTGAAAATACGGAGAACCTGGGCTCTCCAAAACCCAACATCGTCATCCTGTTTGTCGATGACATGGGTTATGGGGATATCGGGATTTACAACTCTGAGTCAAAGATTCCCACTCCGAATATTGATCGTTTGGCGGAAGAAGGTATGCGGTTTATGGATGCCCATGCCCCCGGTGCATTGTGCCATCCCTCCCGGTATGGGCTGTTGACAGGCAGGTATCCTTTTCGCACGGATGTGACTGTCTGGCCGAATGAACCGGTGATTGAAGAAGGCCGCATGACGATTGGGTCCGTGTTGCAGGCGGGGGGGTATCATACCTCTATGGTAGGCAAATGGCATTTGGGTTTCGACGAATCCGAAACCATAGATCCTCCGGCTGATCCCCAAGGCGATCCCAATACCCGGGCGGCTTATCGTGAATATGATCCGGATCAAGTCTTGCCCGGGGGGCCGGTGGATCGTGGATTCGATTCTTTCTTTGGGATGCGCGCGTCGACTGACATCCCGCCGTACTTCTATATCAGGGGAGATAGGGTGGTAACACCGCCAACCGCTACGATTGAGGACAATTTCAGCGGAGGCCACTGGAATGACATCCAGGGTGCGTTTTGGCGGGGAGGGGGCATCGCGCCTGGTTTGGAATTAATCGATGTAACGCCGCGGTTTACCGACGAAGCAATAAAAGTGATTGAAGAACATAATAACGAAGGGTCGTCGTCCCCCCTGATGTTATATGTAGCTTATCCTTCCCCCCATACGCCCTGGTTGCCCGTTGAAGAGTTCGTGGGAGTCAGCGGGGCAGGGATGTATGGAGATTTCATGGCGATGGTTGACGCAGAGGTTGGGAAAATACTCGAAGCGCTGGAGAGGACAGGAATGGGCGAAGAGACGCTGGTGATATTCACCAGCGACAACGGGCCAGTCTGGTATGAAAAAGATATAAAACGTTACGGCCATGATGCCAACGGAGGTCTCAGAGGCATGAAAGGGGATGCCTTTGAGGGGGGGCATCGGATGCCATTTATCGTTCGCTGGCCCGGCGTTGTTGAACCGGGCAGGGTTACTGGTCAGACCATTTCATTCACCGATTTATTGGCGACATTCGCCGAAATCGTTGACAAAGATCTCCTGGAGAATGCCGGGGAGGACAGTTTCAGTATCCTTCCTGTGTTGACAGGCAGCCAGCCGGAAACGGAAGCGATTCGTCCGCCGGTTGTTTTGTCTACTTTAGGCCGGGGCGGGATGCGAGCGATTCAGGACAGAGAATGGAAGCTGATCGATGGCCTTGGTTCAGGAGGGTTCACCCAACCCTCCTATATTGAACCCGGTCCCGGTGATCCTGAAGGGCAGCTTTATAACCTTAAAGAAGACCTGGCCGAAACCAATAATTTGTGGCACGAATATCCTGAAAAGGTTAAGCAATTTAAAGCAATGCTCGAAGAAATGGACAGATCCGGACGGAGCAGACCTTGATTTAAGCTATAAAATAAAACAGCAAATACGGGATAAGATTACGGGGTCAGGCCGTTGTTCGCCGCTTAAGAGGCCGACGACGTCTGACCCCATTTCGATTTACCCAAAGATTTATGAAAAAAACAATATCACTGCTCGTTCCCTTACTCCTGGGATGTCAATTTGCTGCCAAAGGTGAAAGCAGGGAGAATTTGGATTCTCAAAAACCCAATATCGTCGTCGTGCTTGTCGATGACATGGGTTATGGCGATTTAGGGAGTTACAATTCTGAGTCAAAAATCCCCACTCCGAATATTGATCGCTTGGCGGAAGGAGGTATCCGGTTTATGGATGCCCATTCACCCGGTGCGCTGTGTCACCCCTCCCGGTATGGGTTGCTGACAGGCAGGTATCCTTTTAGGACGGATGTGACTGTTTGGCCGGATGAACCGTTGATTGAAGAAGGCCGCATGACGATTGGGTCCGTGTTGCAGGCGGGGGGGTATCATACCTCTATGGTAGGCAAATGGCATTTGGGCTTCGACGAATCCCAAGCCAGGGATCGTGTGGTTGATTCAGAAAGTCTGTACGGTAACCGGGAGGCTTATCGTGAATATGATCCGGATCAAATCTTGCCAGGTGGGCCGGCGGATCGTGGATTCGATACTTTTTTTGGTATTCGTGCGTCGACTGACATCGCGCCTTATTTCTATATCAGGGGGGATCGGGTGGTAACGCCACCAACCGATAAGATTGAGGAAAATCTCAGCGGAGGTCACTGGGAGTATAATCAGGGTGCGTTTTGGCGGGGAGGGGGCATCGCGCCTGATTTGGAATTAATCGATGTAACGCCGCGGTTTACCGACGAAGCAATCAAGGTGATCGAAGAACATAATAACGAAGGGTCGTCGTCCCCCCTGATGTTATATTTGGCTTATCCTTCCCCCCATACGCCGTGGTTGCCTGTTGAAGAATTTGAAGGAGTCAGCGGGCCGGGATGTATGGAGATTTCATGGCGATGGTTGACGCAGAGGTTGGACGGGTCCTTGATGCGCTGGAGAGGGCAGGAATGAGTGAAGAGACGCTGGTGGTATTCACCAGCGACAACGGACCCGTCTGGCATGACAAGGATAGAGAACGTTACGGCCATGATGCCAACGGAGGTCTCAGAGGCATGAAAGGGGAGTTGATTTTGTTATTCACCGCGTTCGGCCCGTTGCTGATTGTCAGCCGTCCGTCGCTTACGGTGACCATAGCGTTGCCGGAGACGAAATTGACTGCGGCGGCGTTGCCGCTGGCCAGCGTTGTCTCGTTGGCAGTGCCCGCCTCGGCGACGAATTCGATAAAGCTGTTATCAAAATTCGGATCGCCTCCGGTGATGCTGACATCGTAATCGCCATTGGGCAATTCGATCTCCCAAACATAGTTGGCATCATTCCATTGCATATGGTTAAGAGTATCCAACCTCTGGTCGGTATGGTTGTTGCGCTCCCGTGTCCTATCAAAGGATGTCGTCCAGCCATAGCTGTAGCCATTGCCGCGATCACCAAAGACCTCCGATGTGTCCGCCAGATAGCCCGAAGGAACCGAGGCTGAGGCCGGTTGGAAGTTGATATAAATGGACGGCTGAGCTCCGGAAGACACGACCGTGATTTCTGTGGTCGCTTCGCTTTCGTTGCCCAAAGTATCCCGGGCGACCGCGCTGAATTCATAAACACCCGGTTGCATGTTTTGCAGCTCGGGATCGTTTTGACCGGGCGCTCCCCACTGGTAGGGCGTCGCGTCTTCACTGCGGTTGAGTTCAACCCCGTTCTTATAAAGAAAGACGCGGTCGATCCCGTTCAAAGAACCCGCATTCACCTTCAGGTGAAGATCCTCGCCTCCAACATGTGTGGACGGCGGCGAGTCAAAACTGACAACCGGAGGAAGTTCCGGAATAACGGCATGGTTCGTCATTGTGAACGTGGTCGCATCCTCAATCGCTGTTCCCCTGACATCCAACAACCCCGAGCTCGTTGTCCTGACGTAATAGCCGTCAACGCTCTGCAGCGCAATTTCCGTTCCCGAGGTGATGGTTCCTTCGTTTCCATCGGCCTTCAAAATCGTAAACCGCTCCCATCCCCTCGGATCCATGCGGTCCGCTTCCAAATCATCATTTCCGCCACCTATGGCAGCCAGGTACAATCCGTTGCGGGTTTGAATATTGACCTGGTCGCAGGATTCCAAGGTGCCGCCATTGCGATCACTGATGATAAACTCTTGATGGTTGGCGGCTGTTGTGTTGTCTGCCTGAACCTGCTCCCCCCCGCCGTTTACGGCTGTAACATACTGGTCATTCAAAGACGATCTCAGCGCTACGGTCTGCGTCTCTCTCTTAACAAAAAGCCAGTCCAGATTTAACGCGCCGCTTGAGGCCAATGTGAGGCGCAGCGTATGGTCTCCTTCGAGAGTCAATGTGCTTCCAAGGCTGAAGGTTTTGAAAACCGTATCCCCTCCGGTGGATGGAAGTTCCACATTGCCCAGTGAATCGCCATTCACTGAAAGATTCACAGTTTCCGTGCTATTCGCCGCATAGCGGACCGAAAAGGTGTAGGTGTCGGGAGCCAGATAAACATCCCGGAATTCCACCCATTCTCCTTCGGCCGACAATTCGACACTCCAGCCACCGCTATCACCCGGAAGCTTGTAAACATCCAAATCCCCACTGCGGCGGAAACTATTCCCGGCATTGCCGGGTGTGGTGCTATGGTAAGCATCGGCTCCTTCGAATTCCAGGCGAAGCGTTTCGGTCCTCAGGTCATTATAACGGCGCATGAGGTTGATATATTGGTTCGGATTGGTCCACTCCTCATCCAGACTGCGATACAAACCGGCCCACTCAATATCATCGGTCCAGCCTTCAATAGTCACCAGTTCCGCATTGTTTTCCATCATGGCTTCCAACCCCTGAAGGAAGGTGTCGCCATTTTCTCCGAGACCATCAGGTCCATTCCGAGCGATGAAATGATCGGGATTCTGATAATCCGGGTGGCTCGGATCCCAATATGAGGGTCTTGCAAAACCGGGATTCATAGAACCGGCCGTAACGCCGTTGTGTGCCACGATGGTGTAACTCTCATTCTCGCTGGATCTAAACCAGTCGTTCATGGCATATACATCAGCCTGATTGGCAACCGTGCTGTCTTGATTTCCGGAGGTGACCAACCGTTCGGAGACGTTAAAAGCGGGACGCACACCATATGTATCCTCAAACCTATCCGCGACATTCGTCAGCAGTGTGCTGACATTTCCCTCCATATTATCAGCCCAACGCGGGTGAAATCTCCAGAATTCAATCAGTGGGCGCTCTTCACCATCCATATCGACAGTGAACCACCACTCGCTCGGAACCGTGTCAAACCAGGGTTTGACCCCCCGTTCGAAATAAGTAAACGCGACATTGTCCGTGTCCGAAAAATCGACGTTTGAATCGTCGGGCAACCCGGCAACATCCACATAGTGCCGCCGCAAGACCGGTGTGTCGACAAAGCAGGTCAACTTCATCAACTCCGGAGTGACTCCCGCGCGATCAAACGCATCAATCAGCATAACCAATTGCCGTGGATTCAAAAAGCCTTCCCAATCGTTCGGATCATCGGGATCAAATACACCACGGGTTGACAACAGCATGACTGACATACGTCCCTGCAACTGCTCGGCGACCAACTGATCCCACCAGTCCGGATCAGTATTTTCATACGGTGCATATAAGGGCATCTGATGTATCTCGGGATCCAGCCGACTCTCCCGATTCAAATAGCCCGTCAGACTGTAAAAAACAGGCAAATTATCGGAAACAATGGGGACCAACATGACATCTTCCACAGGAACTTCGGCCGTGGCCGTCGAACTAATGGCTGACGAACCAATAGCCATCGCCACGAGCATTAATAGGGGGTTTTTTAGCTTCATCTTCTATTCTAACTATTTCGTTGTTTTGGACCCTCATTAAACAACCCTACATGCCACCCGCCGAGCGAGAACGAGGTGACCATTTGCCCGTTGCGTGTGTCTTGGCGCATAGGGGTTACGTTTCCGAGCCCCTCGGCGAATGAAGCGGCTCCGGCGCACTGCCGTACCAGCGCGAAACCGGCGATTGCTCCGGCTTTCTCAAGGAAGGTTCGACGGGTGTTCATGAGATTACCGCTCGATGATTGAGGGAATGACGATTAAGGTAATTGAGTGGGATTGACGAGAGACCGCTTTTCAGCGCCTGCCCGTTGAAGCCGTTCCGAAGGAGCGCTTTTGTCGAGCAATGTAGCGGCATCGAGCTGACGATGTCAAGTGGCTTCAGATCGCCTATGGAGGGGCTTACATCTGAGGCACCTGAAGTTATAAAAGGTTGCTTTTCCAACAGGGTTTTACCATAAACGGGCGCAATGAAACCTTATCTTGCTTTTTTCGCCGCTTTTTTCGTTTTTATCTCACCGCTTGCGGCGCATCCGACTGGTCACGAAGGAGGATTCTTTGAGACGGTGAAGCATATGCTTACTCATCCGGACCATCTTGCGGTCGTGGGCGCGGCGTTGGTGCTCGGGGGCTGTTTGGCTTGGAAGGGGTTTCGATCCTACCGGGTCAAGCATTAGTCTCCGCCGGAATCGCCGACGGCTCAGTCTCGACCGGATTCGATGGACCGGTTTAATTTGCCGGAGACAAAGCCTTCTTGGTCAAACTCGATTTCTTCGAATCCGAGGGCTCGAATGCGTTGGCCGATTTCTTTTCGCGCTGCTTCCAGCCTGGAGAAGCAGTCTTTGGCCACTTCCACCTTCGCTTTCATGCCGTAGTGCCGGACGCGGCTGATTGGGAAGCCGGCCTCCTTGAGCACAGCCTCCGCATCTTCAATTTGGCGGAGTTTTTTGACCGTTATTTCCTCGCCGTAAGGCACGCGGGAGGAGAGACAGGGGCTGGCCGGTTTGTTCCAACATTCGAGGGAGAAGTGATCGGCGAGCTCCCGGACATCCTCCTTGGAAAGATTGCAATCGGCGAGGGGAGAGCGAACCGAGAATTCGTCGGCGGCGGCGAGTCCCGGCCGATAGTCGCCGAGGTCATCCACGTTGGTGCCGTTCAAGACCCACCAGTCCGGTTTTTCCGCCCGCAACGCGCTTAGCTCCTCGTAGAGCGTGTGCTTGCAGTAGTAACAGCGATTGGAAGGGTTGTTGAAATAATCCGGATTTGAAATTTCGTCAGTGGT
>LFIK01003657.1_pt1 | contig 12465 bp, 26 predicted proteins | sample 643401 | NCBI WGS metagenome assembly LFIK01 (sample SAMN03777447, study PRJNA286221) | soda lake metagenome | biome: soda lake; feature: Kulunda steppe; material: water; isolation source: sample T5-Br brine of Lake Tanatar-5 | place: Russia: Kulunda steppe | collected 2010-07 | reverse complement strand
GCGGACGCCAGCACTCACCCAGGTGTCCTTGTTGCACAGGCCCACGCGCCCTTTGGCCCCTCAGTGCTGGAGGGAACAACGCTTCCTGCACAACACCTGCCCCAACACACCCATATGTTGTTGCTGTCCAGGCCCGCGCACACCTCCGCCCTTCACTGCCGGAAGGCACGACACCTCCTGCACAAAACACCAACACCCACCCGTCGTTGTCGTCCAGGCCTACGCCCTTGGGCCCCACATTGCCGGAGGACATGATGACGCCAGGGGCGGATGGGTTGGTGTACACTGAAGGCACGGAGGTCAGCAGGTTGTCCCAGCTGGAGGCACCGTGCAGGTGCAGGTAGCACTCGCGGCTGTTGTCGCACCTGCGCAGTAGAAGCAGTGCATAGGGCCAGTGCACAGGCAGCATCAGCTTGAAAAAGGGGAGGTGGGGGAGGGGTAGGGAGGGGCACGGCGCAGGTGCAGGCAGCACTCGCGGATGTTGCTGCGCTTGCGCTGTGGAAGCAGGGCGCAAGCAGGGGCCAGGGAAGGGGGAGGCGCTGGGGGTTGTGTGACAGTTGCTGCCACTGTGCATTGTCCTATAGGCAGACGTGATTGTGCACAAATGGCAGTCACGGTCGCACAAGGGAAGCAGTGCTTGGGAGGGGGGGGAAGGGCCCTAGGGAGATGATTGTCGATCATGTTTAGGTGGCGGCCACAATTCTGCATGAGCAGCAGGGCAAAGAGGGGCACAGTGAAGGCACAGGGAGCACTTGCTGATGATGTTCTGTACGGACGGCAGCACACGTGCAGGGTGCAAACGGGGCACAGGCGGCAGGTGCCATAGGCAGAAGCACACGGCAAGGACTGCACGCTAAAAGAGGGCCTCTGTGCTGCATGCTCCCATGTCTGCATCCCTTGTGCCAGTGTCTAGATGTGTGCCGCGGATTGTGCTGGCGTGTGCTGACACTGAGGCTGCGGCCATTTTCCTCTCTGAGGTGATCTCAGATATGCGTGCAGAGCATGGCCCGCCAAGGAGAGCTGCACAGGCCAGGGATGGGCTGCGAGTGCGACACAGGCGAGGGGTGTGCTGTGAGTGCTGCACAGGCCAGAGGTATGCTGGATTGCAGCGCAGGCCAGGGATGTGTTTGCAGCCAAGGAGCGCCGCACGAGAGAGCTTGACCCACTTGTTGCACTTAGGGTTGTTGAACTTGGCAGGCGCCTGCAGGCGCTCCCACTTCCCGCCGCCGTTGAAGCTGATGCGCGTCTCCACCTGCCCAGCAAAATGTGGAGGGTGGGGCGAGGGCAAGGTGATGACTCACAGCATCACCCCGGCTTGAGCGCAACTTCAGCACCGCACACAGCCACGCTGCACCCAGCATGCATCCGCGCAGCCAAGGGGTGTCCACAGTGTGTTGCATTTGACAAACAGCCAAGGTGAAGCTGAGCCCTCATGGGGAGGTTTCCTCATGTCCACCCACCAAAAACATGAGCTTGCACACACCGGATAAAGGGCAGCATGCAGAAGGACAGCACAACTCATGGGGAGGGCAGACCAAGTCTCGGGCCCCATCGCAGCCCAGACAAACAAAAATAATGCATAGTGATGGCCGATCCGTCCATTAACAAAGCATGAACAGGGCCCTGGCGCACTTGGGCGTGCTGTGAGGGAGGTAACCACCATGTGCTGGCACAGCTGCAAGAATCGCTCCCTTGTTTTCTTGCCAATGCACTGCTGGGTACCCCCAATGGGTCGACTTGTGCTGCACAGCTGCAGGTCCCACACACTGCTTTTCCCTTTGTTTGCTCGCCCATGCGCATGCTCCCGTTTTGGCTGCCTTCCCACGCACCAAGGGGTACCCCAGCAGGTCAGCAATGTCAAAGTCATCAGGTTTGCCGCTCTTGGAGCGCATCTGGTTGGCAATGAACACGCCCTGCATGGCCACGCCAGCAAATGCAAACATATGAGAACTGCACACTGGTCAGACCCTATAATACAACAGGACCCTTTAATATTACAGGAGTAGGCCATTGCTCACAAGTGCGCTTAGTTGTTGCAGCAGACGATTGCTCACAAGTGTGCGTGCAGGCTGGTCTTGGTGCTTGATAGCAGCGAAGCTGCATTGATCACATGTAAGTGCCCATTGCTTGCACACAAAAGCGCATGGATTGCACACAAGCGCTAGCGCGCTGGTCAGGCCCTGTTCATGGGGTTCCCTCAAAGGCCAGCATGTGTGCGCGCTGGTGTGGGCTGCCTCTGCTGATGCCTCAGCAGCCCTGGGCAGCAAACACCAATGTGCGCCTGTGCACCGTTGTGAAGAGATACGGCAGAGAGCACGCCGGTGGAATTGCGTAATTGGAGCAGCGCGCCGTGGCCCAAGGCCTCTTAAGAGGCGTGACTTGACCATGAGCCCCGGCAAGGCAAGGCTCTGTGGAGAGTGTTTGATTGTTAGGCGCAGGAGCCGCGCAGCGCGGCACCAGTCAGCCGCAGTCTGCTGCGTCAACCATGCAACCACAGCCATGCAGGGTCATCCTGCTGCGCAAGAACCTACATCTATGAGTCATGGCACCCACCCACGCCCTGGCACACCCACTGTGGTGTGGCGCACCTTCCTCTTCGTCAGCACCCATGAGCACCCTCTAGCACTCTTGCTGGCTCACCCACTGCCAGCTCCCGTATCGGCAGGAAGGGGCAGGCAGGCCCATAGGCACTCACAACGGCTATTTAGGCCTGGCCTGTGGGAGCTGTTGGTAAGCAGGCAGCCAGGTAATGCTGGGTGCTTGGCTAGTGTTGTGCTAGGCAAGGCTACCGCAACTCACCGGCAGGCCTTCAACCTTAGCAAAGTCGGTGGCGAAGCCGAGGTCGCCGTGGTACACGTCCGCAAGGGACAATGAGAACAGCGCGTGGTGCGGGCCAGACATGAACACACTGCTGGCAGGGATGTCCTGCATGCACAAGGGTAGGCATGAACACAGCGCTGGCAGGGATGTCCTGTATGCACAAAGGAAGCCATGAACACCGCTAGCAGGGATGTCCTGTATGCACAAAGGAAAGCATGAACACAGCGCTGGCAGGGATGTCCTGTATGCACAAAGGGAGGCATGAACACAGCACTGGCAGGGATGTCCTGCATGCACAAAGGAAGATATACATGAACACAGCGCTGGCAGGAATGCCCTGCATGCACAAAGGAAGATATACAAGAACACAGCGCTGGCAGGGATGCCCTACATACACAAACGAAAAAGCGCGTGGTGGAGTCGGGCCAAAAGCGCGCTGCAGGTAGGGGTGCTTAGAGTTGCGTGCAACATAAGAACAGCGCGTGTAGCGAGGCCTGGACTCAGGCACACGGCGAGCAGTGAGCTTTCCAGCACACAGGTAGGAGGGGCAGGCAGGCGCCCAGAAGCTGGGCCGTGCAAATTTGGCCGCAGCGAGGGGCCACGCCATGTGCAGCCTCTGAGCAGCAGGGATAGGGCAGGGTTGCTGTGCTGTGCAGCGCCTGTACTGAGGAAGGCTCGCAGCAAATCGCCGCAGGGGTTGCAGCCCCCCAGCTGGTCATTCCCTCAGCCAATCCATTGCTGCACATCTGCTTGCCTACATTTGCCCCCACCACACACGCTCACCAGCCACACATGCGCACCAGCACAGACACACAGACACACACGCGCAAGCACACCGCCTGTTCTTGTCTGCGGGTACACCACCATAGAGGAACATGTTCGCACATGAGCATGCATCGCTGCATGACTCACAACAACATGCTGGGCTGCACCGGTCATCCCTAGCTGTTGCTTTCCACCTGCTCTGCAGCCCCCTCACCATGGCACTGTAAGCTTATATGTTAACTATGTATAAGTAATATATTCACTATAAATAAAAGCTTACGTGTATAAGTTATATGCAGTGCACCGAGAGAGGCCGTCAAGGTGGACCTGCTTGGAGGCAACATCAGGGGTAGGGTGGATCCTTGCCCCGCCTTCAAGGAGGCTCACCTCGCGATGATCATTCATGCCCTCCCACAACACAGCTGGCCCTACACTATCAGGTGGTCTACTGGTCTACCACACCAATCACGTGTGCCTCAGGGGACCACCCCTCATGCAAGCGCCCCCTCCTTTTCTTTCCCTTGGCCCCCGTCACGACTTTGGCCTTCGCCAGACAATCTACCAGATTACTTTTGCACCCCCCCACCCTCCCCTTACTCTCCTTTGCATCCCCCGGGACATGGCGCTGGTCTCCACCACCAGGCCTTCCTGGTGCTACCAGAACAACGGCACACTCTCCGGTCCCCCGCTCTTTGCATGCCCCCCTCCTGCTCACCATGACGCTGGTCTTCACCAGGTAGTCCACCACGATGATCACGCCCGTCTTGTCCTGCGTCTCCATCAGCTCATAGCCCTCTTGCTGCACAAGCCAAGGGCGGAGGGAGGCAAGCGCGCATGCACGCATTCAGTGCACACACGGCAGCGACAGGAGAATCCTGGCAGGATGGAACAATCCCCTCACCTTCCCTTGACAACGGTGAGCATGCATGTGCCGGTGTGTGTGGGTCACAAGCAATACTGCGTGTGGGGGTGCATGCGCGGGTGCCCTTCTGTTGCCAGCCTCCGGTCCTGCTTGCGGGTCCCAACAGGCCACCTAAAAACAGCTCTGTGTAAGCAGCGAGCCAAGTAGCTGCTCTAGGAGAATTGAATTAATTCTCAGGACACCCTTTGAGCAACTCGCCGCTTGCAACAACATGCTGCGATGGGCTTTAGCTCAGTCTGCTTATATGATGGACGGTGGAGATACGTGCACGAAGCAACAGGTGATGCCTTAAAATCTAGTAAGATGCACACGCACACATACCTTGAGAGCAATGGGCAAGCAAGCCTGGACGAAGGTGTTGCCGCCATCTGTGCTGGTGTAGAGGGTGATGCCCTGCACACACGCAGGCAAAGCGCCATCAAGTTGCAGATACATGGATATGCAATGCCAGACAAAGGAGCGGAGTACGAAAAAATAGAGGAAACGCCTCACATTATGAGCAGCGTTAAAAATGCTCATGGAATGCTTGGGCAACCGCTGCCTAAGTCCTATTACTTCAGAACTTTGTGCGCCCAACCTCACCAACCCCCTGATCCATGAGCTCCCTCAAGACTATTGCCCCCATTATTGGAACATGCAGTTCCAGTGTTCCTGGCATCTCTGGGCACTTGCACCTGTTTGATGAGGGGCAGCAACTGTCGACAAGGGGGTACCTTGCTGGGCCTCTTTGCACATAAAAAGGTGCGCAGATAGCACTTGCATAAGGAAGCAACAGCGGCTCCACATCACAACCGGCACCAAGAGAGGCAAAAGGCAGCAAGCGTACCCTGCAAGGTTCCCAGAAGGTTCTGACATGCGGGGTTATCAGCGCACAGGACGAGTCAGCAGCCCTGCCTAACGCAAGGACAAAACGGCAAATGGCAGCAAGATCGCACCGCGGGGAACTTGGAGGGCTCTTTTACGCGCTTGCCGTTCACGTCCGTTGGGCATGAATTGGCAAAGGCAAGGTAGACAGCCCTGCAGCGGATGGCGAGCAAGACTGTCCTGTCATGGAATCCTACACTGGCATGTCTTGCAGATGGTTCAGGCTCTACAGGCCTGCGAGTCTTTGCCTGCTCAATCCTCGCAAACGTGGGCACGCACAGCCCCAGCATCCCACTGACTCGTTGATTCTAAGTGGGACACGCAACCAAAGACCTTGTGTGCACATGTGCTTTGCCGCCTGTGTGCAGCCCTGCCAGTTGCGGTGCTACCTCTGAAGGCTCATGCACTAACCCCCACCACAGCTCACACCAACATCCAGCAGGCTGCCGGGCGCGCACCTGCCCACGATCTCAAACTGGTTCCCACACTTGACGTTGGTGGAGAAGTCCTTGAAGAAGTTGTCAGACACAATGAAATCCAGGTCAGGGTCCCAGGGCACATCATAGTCTCCAGGGTGGGCGTAATACGTCGCCATCACGTTCTCGTCACGGGTCTGCGGCAGCAGACAAGCATGAGAAGAGCACACAGACCGCCTATCTCAGCGCCTAAGGCATGCACAGCGCGTGCCGAATTTGCCCCATTTGCGGCCCAGGTGCCTCTCGTCATTTGCTGGCCCGGTGCCCTGCTCACTTGAGTGAGTGAGTGTGCTGTACAGATCCTGATGCCATGTGGTACAAAGCGGTGGCGGGTGGGACTGCTCTGTGAATGTGTATGGTTGGGTGAGATAGGCTGGAATCTCCGTCAGACCTGGAGCACTTACCAAACGGAGCGCTTAAGGTGGATGTGGCGGATGCAAGCACAGCATGCGCAACAGGGTGCTCAGGAGGCAAAGTGCACAACCAGCGAGCCACGGCGGTGTCTCATAGGGCCATGGCACAAGACCAGGATGCCCAGGATATCTGGTCGTGCGATCTCGTGTGCAGCAGCAGCAGCAGCAGCAGAGCTATCAAGAAAGCGGATGCCCCCAAGCACCAAAGAGGTGTGCAGGCTCATGCCAAGCGGCGGAGCATCCCTCTGGAAAGCACACAGTAGATGCAGAGCTGCACGAAGCCGTGAAGCAGAAGTTCACCCAGGGCCGCGCTGCCTGTGCTTCACGTGCAAGTAGGGTGCAAGTAGGGTGCCTCTGCACAAGATGCCCCCCTTGTGCAAGCGGCTGGAAGTGTAGGATGCCTCTGCACGAGGTGCCGCACAGGCATTTACCTGCACACCCTTCATCCAATGTACGCAGGCGCAAGCGCAGCAGCTGCCTGCACCCGTACCTGCCTGTACTCACAGCCAACCGCCTGCTGGGCGTGCGCTGTGGGTCGTGACTCTCCACGCACCTTGAGCTCATCCCCGCAGTCGTTGCCTGGACACAGGTTGGCGCCCCAGTCAAAATCAACAAAGCCCGCAATCTTGCCCTTGGCGTTGGCTGTGAGGTTCGTCCATGAGGGGTCCCCGCTGAACAGGTCCTGCTCAAGGGCAGCAAAGGGGACAGTACCACAGGTTGCAAGCGCGCATGAATGCGTGCGTGCGTGTGTGTGCATGCGTGCATGTGTGCGTGCATGTGTGTGCGTGCGTGCATGTGTGTGTGTGCATGCGTCTGTGTGAGCGTACGGGTGCCCACACATGCCTGTGCGCACCCGTGTGCATTGTGCCCCTCTGCTTGCACCCAAATGTGTGTTGTCTGTGTGTATGTACGTGCATGCACGCGGGCACTGAGCCCCCATGCATGCCCTCCTGACGCTACACACTCATCCCATTTAAGCTTTTGAAGCAGATCGACTTCACCGCACTGGGCCGCCAATCTTTAAAGGTGCGAGGACGGACACGCTGCCACCAATAGCGCAGTCTCCCATGATAGGTGCACAGTTCTGAGAAGAGCATCAGACTGGGCGCGTCTGAGCGACATAGTGCACCTGCAGCCCCAACACCTTGTGCGATGCCATGTGCAATCCTGGCAGCAAGGGCAGCTGTACCAAATCTGTTGCACCAGGTCCGGCCCCTCAGATGTGCACCCAGGCTGCACCAGGTCCGGCCCCCCAGATGTGCACCCAGGCTGCAAGGTTGGAGAGGGGCCCAGATTTGTGCGGGCAGCGATGTGCTGCTCATTGTGCCTTCCCCACAGCCTTGAGCACTCCGCTCAAGCCTCCTGTGCCCCCACTGAAGGCGCCCTGTGCTGCTGGCGCGTCAAAAGCCGGGGGGGGGTAGGATGCTGAGCTGTGCCCTCTCATAAACGGCACCAGGGCCCACGACCTCAAAAGCTCAGGTGCACCTTCCGGACACTGGCGCCCTGGTCCAACCCCATTGAATGACAAGGAGCAGTGCATGGGCCGGCTGCGCCCTCTGTACCTGAGTCATCATGAGGTCGAAGGGGCACTGCATGGAGATGTGGCTCAAGGCGGTGCAGCCTGGCCGCTTGGCCAGGAACATCACCCAGTCGCTCTGCAGGCGATTTGTTACAGACAAGGCAGGGGTGTGGGCATGAGGCAGGTAGGTAGATCACTGGAGGTGCACGCGTGCGAGCACACATGCGCGCTTGGCCCACGGGTGTGGTGCGCCCCTGCCTCAGGAAGGCACACCTTTGAAGTGTGCGGGACTCGTCTCCAGACAGCTGGGTTACACCCTACTGCTGCAGATCTACGTGCGCGTTTATGATTCACCAGCCTCGCTGTGGGCCCTTGGCCGTCCAAGCGCAGCGGCAGGCACATGCAAGCTGCTGGGCAAAAAACATCGAGCCAATGGCTGACACCTCATGTAAGCGCTGTTGCTGCGGAAGACGCTGCTGCTGCGGCTGCTGCTGCTGCTGCTGTTGCTGCTGCTGCTGCTGCTGCTGCTGCTGCTGCGCGTGAACGCTGCTGCTGCCTAGTGGCAGCAGTGATGGCGGTACATGGGGAACACACACACACACACTTATGCACGCACACTGCATCGCGCCCCTTCTTATCTTCATCGTTTGCTCCGCCAAACACCCTGCGATGCGGACCCTGCATGCCAACACTCGCCTTGTGCATATGGACCATGGGGCACTACCATCCACCCCCTCTGCGTGCGCATGATTCCCGGCGCGCTACCACCTGCCCTGTACCCCCGCTGCCCACCCTTGTGCACACTGCCGCCACTCACCCTGCGGGGATGAACCCTGAGGGAGCGGATGTTGCTGCCCTTCAGCCCTCCAGGCAGGCGCCGTGCGGTCAGAGTCGCCCCAGCGTCGCTCGACACCCTGCACAGGCACGCGCGTGTGCACAGGCATGCTGGTGTGCTGTCCTGGGCAGCGCACTGCGCAGCGCCGACCCTGCACCTGAGGGACGCGCTGTGAAGTACATGGTTCTGCGCCTGAGGGGCGCGACGTGCAGGGCCTGCGTGCAGTCAACCGCATCCTTTGCCATGTGGTGCACGACCTACACGCAGTCAGGCTCAGTGAGCACATGCATTGCCGTGTGGCGCACGGCCTACACGCAGTCAGGCTCAGTGAGCACACGCGCGGCTATGTGAGGAGGAGGACCCGGACAAGAGAAGACCCACACGAGCTTTGGCACACTGCGGACACTTTGGGGGCACAACAAGTCACACGCGGGGAGGCCCGTGCAGCAGGCTGCCATGCTGCACATGATTCCCGAGAAACAAACCAAACTGCGTGACGACACGCACATGCGCGCACATGCATGCACACACACACACACTCAAATACACTCACGCACCAGAGGTAGGACCCAGTCCCCAGCAGCACCACGTTGTCACCATCCCCGGGGGGCGTGAATATTTCCATAATGTCCACAGACTCTAGGAAGGCATCTTCGCTGGCTGGCATCGAGTCTGCACTCAAAGACGGTCATGCACGTGCATTATTTTGCGCAAGGAGGTCCATGCACGTGCATTGTGTGCATGTGCACGCCGTGTTGTGCAAGGTTGTATGCATGCGTGCTCACGTTCAAGCTGCCAATGTCTGTTTGTACCTATGAGGGCATGCGCCATGAGGGTGGGAAGGCAGCCGGTTGGGCGTGACTAAGCATGCGCTGGCTTGTCAAACTGTATGCATGTGGGTGTGCGCACAAACTCGCGCGCACAAACACACACATGCACACGCGCACGCGTTCACACTATTAAACACACATGCGCACTGTAACACACGTATACACATACACATACGTGCACTAACACACAACCGCTTGCAAGCGAGATACCCCTGCTATCCCATCAGGTCATGGAGGGAAGCAGCTTTCAGGGATCCTTCGAAGCATGTCGCCAAACCTTCCATGCACACCCGCAACTGGCATCATTTCTACGTCAGGGTTCCTTCGAGCTCTGAAAAGTCTGATCCCTGCTTGGCATCTGTTGCCAACAGCTTACCATACAGAGTGGCCGTCTTGTCCTCCCAGTGCTTGCCCCCATCCTGGGAATGCCACAACCCCCCCAGGTCTTTCCCTTGCCTCTTAGTAATGGCAAACACCTCCTGCAAAAGTAAGTACATTAATAGACACATTCATGGAAGAACAAATAATCATAGACATAGACATAAGCATTTGTGCACGCGCAAGGACCCAGGCGCAAATGTGAGAAGTGCCTGTTCACCTGGTCACAGTTTCAACCGGGGTTCATCCCGCTGGGAATGCTCACCTTGTCTGCTTTATCAACCCACTGCAGATCCCTCACAGGATTGTTTGTGAATACCTGCACAATTGTGAAACGACAAAAAAAACTGGTGGATCAACCAGCGGACGCGCTTGTGCCTGACACACACAGATTCCGTGCACTCGCCACTCACCGCTGGCTCTATGGGCCCGGCTTGCACCCAAGGCTGACACATACCACCCGCAGCTAAGTTTCTCCTGGGCTGGTGGTGGCTGAAGTCCAGCAGGCCATGCCTGCCCAGCAAGCTGGCACTTGAGTTCCCACAAAACAAGGCCAGCAACATGAGCAGCATCGCTGGCTCCTTTATGGCAGACTTATGAGAAGATGTTTCCATAAGTGCGGGCTGCTGGGGGATCATCGGCCACATGAGGCACTCGAGGGGAGCACGAAATTGATCATGGTCTGACGTTGAAAAGTGGTCATTTAAAACTAAATTTTAGTCTGGCTGCGTTAATTGTATTATAGGAACAGCATGGCAGATGCTCAGGAGGCAACGCAGCAGGAAGGGGCCACAGTAAAGGAGCCTCTGGACTTGATCAGGCTAAGCTTGGATGAAAGGGTCTACGTCAAGCTACGGGGGGAGCGGGAGCTAAGAGGGAGGCTACATGTGGGCACCCTGTTATACTAATAGGCTGGATGGCATCTCGATGCATGAGGCAACATCAACCCCTATTCCGGTGCATGAACATGCAGGCTTTTGACCAACACTTGAATATGATTGTGGGGGATGTAGAGGAGACTACCACAACGGTGGAGATTGACGACGAAACATACGAAGAAATCATCAAGGTACGTCAGGACTTACATGCACAGCACTTCGCGGCATGGCATGGGTTCATGTGTGGATAAGTGTCTAAGAAATGGTGTCAGGTACTAACAATGGAGCATGCCCAATAACCATTGGAGGTGGCTTTGACGGGCAGCACTTGGCGATGCAAATGATGAGCATCAGTCTATGCTTGCCATTTTTCACCCACCGGTGCACCTTTCTATCTGATAGCAACTCAAGCCTGGCATACACATATGCCTCACCCCCTCCCGCGCACAAACACGTGTGCTCACATGAACATTCATGTGCATGCCCGTACATAATCACACACACACATACACACACACACACACACACACACACACACTCACACGAAGACTGGCACATTGCATGCATACGTGCATGTAGTGGAAGCTGGGTGATCTGATAAGGAAAGAAAGGGGAGGTTTGTCCAGCCCCTGGCAGAGCAATAGATGATGGGGTCGCTCAAATTTATTTTGTGAACAGTGCATGTTGGCAAGCATACGTTGTCTTTATAAATCAGGGGCCCAGCTTCCAATGGAACTTCTTTGCCCGCTCCCTAATGTGAAGTGTCCATTTTTCCTTTATTTGAACAGACCCAAAAGCGGACGGTGCCCTACCTGTTCGTGCGCGGAGACGGAGTCATCCTTGTAAGCCCTCCACTTAGGTCGTGATGCTCCACGTGGCAAGCTCTCTGTGAGAGCTGCTCTGAGGCTTGCAGCATGTTTTGGGGCAAGTCTGTTGGGGCTGATGCTCGGACAAAACTGTTGTCAATGTGCACTATGATGGGCTTCTCCCTCTCAGGAAGATTATGAGGGCTGCCTGTGGGAATGGTGTGTCCACTTGGCTCCCTTAAGCTAAGGGAGCAGCTTGCTAAGGCAGAGCACTGAGTCTTCCTCCACAGGTTGATGAGTGCTAGTACTGAAGCCTTGGGTCAATTGTTGCCTGGCTATGACATGATGTCCTCACTTGCCGAGCACGAAGAGGATCTACTAGCTGACTTGCTATTGTGCATCTCCGGACTTGATAAATTTTGCTCAGCAATGTGTGCTCAACAATGTGTGCTTTCTTCCACTGAGTTGCCTTGAATGTGCCTTTCTGGTGACTGCTATCAACCAACCTTCCTGGCACTCAAGGCAACATGGGTGCGCTTGCAACTTTTGACACTGGCAGCCTCAGGCTGTTAACCGAGTTGAATGCAGTATGCAAGACTGTATTATTGATCATCATGGAGAAGGCTTTGCTGAGATGAACAATGAATGGTTACGTCGTGTGGTAAAGGAAAGAAAAAGACTACGCCAACGAGGTAACCCCTGTTTGCGTGAATTAAGGAAGTTGAGCTACAATGGGTTTACTTAACTTAGTAGACCTTCAGCCAGATGGGTTGACTGCTGGGCTTGCTGGGCACTGCCAGCCTGACAAAAAATAGTCTCAGATAGAAAAAAGAAGAAAAGAAAAGAAAAGAAAAGACTACGCTAACAAGGTAACCCCTGTTTGCGTGAATTAAGGAAGAAGTTTACATCTGGTGCAAGCACCAGGCAAACCTCCACCATCAAACGAGGAAGAAGGTCAT
>LFIK01003656.1_pt1 | contig 12466 bp, 10 predicted proteins | sample 643401 | NCBI WGS metagenome assembly LFIK01 (sample SAMN03777447, study PRJNA286221) | soda lake metagenome | biome: soda lake; feature: Kulunda steppe; material: water; isolation source: sample T5-Br brine of Lake Tanatar-5 | place: Russia: Kulunda steppe | collected 2010-07 | reverse complement strand
GGCCAACTCACCGCCCGGTCGGCAACCACCTCCTCCGGCGTAACCTCGAAGCGGTACTGCGCCAGCGGGTTGCGAGCGCCCATGGCATGGTTCTTCGAGGCGCCAACGGCAATCTGCTCCTGCGTCGTCCCGAACCGCTTCATGTGATAGGCGGCCTGCATGGCATACGTGTCCATGAACACTGTCCCGCCGCCCGCGTTCGGGCTGAACGGCTTTCCGGCGCGTTCGCCGGCATTCGCATAGTATTCATGCCACTCCTGCGGATCGAACTGATCGATACCGCCTTCAAATATCTCCAGCGTGCGCGCCGGATCCTCCGGCACGAAGGTCTTCTCCACGCCCACGGCCAGCGACACATCCGCCTGCCCGGAGAGAACATCCTTCCATGCACCGTGGAAAGCCATGGACGCAGTAGCGCAACCCCCTTCCACATTGATGATGCCGACACGCTCGGGAAAGAGCCCTTCACGCACCAGCGGTGTGAAACAGACCTGGCCACGGATGTTCCGCTGGCCGAAGGTGCCCATGCCACAGTTGCCAAACCACGCCTGTTCAATTGCTCCCGCGTCAGGCAACCGGGCATCTTCCAGCACGCGGCCATACACTTCCCGGGTGAGGTCCTTGAAGCTGAGATCAGGGTGCTTGCCAAACGGCGTACAGGCGGTGCCGATCACGTAGACGTCTTGCACGATTCTCTCCTCCAGCGGCGCCGGCCGCGATACTTCACTTTCAGGACAGCCTGACGGGCAACCGGGTCATCCCCCGCATTATGAGAGCATCCACCCAATCAGGCTCTTCGTCCGCCGCCCGCATGTTGGGATAGCGCTCGGCGAGAATGGCCAGCGCCACGTTCCCTTCCAGGCGCGCGAGCGGCGCACCCAGGCAGAAATGCGGCCCCTGGCCGAACGTGAGGTGTCGGTTGGGGGTTCGGGAGAGATCGAGTTCCTGGGGGCGCTCAAATTGTTCAGCGTCGCGGTTTGCGGCATTGATCATGGCGAACACGCGCTCACCCTTGCGCAACTGCTTGCCTCCGAGTTCATGATCGGCGGCCACCACCCGGGCAATGGAATTACTCGGGCCATCGAAGCGGAGGAACTCCTCAACCGCGGATTCGATCAACTCCGGATTGTTCCGCAATCGGTCGCGCTGCTCCGGGAAGTCGATCATCGCCTTGACCGAATTCCCGAGCAGATTGGTCGTGGTCTCGTGCCCACCGAAGAGCAGCAACATGCATGTCGCGACCAATTCATCCTCGGTGAGCATGTTGCCCTCATCGCGCGCTTTGGTCATGCGACTGACAAAATCCTCCCCCGGCGAGGCACGACGCTGACGGATCACATCACGGAAATACGCTGCCATGTTCACGCAGCCATCATGGGCACGCTGATACTTGTCGGGAACACCGCGTGCGGAGCCGATAAACAGCCGCATGTCATCCGACCAGGCTTTGATCTTGGGGAAGTCCTCTCGCGGGAGGTCCAGCATATCCATGATCACGTAACCCGGCAGCAGCATCGCGAACTCGCTGATGAAGTCGATCGGCTGACCGTCATCAATATCGGCAAGTACGTGCTCAACGGTGCCCGTGATCGTCGGGCGCAGGGCTGCAATCGCCGATGGGGTGAAAACGGTATTCAGCAAGCGGCGCAACCGCGTGTGCTCCGGCGGATCACGGAATACCAGCCAGCGGTTCAGATAGCGCATGAGTTCCGTAAGCAGTTCCCGGCGCTCGCCGTGACTTGCCTCGTAGAACGGAGTGAGCCTGTCCGGCGAGAGCTCCTTGCTCATCGCCACCTTCCGCACATCCGCGTAGCGGGTGATGATCCAGCTCTGAAGAGGCTCACTCCAGTGCACGGGATCATGCTCCTGGAGTTGCCTATAAAGCGGAAACGGGTCTCGGCGAATGTCAGGTTGAGTCGGGTCGTATACGAGTTCCATCTGTTGTCTCCGGGTCAATCGGTTCAGAGTTCAATCACCAGGCGTTCCGTTCTGGAACGAGAGCAACACGGCGTGAAATAGTCACCACGCTTGCGTTCCTCAGGCATCAGGAAAGCATCCCTGTGATCAGGCTCACCCTCCAGAACCCGCGTCAGACAGGAGCCGCAAACCCCCTGCTCACAGGAAACCGGAACCTCGACCCCTACCTCTTCCAAGGCCGCAACAGCCGACTTGCCGGGCGGCACGAAGACCGAAAAACCGGACTCAGCAAGCACAAGCTCGAACTCCTGATCGTCCTCCGTCTCACCAGAGGCCTGTGCTGCGGAAAACAGCTCCCGATGGATGCGATGCGCGCTGAACCCCGCGGACGCCGCGGCGATCTCAGCAGCCTCAATGAAGCCGGCAGGGCCGCAGACATAGAAGTGCCCCTTCGGATCCGCTCCCTCAAGCGCAGCCTTGATGGCGTCTTTGGGATTCACCTCTTCATCGGAGCCGAATGTGATGCGCTCTGCGAATGGCGTCCCTCGAAGTTCCTCGAAAAGTGCCGCAGATGACTGGGAGCGGAACTGGTAGTGCATCCGGAATGCCACGCCTCGACGATGGAGTTCCCGCGCCATGGGCACCAGCGGGGTGACACCGATTCCACCCGCGATCAGCACGGCTGGTGCATCCCCCTCATGCAAGGGGAAGTTATTGCGTGGTTCGCTGACCCGGAGCATCTGCCCCACTTCCATCTGCGCATGTATCGCACGGGAGCCACCACGCGAATCCGGGGCATCGAGCACCGCAATCCGCCAGCAGGGGTTGTCCACCTCTCCGCAAAGTGAATACTGACGCAGCACGGTATTCCCGTCTGCGGTGTTCACTTCCACGTCGATATGCGCCCCCGGCTCCCAGCGAGGCAAAACCTCCCCGGATGCCGGCTCGAGAAGAAACCCGGCGACGGCGTCAGCTTCTTTCCGTCTTTCACGGACTCGAACGTTGATCATTCCGAAATCCTCGTCGGCGTTGCCACGAAACGCACGGCCCACAGCGGCCTGCCACCCCAAAAGCCTAACAATCGTTCGTTTTAAGAATCAAGCAAAAAATTTCATCCTCCCTCTAAAGGAAGAATGGACAAGCAAGCGGAGGATTAAACGGCTTCCCTCTCAGTCCCGCGGGCAACGCAGCATACGAACAAGCTGCTGCCCGATATCCTCGGGGGTCATGCGGGAGTTAGGCCGATACCACGTCTGAGTCCAATTCAGAGCGCCAATAAAATGCAGGCGGAAGACATCCTGATCGATATCCGAAGGCAGGTTCAAATCGGCAACCAGATCGCGGATGATCTGCTCATACGCATCACGTTGACGAATCAACTCATCCCGAAACTCGCTCACCCCTGCCGGGAACTTGGGCACCAGGAGGATCATCAGGTCCGCTGATTCAACCAGCGCCGATGCGTGTGCGGCTGCGGCGGCCTCCAGGCGTTCCCAGGGGTCGGTCACACCTTCCAGGCTCTTGCGAACGGCTTCCATTGCCGACTCCACGCCGGCCGAGTGCACCGCCAAAAAGAGCTCATCCTTGGATTTGAAATGATAATAGAGCGAGCCAGCGTTAAGCCCAGCTGCGGCAGCGATATCCCGCATTGAGGTCGCATCAAACCCCTTGGTCGCGAACAGCTTAGCGGATTCGCTGATGATCTCCTGCTTCCGCCGCTCGCCACCCCGCTCACCACGACCTTGCCGCCCGCGCCGAACATTATCTCCACGCACAGCCATGCAATCCTCCTTCCTGACTCTCCGCCGCCAGTTACCTACTTTTGCGCGGGCAGTTTACCACCCCTTGCATAACCTACATGCAATATTTTACCAAACGCTCGTTTTGTGTTACCAACTTAACACCTGCGAGGCCTGGAGCCGGACTGACAGCAAAATGGAGGAGACATGAGCAACACGCATGCCCATCTGGATGATGCACACGTATCAATTCCTGATGTGCTCCAGAAGCACGGCACCTACATGCCAGAAAAACCGGCAGTGATCTGCGGCGAGCAGATCCGGACCTGGGGCGCATTCAATAGCAATATCAACCGCATTGCACACGCCCTGCTGAAAGCAGGACTCTCCAAGGGCGAGAAGGTCGCCGTGATGATGGGCAATAGTGCGGAGATGTTGGAGTCCGTCTTCGGCGTCGTCAAAGCAGGCGGCTGTGTCGTGCCGCTGTCAGGCATGCTTACCGGCGAGCAGCTCACCCAGTTGATCAATAACAGCGACGCGGTCGCAGCCATCGCCAGTGCCGAGTTCCGCGAGAAGCTCAGGCCGCACCTGTCAGAGTTGAAAAACATACGCGATGGGCAACGCATCGCCGCCCTCACGCCGGAGGAAGGCTGGACTTCAATGGAAGCATTCCTCGGCGATGCCCCAGACACCCCGCCGCCAGTGAACTACACGCCCACGGATGACTTCAACATCATCTATAGCTCCGGCACCACCGGGCTGCCCAAGGGCATTGTCCAAACCCACAGGGCCAGGCTGCACTGGGCATTCTCGAACGCAATCGAGATGGGAATCACCCAATGGAGCCGCTCGCTGACCACCACGGCGCTTTACTCGAACGGAACGTGGCTGATGATGCTGCCGACGCTCTTCGTCGGTGGGACACTGGTGGTGATGCCTGCCTTCGATCCGGAGGAGTTCCTGGGAACCGTCGAAGCCCAGCGGATCACACATACGTTCATGGTGCCGGCCCAGTACCAGCTGGTATTGGATGCGCCCACGTTCGATGATCGCGATCTCGCAAGCCTGCAAATCCTGCTTTGCGCCGGATCACCGCTGCGACTGCACGTTAAGGAAGAGGTCATCCGGCGTTTCGGCGACAAACTGATTGAACTCTACGGGTTTTCCGAAGGGTTTGCCTCAATGCTCAAGCCCGGGCAACACCAGGAGAAAATGGATACCGTGGGGGTGCCCGTCATCGGATTTGAGGTCTGTATCCTTGATGATGAAGGCAACGTCCTGCCACGCGGCGAAGTGGGCGAGATCGCAGGCTACGGCGCCGGCATGATGAAGGAGTATCACGGTAATCCGGAGAAGACCGCTGAACTCATCTGGCGTGATGAACGCGGGCGGACATTCATTCGCTCCGGGGATATCGGCATGATGGATGACGAAGGCTTTCTTCGAATTGTGGACCGCAAGAAAGACATGATCATCTCCGGCGGGTTCAATGTGTTCCCGGCGGATATCGAAGCGGTGGTCACGCAGCACCCCGACGTATCGGACGCGACAGTCATCGGCATCCCACACCCGAAATGGGATGAAACCCCGTTGGCGCTGGTCATCCCCAAGCCGGGCAGTGCCCCGGACCCGGATGCGGTACGGGACTGGTGCAACGAGCGCCTTGCCAAGTTCCAGCGAATCTCCGCCGTGGAAGTCCGGGATGAATTGCCGCGAAACGCGCTCGGAAAAGTGCTGCGCCGACTGCTGCGCGACCCCTACTGGACCAACTGAGGAAGGGCAAAGGGCCATGCTTGCGATCCGACACAGCAGCTACGGTGACCCCCATGCGGTGATTGAAGCCGTCGACGTCCCAGAACCCGGGCCACCGGGGCCGGGGCAGGCCCTGGTCTCGGTGGAGGCCTCGACGATCAACCCGTCTGATCTACTCCGCCTGCAGGGAGCGTACGGAGACAGCGCCGGAGATCTGCCGGCGGATGCAGGCTCCCAGGGAGTCGGTCGGGTTTTAGAGGTGGGCGCTGGCGTAAAGCACCTGAAACCCGGTGATCTGGTACCACTGCATGTCTACTTCGCCGGGGCCGGCATCTGGCGTGAGCGTCTGCTGCACCCTGCATCAGAGCTCATCGCATTACCTGAGGCTGATCGCCTGCAGCTTGCCATGATCAATGGCAATCCACCCTCCGCCTGGCTCATGCTGCAGGATTATGTCTCCCTAAAACCGGGCGACTGGGTGATCCAGAATGCAGCAAACTCCTCGGTTGGGCATTACGTTATCCAACTCGCCCATGCCTTGGGACTTCAAACCCTCAACGTCGTCCGACGTACCGATGCGGTGGCCGACCTGCACAAGCAGGGTGCAGATCATGTACTGGTCAGCAACGATGGGCTTGCCGATGAGGTTGCGAGAATCACCGACGGCGCAATGGCCAGGCTTGCTATCGACGCCGTCGCCGGAGCGGACACCGAACGCCTTGCCAGTTGCCTTGCGACAGGGGGTACGCTGGTGAATTACGGACTGCTCTCCGGTGAGCCGTGTACGCTGCACCCGCGTCACCCGATTTTCCGCCATATCAAGCTCGAGGGCTTCTGGCTTCAGCGCTGGTGGGATGTGACGCCGCGGGCGCAAATCAACGCTCTGTTCGAGAAACTCGCCTACATGATCGCCGAAGGCAGGCTGCATATCCCGGTGGAGGCCACCTACCCGCTCACGCAGGCTGCGGACGCAGTGCGGCATGCGGCCTCACCCGGGCGCAAGGGTAAGGTGTTCATCACACCGAACGGCTGAGGCTCAATCGGTACTCGGCATCCAGCCGGCGGATGACCGCTTCCGCCGGCTCGGTATCTGTCACCGCCCCGACCCCCTGTCCGGCACTCCATACCGTCTTGTACGAATACACTTCCGGCGTGAGGTTTTCGGCGAGGCGGCCATCATCATCCATCAAGCCGGTATCAACCAGGCGCGACCGGATGAAATTGGCCGGCAGACCGGAGATGGCATCGGTCAACACAATATCGTCGGCTGACGAGGCAATCACAGCCAGTTTGTGCTCTTCCGGCGCAAGACTTTCCTTGCAGGCCAGGAAGGCGGTCCCCATGTACGCCGCATCTGCCCCCAGAAGCCGGAGTGCATGGAGCTCCCGGCCATTGCTCACACAACCCGCCACCGCAACAAATCCATCATAGAACCCGCGCACGGCCGAGAGGAACGCAAACGGATTCAGCCAGCCAGTGTTGCCTCCCGCACCACCGGTCAGTAGAACAAGCCCATCCGCACCAGCCGCCACAGCCTTGCGCGCATGACGCACGCTCGCCACGTCGGACAGCACCAGGCCACCCCAGGCATGCACGCGATCGGCAATGCCGGCAGGCGAGCCCACGCTGGCCACCACCACCGGCACCTGATGGCGCTCCAGGATCTCAAGATCTGTCTCACGCCGCTCGTTGCTCGCGTGAAGAATGAGGTTTGCTGCAAATGATTCCGAGTTGCCGAGATTGCCGGTGATGTACCCAAGCCAGTGGTCCAATTCCGCAGGGGTTCGCGCATTGAGCGTGGGGAAGGCACCGACGGCCCCGGCTCGGGCACTGGCGAGCACGAGTTCGGGACCGGAGACCAGGAACATGGGGGCAACCATCACCGGCACCCGCAGCATGCCTTTCAGCCGTTCTCGACAGATGGCCGCGTCGCTCATTAGATCGTTCGCTCTCTGTCGGCCCAGTAAGGCGCTCGCAGTGCGCGTTTGAGCAATTTACCAGCGGGATTGCGTGGCAACCGATCAACGAAATCCACCGACTTCGGCGCTTTCACGCTACCCAACGAAACTTTACACAGGGCGATGAGCTCCGCTGCCGTCACGGATTCTCCCGGCATGGGCTCGATAACCGCTTTCACGGCCTCGCCCCATTTGTCGTCCGGCACTCCAATCACGGCCGCGGCCGCCACTGCCGGGTGCGACTCCAGAACCTGTTCCACCTCCGCCGAGAATATGTTGAACCCGCCGGAAATGATCATGTCCTTCTTCCGGTCGACGAGCACGATGTAGCCATCGGCATCCTTGATGCCAACATCCCCGGTATGCAGCCAACCATGGCGCAGCAACTCAGCGTTCGCCTCGGGGTTATCAATGTAACCGGCCGAATTGCCCCAGCCACGGATGACCACCTCACCGGCCTCATCTGGCCCGAGGATGCGCCCCTCATCATCCATGATCTCGACCTGGCGTGTGATGGACGCACGGCCAATCGAGAGCAGCCTCCAGTCCCATGCATCACCGTCGTCCGGGCGAAATTCGTCCTGGCGCAAAAAGGTGATCGGACCATTGGCCTCGGTCTGCCCAAGCATATTCATCAGCACCGAACCGAAAACCTCCAAGGCACGCAGCACGTCCGCACGGGTCATCGGCGCACCCGCGTACACCAGAGCGTGCAACGAACTCAGGTCGTAACGTGAGAGATCGGGATGATCCATGAGCAGACGGATGACAGTTGGCGGAAGAAACAGCACCTGGATCTTATCCCGCTCAATGGTCTCCAGGATTGCCCCGGGATCCACGTCCGAATGCAACACATGGGTACTCCCCACGCCGGTCAATGCAAACAGGAATGAGCCGGCGAAATGGCTTACGGGAGCAACAACCAGGTGTCTAACGGGATCATGCGCGCGCAGCGCGAACAGCATATCCCAGGCAAGCGCCATGGACGTCAACTGGGTCTGTGTCACATGTTTCGATTTACCAGTGGTACCGCTGGTTCCAAAAACGGCCCATGGGGCATCCGGCGCGACAGCGGCGGTCTCCACCCGTACCCCGGACGGCGCCATCCATGCCTCCAGCGATGGGGCCATGTCGAGCTCCTTGTCCAGACAAACGGCGAAGGCCAACTGGCCGAGCTCAGTCATGAGTTCGCGGGCCTCGCGTTCAAATCGGCTATGGAACACCAGCGCCCGCGCGCCGGCTGCCCGGAGTTGGTCAACATGCGGTGAAACCGGGTTGCGCGCGTTCAGCGGCACCACTGGATGTCCACCACGGAACGCCCCGTAAAGCGCCTCCACCCCCTGCCAATCATTCGGCATTAGGAAACCCACCCCATCACCAGCGCTCAACCCGGCGTACTGGAACGAGGCGGCGATACGATGGGTGGCATCACAGGCCTCGGCATAAGTGCGCACCACACCGTTCTGCCGCAGAAAAATGTTGCTCGCGTACAGCGCCGCCGCACGATCGAAAAGGTCAATCACTCGCATGGAAGTGCCTCTCGCATCAGACGTGATCCACTACATGGTCTGCGGCAACCAGAGCACCATGGCCGGGAATGCAATCAAAAGCGCAAGTACAACAAGATCAAGCAGGATGAACGGGCTAACGCCGGCGAAGAGTTCGCGGGCGTTCACCTTGCCATCCGTGGATGCTAAGACCGCATACAGATTCAGGCCCACCGGTGGCGTGATGGCCGCAATTTCAATGAGCTTGACCACAATCACGCCAAACCAGATCGGGTGAATCCCCAGGCTCTGCGCAATGGGATAGAGGAATGGAACAGTGATCACCAGCAGCGAGACACTGTCGATGAACATGCCCAGCAAGATGAACAGCACCACGGTGATGATAAGAAAACCGACGATGCTGAGGTCCGCGGCAATCACCAGCGAGCGCAATTCACCGATAAAGCCGCTGACGATAAGAAAACGGCTCAGTAGCAGGCCGCCGAGAACAATCAGGAAAATAATCGCCGTCGTTCGTGCCGCATCGATCAATGAGCTCCAGATCTGCCCACGGGTGATCCGCCGCATGGACAGCGCGATCAGGAGTGCCCCGGCAGCCCCAACGGCGCCCGCAGCCGATGGCGGAAAAACCCCGCCATAAATCCCACCGAGCACGATAAACATGAGCAGCGCAATCGCCCACACCCGCTTGAGCGAGCTGAAACGCTCCCCCCAACTGAAGCGCTCAACGGCCTGGGGCGCCCAGTCAGGACGAACGATAAGAAACAAACGGATGCCTACCATGTAGACCACTGCCGTGAGGATACCTGGAACAATACCGGCAATAAGCAGCTGGCCAATGGGTTGGGTAGTCAGCACCGCATAAAGCACCATTGCGATCGACGGCGGAATCAGCCCGGCCAGCGTGCCGGCGGCAGCGATACAGCCTGCCGAAACCCCGGGGTTGTAGCCGAAACGCAACATTTCCGGAAGCGCCATCCGCGTAAAAACGCTTGAGGCCACCACCGTCGAGCCCGACACGGCAGCAAAGGAGCCCTGGGCAAGCACCGTCGCCATGTACAGACTGCCCTTGACACCGGACATGAACCTGTAGGCAGCGGTGTACATGTCACCGATGATTCCGGCATGGGAGGCAATCACCCCCATGAGCACAAACATCGGGATCACGACGAATGTGTAATCAGAGGCCAGTGCGTAAGGCAAGGACTCAAACGTGCTGAACAGAAAGCGCTCGCCCATGACCAGATACAGGCCCACGGCGGCGACGGCCCCCATGGCCAGCGCTACAGGCACACCGAGGGCCAGCAGGAGAAGAAGTGCAAGCAAGGCGATACCGCCGACGGCGAGAGCGCTCATGGATATCCTCTAGGACGATTGTCCGGCGTTACGCACACCTGTCCAAACCGTGCGCACAAGCTGATAGGCCAAAATGGTAATGGTCAGAACCGCCGCAGCCGCGCAAATGATTTTCGCTGGCCAGATGGGGAAGCCGAGCGTCGCCGCCGACGTTTCCCCGATGCGGTAACTACGGGCTGCCATGTTGTAGGCGCCATAGCTGATCAACCCGAACACCAACAAACCACACAGTGCGGTGACGATGCTCGAGAGCAGCTTGAGCACCTGCGGCGCCCGGCTGATGAAAATCTCCACGCGGATGTGGGCATCCTGTTTCTGCGCCACGGCCCAGGCCAGAAATACCGACATGGCCAGAAGCACCTCGGACATATCGACCTTGAAGCCAAGGTAGCGACCAAAAACCTTCCCAAGAACGATGTCAGCCGCTCCCACCACCATCAGCAGAAACAAGGCCGCAGCACACAAGCCGAGTACGACGCGCTCGAGCATCACTCCCCCCTACGGACAGGCAAGAGCGCCGGCCCACCCTGCGGATGGGCCGGCGACGGAACGCACGTTACAACGTGGGAGAGGTAAAGCCTTCCTGTGCCTCGCGCTGAAGCGGAATCAACGGCTGGATCGCATCCTCGCGCCCATCTCGTTTCATGCGCTCAATCCACACTTCCACCATATCCGGTGCGATTTCCATCAGCCGCTCAGGATACTGGAGTTCCGTCACCTGGCCGCCAGCTTCCCGGAAGTGTCCGAGGCTTCGCTCACGCACGTCGTCGAGTTCAGCGAGGTCACGAGCCATGGCATCGCGCCCGACCTCCATGAAAAGTTCCTGCACGGATTCAGGCCAGGACTCGAAGGCCTCTCGGTTGGCATACAGCTGGAAGGTCGTGAATGAGCCCGTATTGATGTCGGAGAGATAGGGAGCAACCTCATGGAGGTCGAAGAACGTGGACCACTCGATAGGTCCGAAATTACAGTCCAGCGTACCTCGCTGCAGACCCTCCCGAATCTCCGGCGCCTGGACGCGGGTCGGCACCATGCCGAACGCTTCCATCCATATTGGCACAAACGCGCCACCGACAGCCCGCACCCGCAGACCGTTGAGGTCTTGCGTACTATTGATCGGGGTATTGCACTGCAGGCGGTACTCGGTGGGCACCGTCCACTTGATCGGCACCAAATTGAGCTCTGCCAATTCCTCCTGTGTCGTGGAGGCCGCGTATGTCTCACCGGCAAGCCGACTGGCCGTCTGCGGATCGACTGAGACCATGTTCAGAAGGCCACCGCCAATCGAGGTGAGTGGCATATCCGAGGCATGTACAGCCTGAGCGAAAACACCCAGGTCAACCCCGCCGCTGGAAACCAGAGAGATAACCTCAGTCAACCCTGCGATCTGGCCTGCCCAGAAAATCTGAATCTGGATATTGCCGTCGCTACGCCGCTCGATCTCCTCCGCCCACCACTTGTCCCATTCTGCAGCCGGCCAGCTTTCAGGAAGCGGATGCGCCATCTGCAGGCTCATCTGGGGGTAATCCGCCTGCGCAGTGCCAACGGCCAACGCCAGTGGCAACGCCCCCATCATGCTCATTCTCTTCAGCATTGCTTACTCCTCCAGTCGTGCGATGGCCGGAACATGGCCCTTGTTATCCGGTGGTCCCACTTCTCTTTATCGGGACACCGGGATTTTGCTTATGCATGGACAGAATGTTTAACATACGTTTGTTTGGTCATGCAATCTATTGCCTGTGTATAGCCCGGCGAGACGAGAGGAGTTGCACGACGCATGAATACCGACGGCCTGGATTACCTGACTATTGAACAGCATGGGGCGATTCTCGTTGCTTCCATCAACCACCCACCGGTCAACCTGATGGATCCGGCACTGATCAAGCAATTGGACACGCTGGCCCGACGACTGGCACGCGCCCCCGAACTGCGGGTTTTCATCCTTCGGAGCGGCATTCCCGACTTCTTCATCGCACATGCTGATGTACGAATGATCGCGGACCAAAAACCCCGCGAGAACGTCCATACGCCGTGGACCAACGGCTTCCAACAGATGTCCGAGCGGTTCCGGCGCCTGCCTCAGATCACCATCGGCCAAATCGAAGGACACGCGGGCGGGGGCGGCTGCGAGTTACTGATGGCGCTCGACATGCGTTTTGCCGCTATCGGCCGGGCACAACTGAGCCAGCCGGAAGTCGCCCTGGGAATCATCCCCGGCGAGACGGGCAAGGCGCTG
>LFIK01003655.1_pt1 | contig 12470 bp, 12 predicted proteins | sample 643401 | NCBI WGS metagenome assembly LFIK01 (sample SAMN03777447, study PRJNA286221) | soda lake metagenome | biome: soda lake; feature: Kulunda steppe; material: water; isolation source: sample T5-Br brine of Lake Tanatar-5 | place: Russia: Kulunda steppe | collected 2010-07 | reverse complement strand
GTGTCTAAACGAAAGCACACACAGTGTGCGCCTAAACGCCAGGCACGCAACGCGTGCCCTAAACGAAACTAAACGTTATTCCAATGGAATTCATAGACCTCAACGCTCAATACAATCGCTACAAATCTGAAATAGACAGACGCATCCACGCCGTCCTCGATCATGGCCAATACATCATGGGTCCTGAAGTAGATGAGCTGGAGGAGACGTTGGCGGAGTATGTTGGAGTGGATCACTGTATTACGACGAGCAGCGGTACGCATTCGCTGGAGATTGCGTTGCGGGCGCTGGATATTGGGCCGGGGGATGAAGTGATTACGGTTCCGTTTTCGTGGATCAGTTCGGCAGAGGTGATTATGCTGGTAGGTGCCACGCCGGTGTTTGTGGATATTGAGCACGATACGTTTAACATGGACGCCTCAAAGATTGAAGGGGCGATTACAGAGAATACCAAGGCGATTATTCCGGTGAGCTTGTTTGGGCAGATGCCGGAGATGGAGAAAATTAACGCCATAGCTGAACAGCACGACATTGCGGTGATTGAAGATGGTGCCCAGAGTTTTGGGGCAACCCGAAACGGTAAAAAAAGCTGCGGGGCGTCACTCGTGGGCAGCACCTCGTTCTTCCCGGCCAAGCCGCTCGGCTGCTATGGCGATGGAGGGGCACTCTTTACCGATGACGATGATCTGGCCGAAATAATACGTGCCATTCGCACACACGGTGGGGTGAAACGACACTACCACACTCATGTGGGCACAAACGGACGGTTTGACTCCATGCAGGCGGCCGTCATTCTGGGCAAATGGAGCGGTTTTGAGGAAGAGGTAGAAAAGCGCGGCGAAATTGGCGCTAGCTACAGCGAGTTGCTAAATGAGCACTGCACCACGCCAAAAGTATTAAAAGACAACACCCACGTCTACGCACAGTACACTATCCGCGTGGATGAAGGGAAGCGGGATGAGATTGTTAGCGATATGAAAGAAGCAGGAATACCCGTGGGAGTGTATTACCCTAAATGCTTTCACGAACAACCTGTTTTTGAACATCTTGGATATGAGTATGGAGATTTTCAGGAGTCGGAGAAGGCAAGTCGAGAAGTAATGAGTTTACCGATGCATCCATTTCTGACAATTGATGAACAGCAAGAAATCACAGGCAAACTTATTGGTCTGATATGAGCACGGAAAACCTAATTAACCAATCAACTAATCAACTAATACTTAAATCTCGAATCAAAAATGTATGAGACGTTGAATATTAAGAATAGTAAAATTACCATTATTGGCTTAGGATATGTTGGATTACCACTTGCCGTTGAATTTGCAAAGAAATTTCCAACGGTTGGGTTTGATATAAATGCTAAGAGAATTCAGGAGATAAACGCCGGGCATGATCGAACTCTGGAAGTTGAAGATGATTATCTGAAAAGCGTAGTTGTAAACAATTTTGATGAAGCAAAAACAGGGCTTGTTGCCACAGATAAACCGGCTGATTTAGCCGATAGCAATGTATATATCGTTACGGTTCCCACTCCGACAGATAAACATAACCGTCCGGTACTTACCCCCTTGTTAAAAGCAAGTGAGACGGTGGGTAAGGTGCTGAAGAAAGGGGATGTGGTTATTTACGAGTCTACCGTTTACCCCGGGGTTACTGAAGATGATTGTGTGCCTGTATTGGAAAAGTTTTCAGGTCTCACATTTAATAATGACTTTTATGCAGGCTATAGTCCGGAGAGAATTAATCCCGGTGATAAAGAGCATACGGTAACCAAGATTAAGAAAGTTACAGCAGGCTCTACACCTGAAGCGGGCAAGTTTGTGGATGACCTCTACAAAGATGTGATTGTTGCGGGTACACATCTTGCTCCCAATATTAAGGTTGCAGAGGCAGCAAAGGTGATTGAAAACTCACAACGAGATATTAATATCGCATTTGTGAATGAGCTATCGAAGATCTTTACCATGCTCGATATCGACACACAGGATGTACTGGAAGCGGCAGGTACAAAGTGGAATTTCCTACCCTTTACTCCCGGGCTGGTTGGCGGGCACTGCATTGGCGTAGACCCCTACTACCTGGCACAAAAGGCACAGGAGGTTGGATACCACCCTGAGATTATTCTGGCGGGCCGGCGAATGAATGACAGTATGGGCAAACACGTTGCATCGGAAGTGATTAAAAAGATGATGCGTAAGGATTTGAAAGTAATTGACAGTAAGGCGCTTATGTTGGGAATTACGTTTAAAGAGAACTGTCCTGATATCCGTAACACACGTGCTATTGATGTGTATCATGAATTAAAATCATATGATATGGATGTGGATGTGTATGACCCGTGGGCTGACCCTGAAGAAGTGAAGCACGAGTATGGGATTAATATCCTCAACGGCGAATATCCCATTAACCTGAAAGACTACTCAGCAATTGTCCTCGCCGTCTCACACGAGAAGTTCAGAAAACTGGACCTTTGCAAAAGCGATGACTGTGTAATTTTTGACGTTAAAAGCTTTTTAGACAAAGAGCTTGTAGATGGAAGGTTGTAGTGGGTGAACCGCAGAGTACACAACGGTATTCGCAAAGGTCGCAAAGGTAGTATTAAAACTTATCGTAACTTTGCATAAAACTCTGCGCACCATCGAGCTTAAATATGACAGAATTTATTTATGAAAAAAAACAATGTGAAATTATTAATTACAGGCGGAGCCGGCTTCATCGGCTCTAATCTTGTCGAACACTTTCTTAATCATGAAAGGGTTTCCCTCGTTCGTATTTTGGACGATCTGAGTAACGGCTATTATGAGAATATTGAAGAATTTGAAAACCACCCTAAATTCGAATTCATCAAAGGGGATATTTGCGACTACCAAACATGCCTAGATGCAACGAAAGGAATCGATAAAATAAGCCACCAAGCTGCACTCGGATCTGTTCCCCGCTCTATTAAAAACCCCATGCGATCTACAGAGGTAAATATTTTGGGAACGGTGAATGTATTATATGCCGCGAAAGAAAATGGAGTAGAGCGAGTTATTTTAGCGTGCAGCTCGAGTACCTACGGAGACCATCCCGGGCTGCCTAAAGTGGAAGATGAAATTGGAAAGCCACTCAGTCCTTATGCTGTTACTAAATACTCAATTGAACAATTTGCAGATATATTCCAGCAAACATACGGGTTGAATTATATTGGACTGCGCTATTTTAATATCTTTGGTCCTAAGCAAAACCCGGACAACCCGTATGCAGCTGTTATTCCCATTTTTTGTCAGGCTTTTATTGACGGAAAACGTCCAACCATAAATGGAGACGGAGAACACAGCCGAGATTTTACTTATGTAGCCAACGCAGTACTGGCAAATGATTTGGCTTTGTTTACGGAAAATGAAGAATCTCTAAATGAAATTTATAATGTGGCCTGTAACGACCGTGTTTCTTTAAATGAAATGATAGTGACATTACAAAAAATTAGCGGGAAAGATATTCAGCCTATATATGGACCGGAACGCGCGGGAGATGTAAAGCATTCGGAGGCGGATATTTCTAAGATTGAGAACAGGCTTGACTATAAACCAAGCGTGTTTTTTAAAGAAGGGTTTAATAAAGTTTACAATTGGTATAAACAAAAATGAGGACCATAGTATTACAGTGATTATAAATAAATGGGAAGGATTTGATAATGAAGTAGAAGCTCTTGGTGAAATTAGTGCCCGATTTAGTGGCGTACTAAAAGAAAATTTTACTCATGTGTATGCACGTTACAATATTCGTTTGAATGAAATTGTAGGATACTACTTTGGGGACTTTTCCGAATCTGAGAAGGCTTCAATAAAAGTGCTCAGTCCATTCATGCATCCCTTTCAAAATACTCTCAATCAAGAAATAATCGTGAAGTAATTAATTACTCGCTTATCATTACTGAAAGACTAAAGTATCAGTGTGAACTCGTTTGTTTTATTTAACAAAAAGAATATTGACGAGTTATTGGAACTATTAAAAAAAATAACAGGGAAAAAATTTTTTCAGAATGTTTTAATCGTGGTATCAGGTACGATTTTAGCAAAAGGGATTGGAATACTATTTTCTCCAATAATTACAAGAATATATGGGCCGGAAGTATATGGCATATTTGGAGCCTTTATGGCATATGTTTCAATGGTAACTCCATTTGCTGCTCTATCATACCCTATAGCAATTGTCTTGCCAAAATCAGATCGTGAATCTATAGGTATTATTCAACTTTCGTTGTTTGTATCAATTTTTATTTTCACAATTCTATTCGCTGTATTATTTGTAGGTGGTGACTCTCTAATAAATCTAATCGGTGCAGAAGAATTAGGTTGGTTAATTTATATCCTGCCATTAAACATTCTTTTTATCTCTTGGGTACAAATTTCTGAGCAGTGGCTAATTAGAAAGAAGAAATTTAAACAAACTGCAAGCATATTAGCGATTCATTCATTTATAAAAGAAGCTAGTAAAACCGGATTAGGATATTTATCTCCTATAGCATTCATATTAATTGTAGTAACTACTATTTCGACCTTTGTACATGCCGGACTTATGGCAGTTTTTGGAGGTTTAAAGGTTCGTTTAAAATTAACTTTTAAAGAATTTCAAAAGTTAAAAAGAATAGCAAAAAAGTATTATGATTTTGCAGTTTTTCGAACACCTGAAGCTTTTCTAAGTTCTTTTTCTAAAGGAATGCCTGTTGTATTATTAATGAGTTATATTGGTCCATCAGCAGCGGGTTTCTATACTATTTCAAAAATGGCATTGAAAACTCCAAGTTCATTGATATTAAAATCTATTGGAGACGTTTTTTATCCAAGATTTTCAGAAGCATATAATAACAAAGAGGATTTATATTCCTTATTAATAAAGCCGATTATAGGAATTGCATTGGTAACAATTATCCCTTTTTTAATTGTAATCATTTATGGTAAATGGATATTTGGTTTCGTATTCGGTAGTGAATGGGTTATATCAGGAGAATATGCACGGTGGCTTTCAATATGGTTGTTTTTTGCAGTATCAGCTGCACCTGCAACCAGAGCTGTTGCTGTATTAAAAATACAGGGTAAATATTTAATATATAGAATAGTTTATGTCCTATTATCTATCATCGGTTTGTTTATCGGACTGCACTTCTATCAAGATGATGTTTTGGCGATTGCTCTTTACAGTGTAACATCGGGTTTGATGAATATACTTTTAATATTTTATGTAATAAGAATTTGCAAAAATATAAATAATAGAACCAAAGGTATTTTGAAATGACTAAAATAAATTTTTCGCTTTTGTTTGTGATGAAAGATTCTGCACTAAATAGAGGCATGAACACGGGAATAGAGAACCTTGCATGGGGTCTTGCTGAAAGAGGATGTGACGTTCATATTTTAGCCGGTGGTAAAAAGCCAGATCAACATGATTATGAATTACCTGATAATGTGAGATATCATTTTACCAATGGTACCGGTTACCCATTCGATCATGTGAATGATTATCTTAAGCTAAGAAACTCTTATGATTTTGATGCGGTTATTGGTTGGGTCAGAAATATTTCTCCTATTGCAAATTTGGAAAAAAAGTTGAGTGGGAATACTCCTAAGTTCATCGCAAATGAGGGGCAATTAGGAGGTGAAGTAACTGCTTATAGAAGATTGAGGTATTTTATTTTAACTCTTCTTAGAGAAAAAAAAGTTAATTTTTCTATCCTTTTTAAAAAGGTCAATTTTCAAAACATAGACTATTTGGTGCCTATAACTGAAGCAGTTAAATCAAGCCAAAGTGAAATTTATAATATCCAGTCAGAACAATCTAAGATAATTCCCAGAGGTGTAGATACTGAAAATTTCAAACCAAGTTATCAAAAAAAAGACTTTTGGAATAATGAGTATATAAATATCCTTTTTACCGGTAATATATTAGAAGGAAAAGGTTTAGGTGATGTTGTAGAGGCGTTAAGATATGTCGAAAAACCTGTTAAACTTACGCTATGTGGAAAAGATCGAGGTTATTTAGAAAAGTTAAATAATAGTTTAAAGGAAACAGGAAATAAGCATACTATCAATTACTTAGGAATTTTAAGTGCAAATGAGATTGTATCAGAATTACATAAGGCAAATATTTTTGTTTTTTGTTCTTGGCCTTGGCATGAGGGGTTAGGTAAAAGTCTACTTGAAGCGATGGCTTGCGAACTACCAGTAATTGTATCAGATATTGAAGCATTTAGAAATGTTGTTGATAACGAATTAAATGGCTTGGTTGTAGAAACTGGTAATCCGAAAGAAATTTCTAAATCGATAAATCAATATATTCAGAATCCCAAACTGCGTGAGAAATGTAAATTAAATGCCCGTAAAACAATTATTGAAAAATTTTCTAAGGATAATGAGATAGATCAATGGTTGAGAGTTATTACCAATGTCACTATGGGAAAATAATTAATTAAATAATATTTCAGTGATAGATTCGAATATAAGCCTAAGGCTGACATCATTTATTAGGTTAATATTTACATTGTTTGTGCTATTAACTACTAATATATTTGGCTTTTATAATGTATATAATGATAATTTAATATTTGGTGCAAACACTTACGATGTTATCGTCATTATAACATTTTTAGTAGGATCATTTCTTATTTTTTTCAAAATAACCCCCTCATTTTACAGAAAGAAGTATAGAAGATATTACTTAAGTATTTTATTTTTATTTTTATTTGTAATTGCATCAATGCCATTTAGGGGTGATACTGGTATAATTGACAGTGTGAGAGTAGGAAGGCATTACTTGATGATGATGTTAGCTGTAATTGTATATTACGATACAAAAGTTAATAAAACTCTTTTTTGGTTTGATCTATTTAAGTTTATAGCAGTTATTGTATCATTACAAATTTTTATAAATGCTTTTAATCCACAGGTTTTACATTCGATCTTTCCGCATTTAAGGGCTGATACAGGTGGACATTTTGATTTTCAGCGAAATTATCTGACTTCACCTACTATGTTATTTCCGTATTTCCTTTCAATTTATTATTTCTATAAATATATAAGTCAGAAAGATCGAACAAACACCGTCCTACTTATTTTTGGTTTTTTCTTTCTAGCATCTGCTTTACAAGGCTTTAGAACATATTTCATGCTTTTAAACTTTGTTTTGTTGTTGATATTGTTACCTCATATTAAGTATAAAAGCACGATACGATATTTAATATTTCCTACAATAGTATTATCATTTATAGTTATTATTGATATCCTTTTATTAAATAATCAAATAACCGGAAAATTTGTAACTGTTACTCAAGAGTTTGTTAGGGATGATGGCCATCGTATGAATAGGTTTGAGAGGGATTTAATATTTAATATCCCAATGTTTTTGGAAAAACCATATACAGGGTGGGGATTCATATTTCATGGGTCTGAATATGGACAACAGTTGGGTCTAGATCCTGGTGGTGGAAGAGTGAACTCATTGTATTCCGTTGATTCCGGGTATATTACATTATTAAATCAAGTTGGTATAATAGGAGTAGTTATTATCCTCTTCTTTTTTAGCAAAATATTAATGGAAATATATAAGCTTAATACATCCAATATATATACTAAAGTATTTGGTTTATTTATTGTGATTATAATCTTTTCTCTCTATACACATGGGGCATTTATGAGAGAGTTCGGGCAAATACCGATGGCAATAATTTTAGGTTTAACAGCATTAGATGACTTAAAAAATAATGTATGACTACGTATAAATTCGGCATATTACTTTCACACTTTGAAGGTGGTGGGGCGCAAAGAGTTGTTCTTAATTTGGCGAAAGAATTTAAAAAATATGATGTAAACTTCTGTATAATTGTAAAAGAAATAAAGGGACCACTCTATGAAGAAGCTTCTAATTTAGGAATTGATATACATCAGATAGGTGCAAAAAACATCATAAAACAAACTTTATCACTAAGAAAGTTATGTCAAAAACATAAGATTGAAACTATTTTCTCAGTTATGAGATATCAAAATGTAATTGCAATTTTGCTCAAAATATTTGGATCTAAAAGAGTTATAATCCGAGAAGCTAATACATTAGATGGTGTTGTAAATAGCAGTAATCTCAAAGTAAATGTTTTACGTCTATTAATGAAATATCTATATCCCTATGCAGATATAGCAATCGCAAATTCAATCGATACTAAAAACGATTTAGTTAAATACACGAATATTAATAGCGATAAAATTAAAATTATTCCAAACCCGATTGATGTTGAAGAAGTTAGAAGAAAAGCAGAGTTAACGAATCACTGTTCTAGTATCAATTTAAATGATGTTAATTTAATTACAATTGGTAGACTTACAGAAGTTAAAAATCATAAATTCTTGATTGATTCAATACGACTGTTAGTTGATAACTATCCAAATATCAGTCTTTTGATATTTGGTGTTGGAGAATTAAAGTCTGAATTAAATAATTATATCCGAAAACTTAATCTTGACGATAATGTAAAATTAATGGGATTTCACACTAATCCTTTCAATTTTCTAAATAAGTGCGATCTTTTCTTACTTAGTTCTAAGTACGAAGGTTTTGGAAATGTTGTTGTAGAGGCATTAGCATTAGGAGTACCTGTTATATCGTTAAAATGCCCCGGTGGTGCAAATAAAATTTTAGAGAATAATAAGTACGGCTTAGTTATAGATACAGATTCCCCCGAAGAGTTTGCGAGCCATATTAATGATTACCTCACAGGTAAGATCTCGAAATTTGATAAAGAGAAGTTAAAAGAAAGAGCTAATGAGTATTCATCTGCTAAAATTGCTGATATATACCTTAAAACAATATTTAGTTAATCTTAATTGAATGACAGAAAGGAAGAATGTAGTTGTTATTATTAATACCCTTTCAAAGGGTGGGGCTGAGAAACAGTCTGTTATTCTTGCAAATCAATTGTCATCATATCACAATACTACTCTGTTAATTTTAGATGATAGAGAACCAAATATTGATTTTGTGAATATGATTGACCCCAATGTGGATAAACTATTTTTAAGTGGTTTTACCCTTGGAAATCTATTTTCATTAATCCAACATCATAAAGTTAAATCAGCAGATGTTGTTATATCAATGTTAGCAAGGTCGAATTTAACTGCATCATTAATTGGTATTTTAAATAAGGATGTTAAAGTTTTAGGTGGAATTCGGAACTGTCGGTTAAAAAAAGGGAAATACACTCTTGAATTTGTAATGCACAAATACTTCCATGATCGCACGATTTTTAATAATCGCTCTGGTATGGAGAACCTAATTGCCGGTGGGTTTAGGAATGAAAAATCAATCTGCATACATAATGCAGTGGAAAGCGTGCCAGAAATTAGAAACCATAAACAATATGGGAGAGGAGATACAAAGATCATTTCTTTAAGCCGATTTGAACCACAGAAAGATCTAAATACGGCAGTTTTCGCAATTGAACATCTTGTGCATGATTTAGAATGCAAAAAGGGATTTATTTACTGCATGAGCGGTTACGGGAGTGAAAAGCAATTATTAGAAAAGTTGATTAATGAGAAAAATCTTTCAGAATACATCAAAATTATAGATAACCCGGAGGTGCAGAGCTTACTAAATGACGGAGATATTTTTATTAACACTTCAATAATTGAAGGTACCTCAAATTCTATACTTGAGGCAATGTCGTACAGCTTGCCAATTATAGCAACAGATGCAGGCGATAATAGCTATTTGGTTGAAGATTCACATAATGGTTTTATCACTGAAGTTGGTGATTATCAAGCTCTTGCCAGAAAGCTGAAGGAATTGATTGAAAATCGCGATTTACGTCATGAGTACGGTAAAAACAGTTATCAAAGAGTAAAAGAAAAGTTCAACACTGAAAGGTTTACTAAACAATATTTAAAGTTGATAGATGAGTAAAAAGAAAGTTGCAGTAATTGGAGTAAAAGGTCTGCCGGGCTATGGTGGTTCAGCACGTGCAAATGATCATATTCTCAGACGCCTATCAGATAAATATGATATAACAATTTATGCTCTTGATACACATGCAAAAAGTGAGGACTACTACGGTATAAAACAATATATATTTAAATCTTATAACAATAAGAAGTTAAGCACCCTTTCCTATTACATTAGGAGTCTTTTCGCCGTTATATTTTTACATAATCACGATATCCTTCATCTCAATCATCGAGTTTCCGGCTTTTTACTTCCCTTTGTAAAATTTAAATATAAGACAATCTCAAGTATTCGAGGTTTAGGTTATGATGATGATGACAAGTGGTCGTATATAGAAAAAAAAGTCTTTAATTTTTTCCAGTATTTATCCTTTACACTTCCTGATATTGTTACTACTGTACAAAAAAGTAGTGTTGATTACATTAAAAAATATACTGATAAGCCAGTTTTTTACATTCCTAATGGAGTAGAAAATAATTATAAAGATTTCACTCAAGTTGTAAAAAAAGAGATAATTACCTTTTCGGCTGCGAGAGTAATCTATTTAAAGGGATGTCACGATTTTCTCAAAGCATTGAATGAATTAGATTATAAAGGAAGAGTTAGGATAATTGGTGACTTAAGCCATGTTCCTTCATATAAAGATGAGATTATAAATTTAAGTAAAAATCTTGACGTAGAATTTTTAGGTCTCATAAAAGAAAAAGAAATTTTATTTGAAAAAATTGCTGAATCAAAATTGTTTGTTTTTCCTTCTTACACAGAAGGTATGTCGAATATGTTATTAGAAGTAGCTTCATTAAAAACTCCTATTATTGCAAGCGATATACAACCAAACAAAGATGTATTCTCTGAAAAAGAGGTAACTTTATTTAAAGTAGGTAATTACAATGATTTGGCTGGAAAAATAGAGTTCCTATTAAAAAATCGGCAAATAGCTGAGAGTAAATGTGATAAGGCGTACTCTAAAATATCAAATGAATATAATTGGGATAGATTGGTAGTAGAGTATGACAAAATTTATAAAAAACTTTAATCCCCCCTCTCTATTGCAGTGTATGGCTAAAGAATTTAAAACCAACAGCTGTTTAATTATATAAACGAATTAAACTGAAATTGATTAAGTGAATTTATTTTACAGAATATTTATAAAAATTTTTGGTTTAATTGCTTATTGGTCTCTTCCAAGTGTCATTACTGTTTCTCTTCACAGGCTACGTGGTGTAAAATTAGGGAAAGGAGTAAGAATTCACCGATTTGTTTATATTGATGATTTCTGTCCAAATCTTATTACAATTGAAGATAATGCAGGGATTGGCGTGGGAGTAAAGTTAATAGCTCATGAAAGGGATTTAAGGGAATATGGACCAAGTGTCGGACAACATACATTACCATTCGAACAAAAAAATATTTTGATAAAAGAAGATTCTTATGTCGGTGTTGGAGCGATTGTACTGCCAGGTGTAACGATAGGAAAAGGAGCGGTAATTGGTGCCGGTGCTGTCGTTACAAAAGATATACCGGATTATTCGGTAGCAGTAGGAATGCCGGCTAAAGTGATTAAAACATTTGAGAAGTAAGGGTGTGTGTGGGAGAGTGGGAGAAGGTTTGATAGTGTGAAAGGATTTAAATGAATATAAAAATGTTAAATAGAGATTTTACGGTATCTATTTATAAAGAACTTATTGGTAGACTTATTGTTGCCGGTTACAGTTTTCAAACCTATCACGATTTTACAGAACACTCCGAAGAAAAAGTGATCCTCCTCCGCCACGATGTAGACGCCAGAAAAGAGCACTCCCTACAGTTTGCAAAAATTCAGCACGAAATGGGCATCGTGGGAACATACTATTTCCGGATGGTCCCGGAGTCGTTCGATGAAGGGGTAATTCGGGAAATTGCTTCTATGGGTCACGAAATCGGCTACCACTACGAAGATATGGACTTCGCCAGAGGGGATGTGGACAAGGCATACGGCCTGGCTAAAAAACATCTTGCACAGCTACGTGAGGTAGCAGAAATAAAAACCATTTGTATGCACGGCAGTCCGCGGTCACCCTATGACAACAAAGAGGTCTGGAATAAGTACGACTACCACGAGCTGGGAATTATTGCAGAGCCTTATTTCGACCTCGATTTTTCGAAGGTGCTGTATTTGACGGATACCGGAAGGCGGTGGGATGGGGATAAGGTGAGTATCAGGGACAAGGTGCAGGGTGCTGGGCGCAAGGCGCATGGGGGAAATTCTCAAGTCTCAGGACTTATGACTCACGTCTATGCTTCTACTCAAGATATTATCGAAGCCTGTAATGCCGGTAGACTGCCCGATCAGATTATGATGAATTTTCATCCGCAAAGGTGGACGAATGATCCTTTGAAGTGGACGCAGGAGTTGGTTTGGCAGAATGTGAAGAATGTGGTGAAAAGAGGGTTGGTGAAGTTTAGAGGTTGAGAATTTACAGTGATCAGTGGCAACAGTTTGGCAGTGTGTCATTATCAGT
>LFIK01003654.1_pt1 | contig 12472 bp, 6 predicted proteins | sample 643401 | NCBI WGS metagenome assembly LFIK01 (sample SAMN03777447, study PRJNA286221) | soda lake metagenome | biome: soda lake; feature: Kulunda steppe; material: water; isolation source: sample T5-Br brine of Lake Tanatar-5 | place: Russia: Kulunda steppe | collected 2010-07 | reverse complement strand
GAGTTCGCAAAGTTTAATTGCTTTTGGCCACCCCTCGCAAAGATTCAAAGTTCGCAAAAAAAATATTAAATTAATTAAGGCCCCTCGCAATAAACCTCCCTCGCAATAAAAAGCCGCCGGTAAGGTAATCTTAAGCTACCAAGGGTTGCTGAATGAGGATTTGTGAAAAAACGACAGTAAGTGTCGTGGGAATGCGTGTAAACGATGCACTTATTTATCTACCAGGAGTCGTCCGACTGAGCAGCCATGAAGCTTAAATGCAGTTAAGTAAGAGCATGTACTTATTTGGTACTTGCTGTTGCTCAAAGGTAAGCATCTTATCCATCTACTGATTTCAGGGCTGAGGAAGCACCTACCACCTCCCACGCTGTCATACGCACTATTCCCTTTGCTTAACGCCTACAAGCAGGTTTGCTTTTCTTTTGCTTTGGATATCATGGATTTTTTCATGCCAGCAATGCATCGACTGGCTGATATATTGCTCCCAACGCAAAGTAAGCAGTTCCAACCACATGCCCCAGGTCCATCCAGCTAATGCTCATATACAATTCAATCACGCTTAATGAGGGCAGCTTGGCTGAAGCCAAGAGGGTCTGCATCCTTGACCTGAACCTAAAAGGACATAAGTGTTATTCTTCATAAGATGGAAAGTAGAATCTGAGGAACACAATGATGCACAAAAAAAGCAGCTGTTAGCAAAAGTGCGCCCTCAATTCGAAACACTTGTTGAAGGTGATTAAAATCTGTGCAAAGCTCAGGTGTGACAAACAATTTGAAAAAAGGTCTTCAGTCAAGAGGTGCGATTGCGAGCTTGCTCATAAAAAGCAATCAGGTCATGAAGCACAGATTTTTTTGTTCCGAATCAATTAAGGTAGATGTAATTTGAGAACTTCTTCCTTTGAAATTAATAGACCTCACCAGCAGGAATACCCCTGTTGGTGTGAATTAGGGGGAAGTCTACCAGGAAGTTGACAGCTGATGCAACCCCCACTATCAAACAGGGAGGCGGAACGGCAGCTCCTGTCTGGATGAATTATCTCAATGAAAATATGAAAACTATCTGCTTACTAAGTAGATAGTTGATAAAGTAGTACATTATCTGACAACTATACGGAACTGCTACAAGTAGGAACCTCTGCGAGCCTTAACTGCAACTCCAGTTGAACTCAGGCTCCTGTCCAGGGAGTCTAGAGAGCCCATCGCGCACGAGAGGTCTCAAAACAATTGCCTTAACCCATGCTGGCGGTTAACTCTAACTTGTAACTTGTTTTACTTGTTTGTTCCCCATGGACACATAACCCAACTTAGGTTATAAAGGGCATTTTACCATGGCATTTTACAAGTTTTTTCAAAGCACTTGCCAAGTGCCTAGCTGGGTGAAATAAATAATTGAATATTTTGTGTACACCAGCAAGGTAAAGTGCAATAAGAGTGGGGGTTTAAGTGCCATGAGCAGACAGGCCATGCCATGGCAGCAGTGATGAGTAGTGTGGGCAGCAGTGTGTCTGGCCGCCTTGACGGTCATGCTGTCGGTCAGCAAGCAGCTGCGCCGCTGCTCTGATCTGGGCCAAGCTACAGGAGTTGTGGACAGAGTCCCTGCCCTCATGTTAGAGGCCTTGAAGGACTTTGCGGCCTGCCAAGGCCCTCAAAAGTTCTGTGGGTAATATAGGGTCAGGACATCCTTTCCTCCAAGCTAGGCCCGGCCTGGGCCAGGAAGGGGGGCTGGAGTGTGTTCTGCTCTAGCGCGTTGGTGCCTCTGTAGTTAGTTCCTAGTCTCGGTGCCCTTAGGAGGTCCCTTCTCTTTGCCTTCTTTTGTGCGAGCTCTTAGCCGTAGTGGTAGCTGAGCCTGAGCCGGCCTGCCCACAGGCAAACTGGTAGCCCTACTAGGCTAGTAGCCTGAGCTGTCCTTGTAGCCTTGGGGGCGACCTTTTAGCTAGTTGGCTTTTCTGGCAGTTCTCCTTTTCCTAGCACTTTTCAGCTCTTCTGCCTTGCCTGCCTTAAGAACATTGCTGTGTCCGCTCGCGTCATGTAACAAACAAAGTAGTGTAGCTTGGCTGCAGCATTTAAACCTTAATCTCATTACACGGAAGTCATGGTCAACAAAGAGGTGGTGTTCAAAAACACCGTGTTCTTCAAGAAAAGCAAATGCGTCTGCGTACCAAAGGTAATGGTCCTAAGGACCTAGGTGCCTTCTTTTCCTTTGATTGATGTAGGGAGTGGTACACAGCCTGAGCCTACAGTTCTATTTTTTTCTTTCAATTGTGCAATTTAGTGTGATTTAGTGGACGGCATGTGTTAGCTTTTATCTCTTTTACTCCAGCTAAATTGCCCTCGTTTGGCAAATACAGCTATTTAAGCTGTACCCCCTTACAAATCATTTTCATCACTCAATCAATCCTACATTTTACCTAGTGCCACTAAGCAGTGCTGAGCGACCTCTATTCTTTAATGGGTAGCCACTGTCCCCGTGCAAACTGATTTAGTGGGACTGAACGTACTGATAACCAAGACTTCAGGGTATCCCTGCTGTCCGTGACAGCACTTTTGTTATTTTTTGTCCGTAATCGTATTTCATAGTTCTTGCTTAGGATTTGTGCGACTTGTCTTCAAATACTATTCAACTCTTCAAATACTGTCTTACACCAACAAATATATTTTCCTTCTGGCTCTTCTTGGTCGGACCTTTGAGTCTAATGTCGGGCTGGCAGTGTCCAGCAAGCCCAGCAGTCAACCCATCTGGCTGAAGGTCTTAACCCATTGTAACTTAACTTTTGAGTCTAAGAAAGAAAGAAATTGACTACGTCAACAGGGTAACCCCTATTTGCTTGACTAAAAGAAGAGGTTCACGTAATATTTCGTTTTTATGATAAATAAATTAAACACCTGTCCTTTGCAGTTTGAGGTGCAGTTTGCAGGCTTGATAGGCTTAAGCTGAGCTGGCCTTGATTCACAGGTACAGCTATATTACCCAACCTTAGCTTACCTGCCCTTGTTCCGCAGGTACAGCTATGCTCTTTGCAGGTACAGATGTGGAACCTCATCAACAGGGAAGGGCACTAATTTGAAATTCATTTCTATACCTCAAAATGTAGCCTGAGGCTTGAGGGGATGCCTTGCAAGATACATTTGGGTTTGAAACAGGGCCCCTCCTGAGCACAGCTTTGCCTTTTTTCTTAGCCCATGGGCCAGCTTACTTGCCCTCATTCGGCGAGTACAGCTCTGTAACTTAACCTTTAGGCTGGCAGGATACGCTGAGGGGTATGTAACTTGTGCTGGCACCAGGCAAACCCCAACCAAGAGGACATGCTCTACTAGAGCAGGTTGTACCCACTGGGTATCAAGGGTGTTCCCATTGGATATTACTCCATGTCTGTGGATTTTGGTTAATTTGTCATTTTATTTTTTTGACACTTTCGGGAGATCGGCTGTATGCTGAAATGAGTGACAGTGAAGATCGTGTGTGAGTTTAAAGTGTGGTTGGTGCTATTCTCTTACGATTCAAAAGGTAAATATTACTCGAGTAGGAAGATCCAACAGACCTTATGGCAGCCCATAATTTGTAAGCTCTTGGCTTTTCTGGATAGTATGATAGTTAGCTCATTAGCTTTAACGCACCAGGGAGGAGGTTTGTTACCTTGGCAGTCAGCAAGCTTAATTGGTCAACTGATATTGAAACCCTTTTTATTTCATCCATTCTCACACACATCCGCCATACACCCTTCCTAAATACATGCCCCTTGACCTTCCTTGTGACGTTATTCATACATTGGCACGCTTCAGACTTCATGCCCACACCCTTGAGCGCTTTAGTTTTGGTTTAGGGTTGCAGGCCTTTTAGGCTTCAGCTAAGCTGCCCTCGTTCGGCGGATACAGCTATGTAACCTAACCTTCATGCCCACACCCTACGAATTGAAACTGTGACCTGGACTCACAGTACCTCCCGCACTTGTGACTTGTGCAATGCTAATGATGTGCAGGATGAGCAACACGTCCTTTTTCACTGCACCCATCCATATGTGGTCTCTCTCCAAGGCTATGCTTCCCTTATTCCTTCCACAGGCTTCAACAATGTGTCTGCTTCCCTGGGCCAGGAAACAACAAGCTTTGTCTTCCCTTGTGTACTGAGTAGTTTTTTATGAGCAGGCTAGCAGTCGCACTTCTTGATTGAAGGCCTTATGCTGTAATTCCTGTGCTGTAATTCCTAACCCCTTAATTTCATCCATCTGCAGGTAATCTGGTCACGTTATGACATGCAGTGCATACACTAGAGGAGAACTTGGTTAGAAATACATACATTTAGGATTTTTAATGCAGTCCATAGAAAAGTTTCCTGTGCTTCATTTTCCAATAATAAGACCCTGGATGTTTCCTCCTGCAACTCTCCTAGGCATTTAGTGAACTCATCTGTGTAAACCTTACCTCCCTCAGCTCCTCCAAAAACAGATTATAAAACCTTACACCTCTCTTATGCAAGTAGAGCCGTAAAACTCTAATTCTTCTTTGGCTGATGAACTTCTTCTCAAGGCTCTATTAAAGAAATCAAACAAGGGATTAGATCTTCATATAGATCCTATACAAAGAGAATGCCTTGGCCTAGATCTGGCACAATTGTGCACCAAGCATAAACACTGGTTTAGCGCTTGCTTGACTGGCCCTAGCTGAGACATTCATAATCTAATCAGCGAATAAGGCGCCATTTTTGTGCATATACCTAGGGCTTCAGAACACCTTGCTTCTCTTGCCCTTACACTTCCAGATTTTGATCTTGTTTGCAGACTTGATAGGCTTCAGCTAAGCTTGCACTTATTTTCTGCAAGTGGAGCTGCATAACCCTTACCCTGGCTGATTTATGCCTTTGCATGGAAATGTGCTACTAGAGAACGAAATTCGCAGAACAATTTGCTGATTTTTCTGTCTGATAGAATTTATGTATGGAGACACTGGAGCTTTTTATTTTGACATCAGTGCTGAGGATGTGAACTTGTTCTCCTGAAGCAGACGTTCAAATCACTTATTTTCATTTCTGAGACTTGCTTTTTGTCGGGCTGGCAGTGACCAGCAAGCCCAGCAGTCCCATCCGGCTGAAGCTCTAAACCCATTGTAACCTATTACCCTAGCTAGGCGCAATGTCTTACAGCTGGGCTACAAGGCAGGCTCCCAATGAATGAATGAATAAATGAATTTCAGTAAAAGGGCAACTTGTCTGTTGCGCCCAACAATCCTTGAGATTGTTGTGTTGTGTGAAACCTGGCTTCACAAAAAAAACTGCTCACACCTAGGAAATATGCGAGTGGTAACCGAGAGTCAATGGCCCCTTGTCTAGGAAACGTCAGTCTGGTGCTGGCACCAGGCAATCCACTGACGATGTTGAGGTAAAAATTTGCTCACTACCCTCATGTGTTTTGGGAAGAGGTTTGTCTTCAAAAGTTCTTATCTGCGTCCATGAAGATAATTACTTTATTATGAACTAAGAATTTGAGTAGGTTTCACATGACGCACCCTGGATTCCATAAGGTCAAATAAGGCTTACTTCGTACACCAAAACAGCGCGATGCAAAAGCTGCCTACAGTGCATCCTTGGGGGCTAATTGCAGTTGAAGGACTCGTGTGGCATCTTTGAAGTCCAATTCTTTGCTTGAGCCAAAAGCGGGCTTTAGAGGTGTCGAGAGGGATGAGGCACGTACAAGACCCAGTCTTGCGCTCTGTCTAAAATTCAGCGAAGTTCTGAGCAAAACGATGCTGACCAGAAGAGCTTCCCAAGCCTCTGCACAAATTCTTTCCTGTCTGACCACCGAATCTTCAGTAAAAATTTACGCTCGCCATCTGTCCCTAGTGACTGTAGCTAGTTCCAATTAGCCTTGGGGAGCATACATCTGACAGGGTATGACATAAAAGTTCAGACTTGTCGTTCTAGGTGACTCACCCACACATGCTAATATCTATTATGCTTTTGTCATCAGCTGCAAAAGAACAGCTGTGTGTACATCTAGTTCATTCAGCTAATATCATAGGCAAACAATTTAGTGCCTCTGGCGGCAAATGAGCCCTGGAACATCGTTAACAAAGGATAGGGGTACATGCTGGTGTGTACGGTATCACTAGATAATGCCGGGCTCATCTCCTCTGAACGAATTTACGTGCCAGTCATCCTTGACTGGCACTGGCCTGCCACTGCAGGTGGGAATACGTGTTGCAGCTGCGTTGCGAGCTAGTGCAGCTTCACCTGTCACCTGCGCACCACCTCCTCAGGCCAATGCTGCTCCTGCTGCTGTCTAAGAGTACAAAGAAAGAAAGGCGCACGAGTCTTGTCCCAGACCATGCCTACCCACCAGAGGGCGCTGGCAGCTGAGGCCCAGCCAATGAAGATTCAGGAAGGGCAAGGGAAACTTAACTGACTTAACTGAGCAACCTCAAGGAGGTTTCCAGGGGTGTGTGTTCCTTGCGGCGGGTGACCAAAGCCACCGCATCTTAAGTGGTCACGTTCCTGGGGTCAATGACGGGTTGGTAGCTAGCTGCAATTATGGGCCTCTCTAAAACGTGGCTTCCATTGCAAGTGCGCATGGCTGCATAATGCCCGGGCTTGGACTGTTTACGGCGGCCAATTTTACAACGCAAATAGGAACAAATCCATGACAATCTGATACCGGGTAGGACAGGCTCTGGTCAGCACCCACCAGCGCAGCACAGGACGCCCCTGCATCCCTCTCATGAGGACCGTGCCTGTGTGTTGCTGAACCCCGCTCCCTGACCCTGCAGCCCAGCCGCCACAGCAAAAGCCCCAGAGCCGATGTGCATACACGGGAGCCCCGGAACCAATGCGTCTATTGGGGTCCACACCCAAAGAGAATGTTGAGACCAAATCGCACGACCGCACATGTTTTGCTCCTCTGCAGGTGAGCTTATTCAGGCCTGTCACCAGAGGCCAGGCCTGTGCACGCACATCCGCCCTCTGCCTGCCAGGCATGGCAGGACTGTGCGCCACAACCGCCCAAACAAGAGGTCTAACAGACGCCAGCACCACTGAATGGAACCCGTGTTCGCCCACCACCTCCTACTGCCTGTGGCCCAGGGAGCAACACACGGCCACACCCCGCTGCTGCACACACCATGTGCGCAGGGAGCACAGCCCGGTGCCGCACGCTCCGCCCGAGCCACAAAAAAGAGGGGCGCCCTTGTCAGGAAATGCTGCCCATTCCTGCGGCTGGCACCCACTCTGTGGCACAGCAGCGCAGCCCACCACTGGGCACGTACGTCAGCCCCGGGGTGATGCACACCAGGGGCTGCATGCATATGAGCCCTGTGACCGCGCACAACAGTGCAGGCCACAGCTCTTTTGAATGTATCCGACCTCTCCCAGACCCTGCAGGCACACGCAGCTCGCGCCCGGCTGGGCAGGATGGCGCAAGCAAGGCCATGGGCCAACCCTTGAAAGAAAGGATACGGCACGCCCTGGGGCCCAGGCACACGCACCCTCCAAACCCCCAACGCCACCGCCCTTGCGACCCGCCTCGTGCCCCTGCCAACTTCCTGCCCACGCGCGCGTGTGCAGGCGCCTCCCAGGCACACAGCATGCGCGCGGCGCCCTGGCCCCTCTCTCCGCCCAAGGTCTGGGTGCAGGGCGGGCCCGACCCTGCTCCCTGTCTTCCACCCCCCCTCACAGCCCACCCAATTGTGCCCTTCAAGCAGAGAGCCGCCCCACCAACCCTCCATCCCCGTGTTAAAAAAAGTCCCCCTCAATCATCGACCGCCCCCTTCCCCACCCCAAGCCCCCCCTTGGCCTCACGACACACCCCTTTCCCAAATGGTGCCCTGCGGTTCCACCCACGCCCCCGCACAGCGCCACACACCCCGCGGGGCTTGCGTGCAGTGCGCTGGGCCTCGTCCAAGCATGTGGCGCGCACGTACCCTCCTAATAGGGGAGTGGAGCCTCTCTTGCGCCTACGGCAGGCAAGACTGCGGGCCGGTTGGCCCAGCCTCCTGTCTCTCCGGGCGGCCCACACCTGCCACAGCAGCAGGGTGGGCGCAGGGGGACGACGCACGCCAATCTGGGTGAAGGCACAGGGGCGCCCACACGCTCCCCAGTCTCTGGCGCTTGCCGCCTGGCCTGCGAGCCGGCCGCCATATAGCTGCGCTCCTTGCTCACTCAGCGCGGATCCCTCTCCTCCTCAAGCGCCTCCCTCGCAGGTGTGCCCTGCTTGCCCCCCCTTTGCTCGTCAAGAGAGCCTGCCGCTCAGTCACCTCACTGCGCGCCGTACCAGCCCCCCATGTAGCCCGCCTGCGGCTGGCCCAGCCACGCGCCGTACTGCGGCTGCGGCTGCTGCGGCTGCTGCATGGGCATGGAGGCGTAAGGCATGGCGCCGTACCCAGGCGCTGCGCCGTACATGCCTGCAGCCGGGTACGTTGGGGCGCCTGACCCAGGCGGAGGCCCCGAGGCTAACGCGGGCATGGGCGCAGAGGTGGGCTGCTGCGGCTGCTGGGGCTCGGCAGATGGCGCGGCGACCGCGGGGCCAGCACCTGCAGCGCCCTGCTGCTGCGCCGCCGCTGCCGCCGCCGCCTGCTGCGCGTAGTACGCGGCCCACTGCTGCTGGTAGTAGTCGCTGGTGGCGTCGCTGGGCGTTGCAGCAGACGCAGGGCCGGCGGCAGCGCCCGCTGAGGCCGCGGGCATGGGCATGCTGGTGGCTAGTGCCGAGGCACCTGGGTAGGACGGGTAAGCAGGCTGCTGCTGCTGCTGCTGCTGCTGCTGCTGCTGCTGCTCCTGCTGGGCGGCTGCCTGCTGCTGGGACGACATGAGCCACTGCTGGTAAGGGTCAGCAGCTGCTGCGGCAGGGGGCGTGGTGGGCGCTGTCGAGGCTGCAAGCACGTGCATACGGAGGGGAGCAGCAGTAGGTCACGACCCTGCACCATCATCACCTGCACCATCGTCACACTGCCAAAGAATCCCCGGAGCATGCTGCGGGGCACATATGGCATCAGCTTCTCCGGTTGGGACCTGCTGCTCTTGCAGCAAGGAGCCAGCTTTAGGGTGTGCAATATGCCAACTTTGTGGGCGGTGTCAATGAAAAGGGGCACAGCCATTTGTGCGCACATGCAGGCGGGCAGGCCGGCGCACGCGCGCACGCGCACACACGCACACACACACACGCACACACACATACACACACATGCGCGCGCACAAACACACACACGCACACACACATACACACACATGCGCGCGCACAAACACACACACGCACACACACACACGAACACGCACACACGCACGAGCACATGCGCAGGCGCACATGAGCATGCACACATACCAGCAGGGGGCTGCTGACCATAGCCAGGCGGGCCCGAGGGTGCAGCTGCAGCGCCGCCAGGCGGACCGCTCCGCAAGGCCGGATGCTGCGCCGCTGCGCTGGGCGCAGTCGACGCGGGCGGAGGCATGGTGGCAGCGGCTGGCGCGGCGGACGTGGGCGTAGGCGCCGGGGCGGCACTGGTCGCCGGCTGCGGGGAAGACGCAGCGGCAGAGGGTTGTTGAAGCGCGCGCATGGATGCTGGCACCCAGGCGGGAGGGCATGCAGCAATTTCAACACGAGAAGCAGGGAAGCTGGGCGTAGCTGCCGCAGGTGCAGGCCATAGGTGGTGATGGGTGTGGCCGGGGCTGCGCGAGGGTGCATAGTCATGGATTACTGGCTGGTGCTCAAGGGAGGTCTGGGGTGGCCAGAGCCTACAGCATGCCAATGCTGCTGCTGCGTGTGTGTAAAGCTGTGACGTGTTACCTAAGGAGTCCTCATCCCGTGCTGCAAGACGCAGCCAGTAGACGCCAGGGGCACAAGCAAGAACAGCTGTGCCTGCCGGCCTGCTGCTCCCCCTGAAGCCGTGAGCAGACCCCATGTACCACCACCCTCGCCAGTATGGAGGAATGGGCAGGGTGCACATGCATGCACAGAGTGCACACATCAGCGCATCATTTACAGAACTTCAAGGAACTCATCAAAAAGACTCATGCTTTTCCTGATGATTATCTTGATGTCCTGTGAACGCACTTCACACACACACACATGCACGCACGCACTTCACACACAAACGCACACAAACTTCTCACCTGCTCCTGGGGAGGGGCGCTGTAGCCTCCAGCAGCTGCCAGCTGGGTGTAGTATAGGGCCGCCTGAGCCGCCTGCTGCTGCTGCGCGGCGGTCAGGTTAGGGTTCACAGCCTGCAGCGGGCAAATGTGCTGCCACATCAGCATGTGTGTGTGTGTGTGTGTGTGCTCACATATGCGTGTATGTGCACTCAAATGAATGCAGCAGGCAGGCATTTGTGATTGCAGTCATGTGCGGGCTTGCACGCTGAGGGAGTTTAGTCCAAAAAGGGAGGACAGTCCAAAATGTAGTCTGTAATCAACAAGTAGTCTTTGGTCGCCAAAGGTGTGAGCGTGCCCCCCCCTCATGCGCCGTTGTCATGGTTATTGTTCGTCAGCGTGTTGCTTGGAATGACTTTTCAATCAGTGAGTATTGGTTCGGTGAGGCATGAGAGCCATGAGGATGAGCCATGAGGATGAGCCATGAGGATGCCTCCCTGGGTATCCTGTGTTCATGTCTTCTTCATGCACTGCCGCGCCCCTCACCACCCACACTCCCGCAATCCACCCACCTGCTGCTGGTAGTGATAAGCAGTGGCAGTCGCTTGCGCGACGGTGATGCTCTGGGGCATCTGCACAAAAGGCGTGGAGGGTGAGTGTAAGCACGGCTAGTTAGAAAGACAGCATGCCTGAAATTACTGTTTGTGCTGCTGCAAGGCGTGTGGATGAGGATCATGGTTCTGTCCCGATGCGACAAAAGCTGATGTGGTGGGAGGGGGTGGCGGTGGCGGTGGCGCCCTTAGCACAAGCAGCAGCTGGTGATATGGTTGGGCAAGGCAGGCAACACCTGGGGCGGTGCGAGTGATGCAGTTGTAGACAATCTTGTAATGGAAGGAGCAGAGCCGACACACAGTCAGGGGGGTGCCCATATATGCTTGTTTCAGTTGAAGCACCCCATGGCATGAGCGCGTGCGCGCAATGGGCGCAACGCGCTGCACACACCTGGTGCCCGGTACTTTGCGCCTGCTGCTGACGCTGCTGCTGCTGCTGCTGCTGCTGCTGCTGCGGGGGCACTGACGCAGCAGTTGCAGCTGCCCCGGCGGCGTTTGCCGCACTGGCGGTCGCGGCCTGCTGCGCGGCCTGCTGCACGGGTGGCTTGGTGCCTGCCGCGCCCACCGCAGCGCTTGCCTGCTGCTGCGCCTGCACCCGCTGCACCTGCTGAGCCTGCTGAGCCATGAACTGCTCGTACTGTTGCTGCATGGGGTTGGCTGCTGGACCGCCAGCCGTAGGCTTTGCCGCCTTCTGGGCCTCCTGCTGACGCGCAGCTGCTGCTGCAGCTGCTGCCGCTGTCCTGCTCGCTTCCGCGCCTGCCCCAGCGGCGCCACTTTGCAGGGAGGCAGGGAAAGACGAGGCGGCCTTGTCAGCGGCCCCCTCCACCCCTCTGCTGGCATGCTGCTGCTGCTGCTGCTGCTGCTGCTGCTGCTGCTGCTGCTGCTGCTGCTGCTGCTGCTGGGCCTTGTACTGCTGCAGGATGCCGCCCTGCTGCTGCTGCTGCTGTTGGGGAGGCTGGCTGGCAATGGCGCCCATAGGCCCTTTGCCTGCACACATGTGCCAATAGAAGGAGAATGAGCGGGCTTGTCTCAACCACCTGGTTGGCCCCAACAAACAGACAAACAATCATTCATAATTGTTTCATTAAGAGAGAATGCTCCACACGAGGGAGGCAGGCACGCGGACACACAGGGCTGGAGGTGCGTACCATTTAAGTCCTGTTTAGTGCCTGACTGGACAGCTTGGCAGTTCACGCGGACTCTATGCGTCATACAAAACCGCCTGACAATGGCCTTCCATCTTTCACCAAGGCACGGCACAATCAAGCAGGGCACATTCCCAAATGCATCCATGTCGATGTGAGGGAAACTATGAGGAGCAGATACGCCTTGTGCAACCCTTGGGTGCTGCCTCCTGCGCGTCCTTCCTTACATCCCGCTGCCTCCTGCACGTCCTTCCTTACATCCTGCTGCCTCCTGCACGTCGTTCCTTACATCCTGCTGCCTCCTGCCAGTTTTTTCCTTACATCCGTCTCCAGCCCAACTGGAGATGAGTAGTCCAAACAACAGGGGACAGGGAGGCAACCGAATTGCCTGGGCGCGCACACATACACAGCAGTGCACACGCACAGGCGAGCCCGCGCTTGCGCGCAACACGCTCCAAGCAGCTCACCCAGGCAGCCAACCTCACACTCACCACCTCCACCAGGGACCATGCTCGGCGTAACTGGCGTGTTTGCGCCCCCAGGCGAAGCGCCTGGTACATCTTTAGGGCCCCCTATCATGCTGAGCTGGTGCGGGGCCCCACTGGTGGCAGCTCCACCCCCCCCCCGTTGCTGCTGCTGCTGCTGCTGCTGCT
>LFIK01003653.1_pt1 | contig 12473 bp, 10 predicted proteins | sample 643401 | NCBI WGS metagenome assembly LFIK01 (sample SAMN03777447, study PRJNA286221) | soda lake metagenome | biome: soda lake; feature: Kulunda steppe; material: water; isolation source: sample T5-Br brine of Lake Tanatar-5 | place: Russia: Kulunda steppe | collected 2010-07 | reverse complement strand
GTGTGTGTGTGTGTGTGTGTGCAGGCTGACGTTGCGCTCATCATGTTCACCCTTTCTGCCGTACCTCCCTTGGGGCAGGTAATGCGCAGAGTGGCAGGAACCCCTGTGGTCAATCTGGAGGATGTGTCGGCGTGTGTTGCTGCATGCATCCTGGCGTGGCCAGGGCCGGCGCGCCAACTTAGCTTGGGTCGGAGTAGGGTGCACACCAGCACAGCGAGGACAGAGTGGAACAAGTTGGCTTGATTGCCATGCACGCCATGTAAGGCAGGCTGGCGCTCCAACTTGGCTCTGCCACGGGCGCGCGTTGGCTGATTTGCGTGCACGCCGTGAACTAGGGTGTTGCAGCACTCATGCACAGCAGCGCGTGCAGTGCAGCTGTGCCCTTGGCTCTGTAACATTTGTAGCGGACGGCAAGCTTGCTCTCTTGCCCAAATGTTGGATGTCCACTGGCAGTTGTCTGTGCTGGCCAGTGCTTGTTCTAATACCAGCCTTGCTTAGGTGCTGGCTCGCAATTGCTGCACTCAATAGACCTTCAATGTTGTAAGCTTGCATCAATGCCAAGGCCCAGTGTCCAGGTGTGCGTCTAGGCACCTGTTCTCACTCGCCTCTTTGATTAAAAAGATTGGCGTCAATGTGTGCAGATGCACATGTTAAACAATGCGTTTGCGGCACTGCGGCCGGGGGGCTACCTTTGCATACGAGATCACGGTGGGTGAGGACAGAAGTGGGCCTGTGTTTGTGATCATTGCAGGTAGGGTCAATGAAGACATGGGTTGGATAATGAGAAAGACAACACATGGTGCAGGCATTGGCATGCCGGCAATGAGTCTCTGCGTGCGTGCAATCATGGGTGGAGTGGGGCCACAAGTGCAGCTGTGTTCAAATGAGGTTCTACAAATAGCTCGTTCAAGTAAGATTCCTACAAAAGTTTTGAGTATGATGAGCGAGGCCTCATGCACAACTGACTCTATGAGGCTTAGTTAGTGCCCAGGGCCCATGCTCAAAACTATTCCTTTCATAACCCAAAACCATGCTGATATTGAGTAATTTTCAGATATCACGCATATGACTCCATTAGGCTCAGCCCACAGAAAGCGCCCTGGGCCCTCACCCGAAAGAGTCTGCAATGCCTACTTGCAGTTGGCAACCTGAACTAGGCTTGGCGCTTGCACCTAGAAGTATTGTATAGACCATTGCAAATTCCAAGGCATGCAGAGGCAAGCAGGAAACCGGACACGCCCAGGGATGTGTATTCAAGCTATTCTTGTGCAGCCGTCAAGGGACCATTCTCCCGCTCCGTGCAGGTTACCATACGCAACTGGATAGTACAGAGCTGTTGCACAGTCAGTGCAGCATTGCATGCGAGCATAAAGTACTCACCTGCGTCAAACAAGGAAGAGGGGCCACTTAGGGCCTACTGCTGGAGCAATTTTCTAAGCTGGAGAGCCCTCAAGATTGCAGTCTGCGGCAGTGGCGTGCTGTGCGCCCTTTCCCTACATGGTGCAAAGTTGCTTCTGGTGCAGGGTGTGAGTGCATGCTATGTACTTGCAGCCCTATCCAGTGGACAGCAGCAGCAATACAGGTGCAATGCTGTGCTGTGCTTGCAGGTTTGTATGACATGGTGCAGCTGCGCATTCCCCCCGAGCAGTGGATTGGCCCAAACATGTACAAGAGAGGCGACGGCACATTAGCTTACTTTTTTTCAGTACAGGTGAGGGGCCCTCCTTGGACTTCCACTGAACAACTGGTCTCCGCTTCTTCTGGGACTGACCGATTCAGCAAAGTTGAAATCAAAGCACCAGCGTCATTTCTGTTGCGCAGCATTGCTGTCAGGGGGATTTTGCTCTCCAGTGCCTCGTTCTATTACAGTGTACAGCTGTGTTAGATCCCCCAGCTGGCTTATGCTTGGATCATGATGCGCTCGAGGGCATCCGCGCCTCGCTCGTATTTTTAGCTGCTGCATGGATGCTACAAGGCTCCTTCCTCAGTGTGCACCACATGCACTGCTTTGCACGGTACTACAACAAGTTAAAAGTTAGGGTTAACTGCCAGCCTGTGCCAAAGCTGCAAATGTGTTCCATACAAGGGCCATGTGCAGCCTTGCCAATGAGGCTTCAGACCTTAGCCAGCTTGAGGTTGGCAAGAGTGGCTTAGCATTTGTTTAGGGGTACAAGTAGGGATTAAACTTCTTATGCCTTTTAGGGGCGATGACCAGCTACTAACCAACCAGCCTAAGAACCGGGCTGGCAATTGATCGTTAACTTGTCAACTTGCTTGTGTGCATCTTTGAAGGATCTGCGGTCCAAGGGAGAGGCTGCCAACTTCAATGCTGTTGATTGCGAGTACGTCACTGTGTACAATAAAAATAGAAAAACAGGGGTGCAACTCAGACGCGTCTTTGTGCATGCTGTCTTCCAGAAACCACTTGAAACTTGTCTGGACCCCTTGCCTTGAGCTATTTCCGCAAGCTTGCCTCGCCTCTTCTGCCGTGTGTTGGTGGTGTTATTGTGTGAGACACGTTTCTGGTGGATAAGGAAGCTCATAGTAAACTTTCAAGTACCTGCATGTTTCTGTCACGCACAGATTTATGCAGTGCCAGATTTATGCTGCCTTGTGACCCGGAGGTCGGTTGAGTCAGTTGGAGGAGTATTTGATCCCATTGTCAGTTCAGCTATGGCTGTATTTAAGTCGGCGTGACATTTTATACTTCAATGCTTTGTACAACGATGTATTTTGAAAGTATATGCGTAAGAAATGAAACGCGATACGAGAAGAACACTTCTGCTAGAAGGCATTTCTTGCACAATGCACATTCTGGCAACACAATACATGTCCTGGCAAAATTAAAGAGAACCATGAGCCACATTGATTGGCTTCTTGGTTAGTGGCTGCCAGCATGACCAGTGGTCATGCCAGCCGAGGCAAAGACTGCCAGTTGTTATCAGTGATCATTCATGATGGGTATATCAGAACATCCACTGGCAAAGAAAAGAAAAGAAAAGAGAGACTGCATAGGCTCTTTAGTATGAATAGACGACATCAGCTTGCAACAATGAGGCATAGCAACGGAAGTTTATGCCAAAATACTATTACTACTAGTACTTACTACTAGTACTTACTACTAGTAGGCCAAAAACAGAGGCTGAGCACCCTCCCAGGCCACCAGGGGCGTCCATTTCACCCCAAATTCCGCCAGTAGCCCAGTTACATGATAAAAATACAATTTACATCAAAAAAGGAGTCCCCTCTGGCAAGTTACCAAGGTAGTATACCTACACCTGCCATACGAGGGCAGCTTAGATGAAGTAATGCAGAGAGCCTTAGAGATCTCCTGAGGGTGCTCCTTGCCCACTGTTTTCATCGTCCTGTCATGCCATATTGTTTCTTTTCCACTATGTAGGTGTTTGAGACTGTGTGCTTGAGATCAGACAGTTTTTGTTGGAGATTTTTCACTGAGCCGTCTAAGCGGGGCTCCTCATGATTTTCATGCTGTCAAGCAGTTTAAAATGTGAACTTGCCTCTCACTGTGCTGCGGCGTGAGACATACTATGTTAGTTAGTAACTAAGCGCCTTTTCTCCTGTAAAGTTTTTTTGTAGGAACAGAAAGGTGGGTGCTACAACATTCAACCACTTTTCTTCCGTGTTTTTTCATGCAGCCCTGCAGTTGCACTTTTGACTGATGGCTTATCCTTTTAACCCTGTAACCCTGTATGCTCTCTCAGAAACAAATGTTCATTCCTCTTTTTTCTTCTTGCTTTCTCTGTGGAGGCCACTTATATTCTGCACACCTTGCCTTACCGAATCTTATTTGACTTCCTTCCCACGCAGTACAACACTTTCCACGCAGCACAACTTTCCTATTTCTTTCCAGACATCATGGAAAAAGCATTTCTGCTGGTGAATTGACCAGCCACAAACCAATCAGCCTTTAGATCGGGCTGGCCTTCATTCCTAGCTTGTAACAAATGCTGCATTGGGAAAATCCAACTAGTCACCTGGTCACTATCATCTTATCTTATTGCCCATGCAGCCTGCCATGTACTGAGCAGACTAGGCACATACGGCTTCAGACTCTGGGCATTTATCAGCGTCCACATCAAGCTGTTCTCCATTACGACCCGCAGAACGTGCTGACAGACAAGCAAAGAAATAAAGCGAGGCAGATAGGGCAACAATCAAGACATCCAGCTTAATTGCAAACCATCATCACCATGAAAAACATAAGATATTGAATAACACTTCTGTAGGCACCAATTTCGTGATGATCAGATTCAGCAACAACAGCTCACTTACTGATGCGTGACATAGATGATTTGGTTAGCGTCGGAACACTGAACATTTGAACAAAACCAATAACCTAACATTTGCGCAAGATGCAGGGCAAAAACAACCTGCTGCTCTCAAGCCCACCTTAGCATGTGCCCCATCATGCCCCGCTGCCTTCTCCAATGCTACCCTGACATATGCACGAAACAACCCTGAGGCATACCAGTAATAGAAGGCCCCTAACTACCAATGTTGTGAAAGCAGAAGCTGCCGTGGTGAGCATGAAAGGCACAACACATCGCATTGGCATGTATTAAGCCCCGACACACGTGTTCAAACTCTGGAAGAAATCAGCAGGCTTGCTTGTCCCATTCTTGCATTCTGTAGACATTGCCTCCTGGACCATTCGCTATTTGGCTCCAGATTAGAGAGACATATGTTTGGTTCCATTTCTAGGATGACCATGCAGCAGTTTGTAGGTGCCCGCATCATGTGTCAACCAGCACGGACAACTTGCAATACTGCGATCCCGCCCCAAACTGTGGCGGTCATGCATTGAGGCGAGGTTTGCTGTCGCCTTGAGTGGTGCCAGGTAGTTGGGGCAGTATCTCTGCAGCCTTGGAGGCCTTGTTGAACGCCATGGCCTTGTTGCTAGCGGCAGCAAGGATACGGTCCCCATTGATCAGATCATTAGCCGCAGGATCTGCATGCAGGAGGCATTCACACTGGTAAGCAGGAGAGGAGTTGCTCTCGATGCTGCTGATAGCAGGAGGATGCAGTTCCCATTGATCAGATTGTAGACTGCAAGATCAGCAACAAACTGTGTTCAGGTGGTCTGCAGCACGTGCCTTGACGAGTGCTACACATGCCATGACAAGTGCTGCACTTGTCACTCCCACTTAACAGGCTGCGCGTGCTTAACAAGTGCTTCACTTGTCACTCCCACTTGCCCTCCCCATTTGAACCAATGATTGGATCCAGGTGCAGCGATCCTGTCTAGTTGGTAGTGCATGCCTTGATTGATAAACAAGGAGAGGGCAACTGTGTCTGCAGGCAGGCCTTGCACAGGGTATGGCACAACTTTGGAGGCAGGCGGAGCATAGAAGGAGGATGCAACTCCTCTAACTGCGCATGCACTGGCAATTGGCAATGGGGCGCCAGAAACCCATGTTGATAACTGCCATTCCTGCTGACATCCCTCCACTGCTCTTTTATAATCAAGCCAATTGAGCCGTTGGCAGCAAATCAAAGATATACATATACACATATACATATACATATACATATACATATATACACATATACATGTACACACATATACATATATACGTATACATATATACATATACACACATATACATATACATATATACATATACATATATACACATACATTTTAAATGGATGCGTGCCAAGTAAAGCAACAAGCATTGGCTGGTGTGTCAGCAAACGGCACCCTTACTCCTGCCATACAAACCGAGCAACCGGGAAAGAACAGAAGCATGCTTGCCTAAATAACTGAACGTCGAGCAGTGCACAAGTTACATCATACCCACTCACCCACACTTATGCAGCTTGTCTGCACACACACTTAACAGCTCATCCACGCACACACACATACTTCTGGGGCTCATAAACTGACATTCACAGGCTGCGCCACCCACCTTTGGACCTCTCCATAGACGTGCACTGCTGCTCCAGCACATACTCCAGCTCCTCCATGGCAACATCAGTCTGGGCAGGCAAGTTCATTGGAGGTCCAAGCCTTACAGCGCATCACAGTCATCCTGGTTTGTGCGATCTGGGCAAAAAGCACTACTGAACCTTCTGGGTTTACATCAGCATAAGCTTATACCTGACAACATGGCAAAACAATCCAACCCCAATTCCCTAGCAAGCACCCTTGCTCCTCCACAAGTGGACCTTGATGACTGCTAAAACACCATTGGTTTTGGGGACGACTACTTGCCCATTTTGGACCCATATCCATGTTGCATATATTACTCCAGTTGTTTTTGAGAAATTTTGGCAGTACTGCTGCTCCCACCCTGCCCTTATCTTGCATATTCTATCAGGTACGTCACGCAGCTGCGAGAGCCCCGCACTGCTTCAATGGCGGTTTGCTAAGCAGGCACAATGACAGCACGCAGCAGCACCAAGTGGACAGCCATGCACCCATACCAGCTACCGTCTACTGCCGGTGCTGTTGTCTCTCTTTTGAGACACCTCAAGTCGCTCAGTTTTCCTGTGACACATGCTACGCATGTTGGTGATACAGGTTGCATGCAGCTGGAACTGGTAGCTATCAGACCAGCCATGCCACACAATGCACAGCACCGTGGCCAACTTGGCATCAGGGTCTACTCCCACTCCCCTCGCCCCTCTTCAAGTTGCCTGCACACAACCTGGGTGTGCCTAGGTGACCTGCACGCAACCTTGGTGTGCTTGGGTGATTTGCGCGCAACCTGGGTGTGCCCCTAGGTGACCTGCGCGCAACCTGGGTCTGCCTAGGTAATCTATGCGCAACCTGGGTGTGCCTAGGTAACCTGTGGGCAACCTGGGTGTGCCTAGGTAACCTGTGCGCAATCTAGGTGTGCCCAGGTAACCTGCACCGCATCAGGTCACCCACCTGGCGCTGGATGGCTGTCTTGGCGCCCCCAGGCAGCAGCTGGGCGTCGCTCGCCTTCAGGGCGCTGGTGCTGGTGTCGCCGTGGGTGCTGGTGCTGGTGTCGTTGTTAGGACCAGACCTCGTGCAGCACTGGTCTATTTCCACATGGCGGGGTCCATCTACCCACGTCTCATGCACCTGCCAAGCGGGTGAGCAATAATTGGCAGTGAAGCGGTTCATAGCCAGGCTGCAGAGTGTGGGAGGGGTCAGGTGTGGCGCGAGTAGATACCCCCAATGTCAGGGTCAGTGGCACTCATGCAGTGCGGGCAGCAAGTAGCTGTGAGCATTGCCCGTCCCCCCCTGCAATCGCCTCCCCCTCTGCCTTTGCTGTCGGACATGGCAGAGTAGCAAGCATGCAGACTGAGCAGGTGCCAAGGAAGTGCTGCCCATGGCAGAGCAGGCAGCAGGCAGCTTCAAGGACAAAAATTGGCAAAGCAACGAGCAGGGCGCGGGCAGCTACAAGAACGACGGTCGGCAGAGCAGGCTGCACGTACGGCAGGGGCAGCTGCAATGGGCCAGCTATGATGGGCTACATTGGGCCAGCCACAATGGGCATGGGCAACTACGATGGGCAAGGGCAGGACCTTTCTTGTGTTCCTATGGTGTGGCCTGATGCATGCCGGGTCTGCTGCTGTTTTCACAGGCTGCGCTCCCTTTCCACACACCAATCACCATATCTAAAAAACAAGCAATTCTGCCACCCAGGGGCTTGCTGCTGCTGCCGCTTGCTTTGGAGCATCACCCACGCAGCCTTTGTGCCCTTACAACAAAGCAGCAGAGGCGAGAGGTGCTTAATGGTGTTGATTGCTTTTGATTGCTTGGTGGCAAGTGGTGCTTGACCAGAAGGGAATTGTATGAGAGGAGGGCCCTCATGACCTCTGGCAGGCATCTGTTAGCCTATCGGACAGGGCGTTGGGCGCCCAACACGAGCTAGCAGGGGCAAAGGTGCGGCATCATCATCATCATCATCACCAGCAGAAGCAATGCTTTATGCTTCAGAGGCTGCCCTGCATGCATGCCTAGCCCTAGCCATAATAGCTGACGGGCTGCTTGCCTGCCGCCGCTGCTGCTGCAGAAGCAAGCATGGCAGGGATGCATGCAGTACTTGCAGAGCAGGCAGGGTAACCCCAGGGTGCTCCTGGACATAGGTGAGCAAAGACCAGGTGCTACACAGGGGTGCTCGCAGGCGCCGCAAGTAGCATGCCTCCGTGCGCCTCGAGTGCCGCAGCTACCTCACAGTGCTGCCACCCCAGTCACCTTGATTCGTGCCCCTGGAGGGATGTTCAGTTGGAAGTTCTCGCCGGGCTTCCAGAGGCCCAGGTTGCCATCACTGCATGTGGGACAGCAATGTGCAGACAGTTGCACATCCACACCTACCTGCCGCACTCTCCGGCAGGGAAAAGATGAAGCAAGTCGATGGGCGTGATGCACGCCCCCAAGCTCAGCTTAGTACCCTAGGGCACAGGGCATGGAAAAACAAAATTACTACTCCTGGCAGGAAGCCTGGACATGCGGACCAGTGGCTTGCCTCAGCATGATGGGAGAAGGATAATTACATCATGAATGCAGCAGTAAGGGGCAACTTCCAACACTGCAGCACCTGGCAGAGAATTCAATGGAACTGCAAGCTGGCGCACCTGTTCAACACAAGGTATTTGTACTCCAATTCAGTCTCTGACCTGCATGCGTAGTGAAGCGCAATGGTTGGACAATTTGTAGAGACATGGCTGACTTATGGATGGCACTGCAAAAAAACTACAGCCTGCTCATGACTCAAAGGCTGCTCAGTAAGCATAAAAGAAGGGACCGTCCAACGCTGCGGTCGTAGCAGGAGCTTTGGTAGGGGCTCACTTAGTATGCTGTCTATGGCTTGCCCATGTTTTGCATCCCAATGCAATTATGCCATAGAGCATTTGTGTTGAGGAGGTGGGAGCAGATAGCTTGTGGAACTCCAATTTGATGTCCAGTGAGTCAACTACAGTGAGCAATGAGCTTTGACTAGAGCATACATGGCAAGCAAATTCCAACACAGAGAAGTGCACGGACGAGGCACTCACTTGGTCTGCAGTTGTAGCTCGGCCACCCAATAGTCCCCCTCGGTCCAAGTCATCTTGATCGCTGAATCCGGGTTCCTGCGATGTAAGTTGATTGGTGCATGGGTCATTTATGGGTGTGCCATAGGAGTGCAGGGGGGCATCCCAGAAAGCATGGACAGGTGCTTTCCCCACTACCAGTGTGGCAGGGCTTGCAGGATGCGCGCAAGCATCCCTCCACTTACCAGTTTCCCAGGTGCTCTCCGGATCCCACAATGGCGAGGCATTGGCCAAAAGACACATGGTAGGGGATGCGCAGGGAGACCTCGGACGCCTGCTTGCTTTTTCCCTGGTCTCCTGGCGTGCCTTGGTGGTTTTGGCCTTGCTGCTCTGCCCTGCAACTCAGTCTCTGCGGGTGTGCAGGCCTAGCTGCTCGGTTGATCCCCACGCAGCGCCGGGTGCTCCTCACCTGTTGGACCAGGGGCAAGCGGCATTATGCTGCTCAGAGTCTATGCAATGTTGTTCATTGGGCGCTGAGGGGGTGTGCACTAAGGCCAAGGAGCCACGTTCCCTTGGGGTTTTGTCCTAGCTGTTGCTGCTTCTGAGTCCTTTGGTGCAGCCCAATGACATCACTCATACAAAAGTGCCAGGAGCACAGCATCTCAAACGTACCAATGGCCCTGCGTGTGGGTGCCCAAGCTGGCTCGCTGCGAGCATTCAATATTACGATCTCTCTCTCTCTTCTCCGAAAGTTGGATGTTTCAAAAAATATTTTAAAGGGTGAGAAAACTATGGGAGACTAGGCCTCACAGAGGGGTTAAAGTCAAGCCCTGAAGACAAGACGGGCGCAATATAAATATGTTTCCATCCCGAAAAGCTGATTGGAGGGGCACTGGACGGGTATAGCCGCTGGACAGTGGCAGCGCTTAAGGCCCAGCGCCCTGCTCACGGTGCGTATCTGATCAGATGTGTTGTGCGTTCTCATGCCCAACATATCCATGCCCAACTAAGAGAAAATTGAGCCCGTTTCTGTTTCTTGTTTGGTCTTTGCAGGTGCAGGTGCGCGTGCGCGTGCGCATGCCGGGCTCCTTTGGCTCAATGCGCAGGTCCTCTTCAGGGTACAGTCCAATCCTTCCTCTCTCCCATTCTGGAAAGAAGAAAGGAACCTCCATCCCCAATTGGTGCGCCACTCTCTTGCATTCTCTTTCTGTTCCCTTGGACAAGGCACAGACAGACTGCTGCTGTGCCCCATCATGTTTCAGGACCGTGGCCCTGCTCCTGATCTCTAGCTGTACGTGCTATGGCCTCATTGCCTATGCGTACGGGAGGAGGTCTGGTGGGAATGTTGGCGATGATGAAGGCGTTCAGAATCTAGCAGACAGCACGAACCGTGGGATTGAAAAAGGTTCGGTATGCATAGTGTGTGCGTATGAGCATGCAGCGTCCATGCATGCATAAACCACTTGTGCAATAGAAGGAGGGTGTGTTGTGGGAGGATTTCCGCTCATGTGCACAAACAAACGCACATATGTACACATGCACACACGCACGAACACTGAAGTTTACACAGACATGTACGCAAGCATGCCCACACCCACACAATCACTAGCAAACAGAGCTCACGGCGCATCCTATCAAGCTCACACACCTAGAGCATGGACGTATGCCTATGCTTCCGTACCTGCCCACCATCTACCCGCAAATCGCCACTCCTCCGCCGCAACATGCAAATTCAGATATGCCAGTTTGCACACAGCTGCTCCTTCACCCATTAATACTCACAAAAATTTACGAACACACTAGCACATGTCTGCAGGTTAGCATCCTTGCAGAACGCGCACACACACGCCTGCATGCAAGGCAGGCATTCTCATCTGGCGAAACTCAGCCTGAGTCTCTGCGGTGCCCCACATGCTCAATGCCAGGCTCGATGCAGCCAGTGCAAAGCAGGTCCGCAAATGCGTCGGCCAAGCAGCAGATGCTATTACAGCGGCAGCAGCAGAAGCAGCAGGAGGCCGAGGAGAGAATAAAGAGGGATCAGGAGCGGCGGCAACAGGCGCTTGAGCAGGAGCTGAAACGGTCAGAGGATTTGGAGCGAGAGCGGGACAGGATGAGAAAAGCGGACCGGGAACAGCAAATGAAGATCTGGCAAGAGCAGCAGCAGCAGCAGCAGCAGCAACAGCAGCAGCAGGTTAGTCAGGAGAAGCTTAGTGAGCAGGAGTTGGAGCAGCAGCGGCAGCAGGAGGAGCTCAGACGAGCTTTAAAGGGGGAAGGGATTTACGCCTTGGTAAGTGCAGCGTTGAAGATTTGAATCTCCATGTGGGAGACCTGAGAAGCTAGAAGATCATGTGAGTCTCAGTTGGTCAGGGGAGTGGGCAAGGCAATGCATGAGGAGCGCAACTCCACAGCAACATTGATGTATGAGGAATGGATGTCAGGGCAGCGCGTCTAGGTCATACCTTGGGCAGACTGTGCAAGATTTGTGTTTTTGCTCTCTGTGCAGCGTCAGTGCCTTGCGCAATGGCGTGCACGCTAAATGCAGGGGCGGGGGGATGCAAGCGCTCAGAGAAAATGTCATGCGCACCCTCTGGTTTGCATCATTGTTTCCATTCTCCTGCCTTTGAGCCCCTGGTGCAGCAAACTTAAGTTCATAAGTCAAGGCCACCCAGCAGGTGTAATGCGCCTGGTGCATGCTCGCTGATCCCGGCACCAAGTGGCAGCAGCGCCTGACCGTGCTCGTGTCGAGAGCTGCATTCTTCCAGCATGCTCATGGCCGCAGTGCTGCCTTCACTCTTCCCTGTTGCTTGTGCATGCAGTCTGCCGTGGACATCCATGGCAGGGTCCGTAAGCTCGACGAATTTAGAGGCAAAGCCCTGATAATAACCAACGTGGCTAGCAAGGTACGCCCAGAAGATGGTGTGCTGTGGGTGCGGGGCAAATCCCAGGATCACGCGGCTAGCAAGGCTGCCTTGAGTGCGCATGGCAAGTGTGCAGGCTGGCTTGCATGAGGTTCAGTATCAGCCTTGGGGTTGTGGAGGCGAAGCCAGTTTTGATGTATGCACAGACTGCTCAATCCATGTCAGGACATCCTGGCTCAAAATGCCAGCCGGGAAGCCACAGCTCACCATAGGCACCACCCCCTTGATTTGCTACTAGCATGCACAGGGGCCATGCAGCTTCCCAACCTCGGGCTCATTGTCGGCCGTGAGGCATCCCAACACCGTTCTTGGTGCACAGGGAGCTGCACCTAGCACGAGCTCTGCAAGCCACCAGCTTGCTTGGTTGCCTGGCTGGGCGGCTCTCCAGGGTGGTTGCTCGCAGGGGGTGAGCACCATTGCTGTCATTGCCGAGGCCGTGGGTGTCAGTCATAGACTCAAAGCACTTGGGCTGGTCATGGTTGGACACTCTGTTGTGGACGGGGTGTAAAGGAGGGTCTGTCATGGATGGACACTCTGTTGTGGACGGGGTGTAAAGGAGGGTCTGTCATGGATGGACACTCTGTTGTG
>LFIK01003652.1_pt1 | contig 12476 bp, 9 predicted proteins | sample 643401 | NCBI WGS metagenome assembly LFIK01 (sample SAMN03777447, study PRJNA286221) | soda lake metagenome | biome: soda lake; feature: Kulunda steppe; material: water; isolation source: sample T5-Br brine of Lake Tanatar-5 | place: Russia: Kulunda steppe | collected 2010-07 | reverse complement strand
TTCGGAGGGCCGGCCTCTGTGCCGGCTCGTGACCTGCCGTGGCCCCGACGGAGCGTGGCCCTCCATCGTGTTTTCCTTCGGAGGGCCGGCCTCTGTGCCGGCTCGTGACCTGCCGTGGCCCCGACGGAGCGTGGCCCTCCATCGTGTTTTCCATTGGATGCCATTGACCACCTCGCCGCCCATTTCGAGAAGGTTTTGCCGCTGGCATCGATTCACTTCATCGTATAAGTTTCTGAAATACAGGGATTTGGTAGGGCTTGATGTTCTTAGAAACACGAAACGAGCCCTGACCCCCGTGAGCAAATTTGGACAGGATGGCGGCGCTTCGCGTTGGGTGGAGGCTGGAATCACCACGAAGGCCGATGCGCGGGATTGGTGGAATTGTGGATAGATGGAGTTTTGGATTTCGGCAACAGGATAGGGCAGTCTCGCCGAGGGTGCCGCCGATTCTGTAAGGCTGTAAATCTGTGGGCTGTGGGCGGTGTGATCTGTGAGGCTGTTTCGTAGCGAAGGCGCGAAAGCGCTTCGGACCTGTGCGTAGATCATTGGAGCAGAGGAACTTTTGATCAATGGGTTGGAGTTCGTTGCCTTTAGTCCATCGAGCGATGGATTGAATGCCTTATCCGGATTTCGCGATTTACGGATGACATCTTCTCCCTCTCGATTCCCGCGCATCGGACTTCGTGAGCTCAGTGCCTTTGTGAGAGAAATTGGCCGGGAATGGGTTGCGGTGGGGTCTTGAAGAGCTGGTCTTGAAGACCTCGCTGCTCGTTTCGTGGTGGCGTGGCCCCGACGGAGCGGGGCCCTCCATCGGTGTTTTCGGTTGGAGGGCAGCTGATTTACTATAAAGGACATTCCGTTTGCTGCTCATTGACACTGTGGTTGCGAACTCTGTTTGCTGGAGGCACTTCTCTGGGAATGCAAACGGTGTCTCGATCTTCTCTTATCAATCACTTCCGCTATCGGCCGGAGGTCGATGGATTGCGGGCGATTGCTGTGCTTGCGGTGGTTTTTTACCATGCGGGTCTGGGAGTGCCGGGAGGGTTTGTGGGGGTGGATGTCTTTTTTGTGATTTCGGGCTACCTCATTTCTTCAATTATTCTGAGAGAAATGCAGGAGGGGCGTTTCAGCCTGTTGACTTTTTGGGAGCGGAGGGCCCGTCGTATCATCCCGGCGGTGGTGGTGCTGGTGGTGTGCACGGTTGCTGCAGGATACTTTATTTTACTGCCGTACAATTTCAATGACTTGGCGTGGTCGGCGGTCTTTCAGTCTTTCTTCGCGGCAAACTTCTATTTTTGGCAGACCACTCACTATTTTGCTGGTCCGGCCGAGGAACAGGCTTTGCTGCATACCTGGTCACTGGCTGTGGAGGAGCAGTTCTATTTTGTCTTTCCGTTTCTTCTCTTGGGTTTGTTGGCGATTCCGGTTTTTCGTCGGCGCTTAGGCCTCATTCTTGTCTTTAGCGGGATTTCACTACTCAGTCTGATATACGCCAGTTGGCTGTTGCCGCACGATCCGGACGCCTCGTTTTACCTTTTGCCGAGCCGCACCTGGGAACTGCTGTTGGGGGCCATCATTGCTCTGGTGCCGGCTCCTTCGGGGGCGAAGCGGTGGCGGCCTTGGCTGTCACTGCTGGCCTGGCTTGGGATGGCGGGTATTGTGATTCCCTGTTTTGTCTATGCTGCGGGTACGCCGTTTCCGGGGTATTCAGCTTTGCCGGTGTGTCTGGGAACCGCGGCCTTTGTCTGGGCCACCCATAGACGCGACGAATCAGCGCCGATGTGTTCGGCGGCGCGGTTGATGGCTCTGCGGCCTTTGGTGTTTATCGGGTTGGTGTCCTATTCCTTCTATCTTTGGCATTGGCCCTTCATCGCCTTTAGCAACTACTGGGAAATCGAGCCCCATGGGATCGGCTATCGACTTATGATGGTGGCACTTGGGTTCATCTTTGCGGTGCTTTCCTGGAAATGGGTTGAAACCCCGTTCCGCAAACGGCGCTGGGCGACTGCCCCAGGGCCCATGCTCAGCTACGCAGGCATCGGGGTTTTAGCCTCTGCTTTGTTTGCCTGGCTGCTTATTCAGTCTGGGGTTCAGGCGCAGCGTTTTTCCGAAACCGTACGTGGTTATTCCATGACCCAGATGGAGGCGCGTCCCGAAAATCGCATTACTCAATCGATCCCGGTGCGCGATGCCTTGGCCGGTCGTTTTCCCCGCTTGGGACACCCGTCTCCGGCGCCGGTTCAGGCGGTGGTGTGGGGTGACAGCCATGCGCGCTCCATCCTGCCGGGTTTGCGTCATTTGGCGTTTGAGACCGACAGTGCTGTCCACGCCGCCTGGTATTCTGGCACGCCACCGGTAATCGGCTACATTCCCCCCAGTCCCTTTTCATTGATGGGCGACGCGCCTCGCTTCGCCTACGCGTTGATCGACCATGTCAACGAGCGCGGGATTCCCCACGTAGTCCTGGCCGCTCGCTGGAGCTATTACTTCAACAACAACGATCCGTATTATGCCGGGTCGACCGATGCAGAAACCTTTGCCCGCGATCTGTTGTTCACTTTGGACGAGTTGCGGGATAAAACCGAAGCGCAAGTCTGGATCGTTCGTGAAGTCCCCACCCATTTTCGAAACCCGCTCCGGGTTCTGGCGGCCAACGAGTTGAGCGGATTGGATTTGGCTCCTTACCAGCCCACAGCCCAAGACCATCTGCAACTCAATGCTTGGTTTGACGAGCTGTTACCCGAATTGGAAGCCCGCGGGGCGCGTTTGATCGACACCGCGCCAATCTTGTTTGATGCCAGCGAAGGCCGCTACCGAATGGCTTATGAACAGCGGGCTTTGTACTACGACAGCAACCACTTCAGCACCTTCGGTGCGATCTTCGTGTCCGAGGCGTTTCGGGAGATTTTTGGGGCTTTAGAAAACCCTCAATAGTGCAGGACGAAAATAGCCACGGTCATTATTAGGACACCGATTGCAGGGAGCGATTTTTTCAAGGGGTCTCCAATCTTGATGTGCATGGCAATGGCAGCCAACATCAGAACAGTAATGACAGCTGCAGCCGGTTGAGCCCAATTCGCGAACCAAATGCCCACAATTAAGGCGATGGCGCTCCCGATTTTTAAGGCGCCGACCACATACATGACCGCAACAGGGAGTCCGTAGGCGGCGAATTCCTCTGCCATTGAGTTCGCATTGCCCCCGCGGTATGGCGTCTTTGAGTTGAACCTCAGGATCCATACATTGAGGAGTCCAAGGGCTACGATTACTTGAAGAACTGTTGCTAAAATATCCATAGTGATTAAGTCATTATTGTGTTTTAGAGAGTGAATCAACTCGTTTTTAGGAGACAACAGGCAACCACATGGAAACATTCATCATTATTCTGCAGGGCGCGTCCGGATTGGCCTTTCTGGGCTATGGCGTTGCTTGTCTGTGTTTTGGTGGCATGAAAGCTGAGTTTGAGCGTTATGGTTTAACTGAATTTCGGCGCTGGATTGGGTGTCTCGAGATTTTAGGCGGTTTAGGACTTTGGCTCGGGTTTTATGTAACAGCCTTTTCGATCCTCGCTTCAGCCGGCTTGGCTGTACTTATGTTAATTGGTGTATTGGTGAGGTGGCGTTTGCGTGATACGTGGGTTCAAATGGCACCCGCTATGCTGCTCGGAGGAGTTAATATGCTCATCTTCTTGTATCGGTCTGGATCGCTGGTTTAGTGATTTCTCGATCAAGTCCCTGTTGGAAATTCAACCGCTTGATCGCAGCGTAACGATTCCATGGCTTTAAGGTCGGTAAGCCAGTGGTTGGATATGCCGAGGGTACCACCCAAAAGACCTCCGACGACTGCTGCGCGGTGGCAGTTGTCGCCCCCTACCTCGGCGTTTGCCTGAATGCCAGCACCGAAATCCTCTGCGTATTTCCATGCAAGGAAGAGGGAGGCAGTCATGGCTTCCGGGAGGTAACAACTGGTGGAAAGCTTTCCTCCAACAACAGATCGATCCGCTCGCTTCTGCCAGTCTTCCAGTGCCTTGACTCCGATCCATCGCCCTGCTCGCGTGGCGATGCATTGGCGGAGTGGGATGCCTTCATTGAGGTCGCAGAGCAGGCGGACCAGTAAGCTTGCTGCCTGGATGGATTCAGGGTGATTGTGCGTTTTGGAAACATGGTTTACGGCGATGGCCTCGAGCTCGTTAGCAGTGGGTTCTCCAAGCGCATCCAATCCTGCGATGAGTGCCGGGACCTGGCTCAGCGATCCGATGTGGAGGTCGTTGACCGCACATTTGTTTGGCTTCTTTCCATTGGCATAGTTTGTGAAGAATCCGCGATGGACCTCCTCAATATAAGTATCGTTGTGCCATTTAGCCGTCCGCATGACCTTTACGTAATGATCCAGCCACTCTGTTTCATCATATCCCCCGCGTAGAACGATCCATCGATAAAGCTCGATCGCCAATTGGTAATTAAGCGTATTCTCTCCTGCCTGCAGGAACTGGTGGTAGTGGATCCCTTTTTGGCCCCAGAATTTAGCTTGATCGTGTAAAATATCGCCCTGCTCGTTTGGAGCTTGGTAGGCGCTGCGCCACAGAATGCTATCCGGATGAGGATTGCGCGGGGGCAAGTAGGAGTCGATCGCACCGTAGTCTCGATCAATCGCGGTTGTGTCGTAATACCAGTGGACGGGCATAGCGAGTGCGTCGCCTACAAGGCTGCCGAGGAATGCATTTTGGAAGACGCTACTCATACCTGCCCGATTGAATTCTCCAACTTGTCATGCTTTAAGGTCGCCCAGTTGTCGGGAAATTCAACCTTTTAGACGCATCAAAATCGGAGATGGAGCAGTTGGCTGGAGTTTCGATCAGCCGCGACCGTGATGATGACAAGGTTGCCGAAATCGCTTTCATCGAATTTTTCCTGGAAGTATTCGTGCCCCATTAGGGCATTTGCGAAAAGGGGGGTTGTGTCTGAGTGGCCAGCGATGAGCAATGTTTGTCCTTGGTGTTGTTTCAGCCAGTTCTCGGTGACGGAATCCGGCTCCTTGTGGTCGTAGAGTTGCACTTCCAGATCCTTCTGTGCGGCAACCAAGAGCACCGTTCGTTTGGTGCGGATGAAATCGGTCGTGTAGACCGCATCGATGTTCGCCTGGCTTAGCTTTGCAGCAAGTCTGCCCGCCCGTTGATAGCCGTCAGGTGAAAGGTCCGGGTCCTTCCCTTCGAGGCGTTCGGCATGTCGGATGAGGATAAAGGTTGTCTGCGTTGGCTTCGTTTCGGCCGCTGCACTGAGGTGGGGAACGATCAGGGAGAGGATTAGGGATAGAAGCAGCAGACGTCTTTTCATGCAGGGAATGAGACAGGATATTCACTGCGGACCCAATAAGGCATCAGTTTTACTATACAATCGAGCTACGTTGCCAGAATTGTGGACGATGGAGATGCTGTGATAGGAATGGCTAGGAAAACAGTTGAGGGCGACCCGCAGGTTGTTGTGATCGGGGCGGGGCACAATGGATTGGTTGCGGCCACTTATTTGGCCCGTGCCGGGATGAAGGTTCTGGTCGTGGAGCGGAAGAATCACACGGGTGGGGCGGCTCTGACGGAAGCAGTCTGGCCTGGGTATCTGTTTTCGACCTGTGCCCACTTGCTTCACGGGGTGCCACCAAAGCTGTTCAAGGACTTTAATTTATCTGCGCACGGGGTGGACATTGTTCCGCGCGAGGAGCCGATTGTCCTGACGCCGGACGGGAGCTACTACGGTCCCCGCAATCACGAGTCACCGCGTAACCACTGGGGGCCCGATCAATTGACTGCAGCTGAGCGCGAGCAGGAATCGAACTACCTCGCGTTCAAATCACGCCTTGCCGGACTGTTTGCCCCTTATCGCCTTGGCCCTTTCCCATCGCGCGAGGCCTTTCTCCAGAGCCTGAGCTCTGAAGACCAGAACTTTGTTGAGAAAGTGTGCCGTCAGACAGTTCGTGAAATTCAGCACGCCTGTCTGCCTTCGGCCAGAATCCGGGGTGGATATGCCTTGGATGGAGCTGCTGTGGCGCGGGATCCGATCGCCCTTTCACTGGCCTACAGCAGTTTGACCGAGCCCTATCCTGGGGAAGGTCCACCTCAGCATGGTTTTGTGCGGGGTGGAATGGGCGAACTCTCCAATGCCCTGGAGAAGGAAGCGCGGCTGGCTGGAGTCGAATTTGTTTTTGGGCACCGGGTCGAAAAGATTCAGGTGGAGGCAGGGCGCACGGTGGGCGTTCGGTTGGACGATGGAAGTGAAATCGCAGCTTCCCTGATCCTATCGAACCTCGACCCGAAGCAGACCTTTCTTCGCTTGATCGATGAAAGTGTGATCGAACCGGATTTCACCGCACGCATTGGTCAGTTGAAAACACAGGTCAGTTGCTTGAAGCTGCTGGCGGTGATTTCTGATTTGCCCGATTGGCAGAGCTGGGACGGCGATCCGGCTCATCCGCACAGCGGTTCGGTGTTCTTGAACGCGAACCGTGAAAGCCTGGATGCCTGCTACGATGACATCGCAGCCGGCCGACCGCCCCGCAGGCCGGTCATGAGTGTCAATCTGCCTTCTTATAATGATCGGTCGTTGGCGCAAGGGGACCATCAGACAGCTTCGGTATGGATCTTTCCAGCTGGCTATTCCTTGAACGACCAAAGTTGGGATGACTGCCGGGAAGCGGTTGCGGAAGACCTGGTCGACCAGATCGATGCCTGTGCCCCGAATTTTCGAAAAAGTATTATCCACTACAAATTGAGAACCCCATTGGATATAGAACGGGAGAATGCCATGACCGATGGCTGTATCTGGCACGTGCAGCACAATGCTGAATCCATGTTTTGGAATCGCCCCTTGCCCGAATTGAGGAACTACACCAGCCCAATTTCAGGACTCTACCTGTGCGGTTGTGGACAACACCCCGGCGGCGAAGTAACCGGCATCCCCGGTCACAATGTGGCGCAGTTGATTTTGCAGGGCTGAGGGGGTGGTGAGCTGAGGGGCTGAGGGTAGCGAAAGCGCGAAAGCGTTTCGGATGATTGTCACGCGGGCACGTTCGAAACGCTATCGCTGTTTCGCTACGGATTTCCGGAGCGTGGACGCCCTCGTCCGCGTGTGTGTCCTACAGCAAGTCGCCGTGTTTCAACTACATCCAAGTCGCTATCGAAGCCGCACAGGCCGCAGAGTGGAGTGCTGGAATCACGGAATTGTGGATTGCTGGGTTGGAGTCCGGCCTTTAGGCCGCAGGCAGGGCCTTGGTTGACGGGGTTAGGAGCTGAGGAGCTGAGGGGTTGAGAGTAGCGAAAGCGCGAAAGCGTTTCGGATTATTGTCACGCGGGCACGTTCGAAACGCTGTCGCTGTTTCGCTACGTATTCCGGAGAACAGTGCGCGGGGGCGCCCGCTCCGGCGGACGAGGCTAGCTTAAGGATCTAAAGCAAGGAAGCTCTGAGAGGATCTCGAAACTGCGCAGGCGGGCGGTGTGGTCGTAGTTGGAGGCGGTGGCCATTATTTCGTCGACTTGGGTGCGTTTTAGGAAGGCTTCGATGCCTTTTTGGACTGTTTGAGCTGAGCCGGCGATGGATTCGCGGAGGGCGCGGTCGAACCCTCAACAATCGGTGCCAGGTCCAGAATTGAAAAGGGTATTTGCTCAGTTTCGTCCATCTTTCAAGGTAGCACGAAAACAGGCAGGAGCCAGCGCATTCGGCGATACGCACATTACGATAAACCCGCGATACAATTTATTGGATGGCCGTCAGCTCACATCTTCAGAGCTCTTCCTCATTCCATGGGAAAGAGCTCTCTACATTAACCTATGAAATCCAAAGCCGTAGTTTTTACCGCGCCGAATCAAGTTACATTCCAGGAGGTCGATTGTCCCGATCCTGGACCGCAGAGTGTGGTTGTGGATGTGTCTCATTCATGGATCAGCAATGGTACCGAAGGATCGTACCTCCGTGGTGAACGCATTGAAGGCGATACGCCTTGGCGACCCGGCGATCCACACCCCTTTCCGGTGGCGGCCGGATATCAAAAGGTTGGAGTCGTCGATTGGGTTGGGGACGAGGTGCGTGACCTAAAAAAGGCGACGCGGTTTTTGTTTCTGTCAGCCAGATCAATGGTATGTTTGAACCGCGTGGAGGGCACGTTTCACCCTCTGTTTCGGGTCGGGGGGCAGTCATCAAGCTTCCTGAAGGCGCAACTCCATTGGCCTATTCAGGGTTGGTGTTGACCCAGGTGGGCTACAACTGCGGTGCGCGTCCACAGGTCCAACCGGGTGATGGTGCGGTGGTGATTGGCGACGGTCTGGTGGGCCAATGGGCAGCACAGATGCTGGCATTCCGTGGGGCACAGGTCTTGTTGGTCGGCCGGCACCCGGACCGACTGGCTTATTTTAAGCAGGGCGAGGCGCTGCTTGAAGCCGGCGGCTCATGGCGCGATGTTGTGCGCGAGCGCTTTCCGGATGGCATTCAGGTGGGAGTCGATACGGTTGGGTCAATCCCTATAATGAACGACCTTCAGCAATTGATGAAACGCTACGGCCATTTGGTTTCGGCTGGATTTTACGGTCCGAACGATGCCTTTGAACTTCAGCCGCCGCGCTACCGGGAGATCTCGATAGACCTGGTGTCCGGGGCCACCCAAGACCGTTTGGAGCAAACTATGGAACTGATCAACCGCGGTGTGCTCGACACCTTATCCTTGATTACCCATCATTTTCCCGTTGAGCAGGCTGCCGATGCCTGGGACTTGATAGAATCCAAGCGCGAGACGGTTCTCGGGGTTGTTCTGGACTGGTAAACTTGGAGATATTATGATGAAAGCTATTCAATACAAAGCACCTGGCCAACCAGAATGGATCGATGTTCCGAAACCGACTGCGGGTGCGGGCCAGGTAGTGGTTCGGGTGCGTGGCATTGCGACCTGTCCGCACTGGGATATGCACATCATGGCTGGAGAATCCATGGCTCCAGGGGGTGTTGTGAATTACCCCTATCCGGTTGGACAGCCGGGTCACGAGGCGATGGGTGATATTGTTGAGATTGGCCCGGAAGTTGAGGATCTGAAAGTCGGGGACAGCGTTGCCTTTTGGCAGGATCAAGGCAGTTCCAAATGGGGCTGCTATGCGCAACAGGTTTTGGCCGAGGCAAGCAACTTGCTAAAAGTGTCGGCCGATTACGAACCCCAGAGGATTGCTTCTCTGGAGCTGGCAATGTGTGTCCAAGTCTCGTTTGACCAGATCTTAAATATTACTGAGATCGCAGGTAAGCGCATGGCTGTCAGTGGGCTGGGTCCTGCAGGCTTGGTGGCCATACAGATGGCCAGAGCGTATGGAGCTGCGGAAATTATTGCCTTTGATCCCATTCCAGAACGGCGTGCATTGGCTATGGAGCTTGGTGCGACCCAGTCGTTGGACCCGCTCGACGAAGCGGCTTGGCCCCAGGACCGTTTCAGCCCGAACGCGTTGGACTTGGCCATTGATTGTACTGGCTTGAACTCAGCTGTTCAGTACCTGATGCACCGTACTCGCAGCGTGGTAGCGCTTTTTGGCGTACTCCGTGAGGAGGTGCAATTTGGCTTTCGCCACTGGTGCCGCGGCCTCCACCTTGTTGGCTACGGCGACCACAACCGCAAGGCTGCGGAAAAAGCTCTGGCCTTGATCGATGCTGGAAAGCTTGATCTGAAACCTTTGATCAGTGCAACCTTGCCCCTGTCTGCCTATGCTGAAGGGGTAGAGCTTTTGAAAAATCATAAAGCCATCAAGGTTTGCTTCATCCCTTAAATTAAACCCCAGAACTTTCATGAATTTCAGGCCACATTACCTGTCTCGCATTCTAACCGTTGCCTCACTTGCTTGTATCGCTGTTCCCTGCTCACTCGCGGATCCTCTGCAGAAGAGCGATGCTGAAATCCGCAGCGAATACCGGGAACGCGTAGAATATGTTCTCCAGAGTGCCATCGATCGCATTGATCCCAACGACCCGAATGCGGGCGGCATTTACGACTTGGCCGTCGCCCTGAACCGGGGCGAGCACATCGAGTGGGCGCGTCAACGCTTGCGCAGTTACAATGAAACGCCAACTGGCAATATGTTTTGGATGATTCCAATGGTGCTGCTGATGCATGCGGACAGTGGAAACCTCGATGAGGATGATTGGGCTCTGATTCAAGACCTTTGGAGGACATACTATCCCTACCGGGGGGACACTGAGAACCATTGGCTGATGTATTACACGGGGCTGTATTTGGCAGCTGAAATGTTTCCTGAGGCTGGTACCGATGCCTGGTTTAACGGCCGTTCTGCAAAAGAGAATATGGCTGAGGCAAAGGAATACATCCTCGACTGGGTTCGCATCACCACATCCTATGGACAGGGCGAGTATGACTCACCCCGCTACATTGGTGAATACACCCGGCCCATGGCCTTGCTGGCAGGTTGGGCAAGGGATGCTGAATTGCGTCACTTAGGACAGATGATGATGGATTACCTCATTCTGGATTTTACGGTGGAAAGTCTGGAGGGCTTGCATGGCGGTGCCCAAAGCCGTGCCTATCCCCGTGAGATCCTCCGGCCGGCATTGTCGGTGTCTATGGCTCACTCTTGGTTGTTCTATGGGCAGGGGGAGTTTTCGCCCAATGCGTCGAATACATTGGTCGCACTCAGTGGCTATACCCCGCCTCCGATCTTGTATCGTATTGCTCACGACCGTAACGAAGCCTATGTGCACAAGGAATTGAAGCGTACCCGCTGGCGGTTGCGAAATGTCGGAGCGGACACCTTTGAGGTCGACGATAAGCGGACCCGTCCCGTCTACAAATACAGCTATGTGCATCCGGACTATATTCTCGGCTCTTCTCAGGGCGGTTTGCTGCAGCCCATTCAACAACGCACATGGAACCTGATCTGGCGGGAAGACGAACCGTTGGATAAATCCAATACCCTCTTTGCCCTGCATCCGTATTCTTCGCCCAAGGAAGGCATGATGTATTTCCCCTCGGATTGGGACACGGTGACGGATCTGATCGCCCGGTCGAAGGCAGATTACGATAGCGAGGACAAACTCATCGGCGGATCCAAGTATGAGTCAATTGTTCAGCATGAGTCCACGCTGATCGGATTGTATGACATCCCTGAAGGGACGCGTTTCCCCTTGATAAACACTTTCTTTTCACGAGATCTGGAGCACCGGATAGAGGACGACTCGGGCTGGATCTTCGCCCAGGGTGGCCCTGTGTATATCGCTTACTTCCCTATGGCACATGGTGAGTGGAAGCCGGTGGACTGGACCGGGTTGATGGCCGGAGGCGCCGGTGGCTGGTTCAGTGCAAATTTTGTCGAGTGGTCGGAGGGTAGTGAATCCTATGTAAGTTACGAGCTGAAGAATGGCTACGTTCTACAGGTGGCCGCGGTCCGTGATTTTGAATCCTTTGAAGCGTTCAAGGCCGCGGTTCGCAGCTTGCCTTTGAAAACGACGCTTAAGCCGGTCCCTGCCGTTGAGTTTACCACCCTCGATGGAGTCGAGCTGTCCGTGCGCTACAAAGAACCTCTGTTTGTGAACGGTGAGCCCGTTCTGTATGATGACTGGATGCTGTATGATGGTCCCTTCGCCCGCGCGGAGCGTGGTAGTCAGACTCTGGATATCTTATACGGAGCTGAACGCTACCACCTCGACTTCATCCGCAACCGCATCGAATCCTCCATTTCTTCCGAACAATGAAACCGCTTTTACCAATCCTTTTGCCGCTTGGGCTCGCTTTTTCCCTGCCTTTACAGGCTGAAACCGAAGCCACCTTGTTTGCCGCGCTGGCGATGACCAAGGCCCAGGAGGCCAGTTCGTTGCCAACGGATTCCGGGCTTTTTATTTACGACCATCATGCCGACAGTTGGAGCACGTTGGGCCCTGGGATTCTGTTCATGAACAGCATTGCGGTGGATCCGGAGGATCCGGATACGATTTTCATCGCCTGTGGCAATGGTATTGTCCGTAGCCAGGATGGTGGTGAGACTTGGCGGCAAGTGACCGGTTGGCGTGAAAGCGATGTGATGCGCATCGTTATTGATCCGGAAGACAGTAGCCACATCTATGCTGCCTCGGTGTGGGGTGTGAACGTCAGCCGGGATGGCGGCGAGACCTGGGAGAACGCCAACCGTGGTTTGCATGAAACCTGGTCGCGTCCGATTGCCGTCGACCATCGCCAGACCAATCGCGTGCTTGTGGGCACCGAAGCCGGGTTGTATCAGAGTTTGGATCGTGCGCGAGAGTGGCACCGGGTTGAGCATTCACCCTGGGTTCCTGTTTTGGACCTGCAGCGCAGTGGGAGGGAACCAGATACCTGGTTGATGGCTACGGAAGGACAAGGCGTATTTTTGTCGAGTGACGATGGCGTTCGCTGGCAGTCTGTGGTTCCTGAGCTGGAGTCGGCCAATATCTACAGTGTCGCCATTGATCCGGCGGACCCTGCCCGTATGATTG
>LFIK01003651.1_pt1 | contig 12477 bp, 10 predicted proteins | sample 643401 | NCBI WGS metagenome assembly LFIK01 (sample SAMN03777447, study PRJNA286221) | soda lake metagenome | biome: soda lake; feature: Kulunda steppe; material: water; isolation source: sample T5-Br brine of Lake Tanatar-5 | place: Russia: Kulunda steppe | collected 2010-07 | reverse complement strand
TATAAAAACTCGCAAATACTTGAACAATCATTGTAAGAATAGCAATGACTAAAAACCATGGATACGCCTTAGCGTATCGCATTAATTTAAATATTTCTTTCATCGAGTCAAATCTCCTTTGCGCCGTTTCTTAAAAGATCACAATAAAACGAAAAATCTTCATAGGCTTCAGTGTAGGTTGCTTTTTCGGATATAATTTTATGGATAAGTTGAAACTTTACATGCGCGATCAACCGTAAAACTTTGAGTTGTTTTTCATGAGAAAACTTTTCTATATACTCTTTATTAAGACGTTTCAAACTTTCTTCATGAAATTTGCTTTTACGTTTTTGAAAATGATCAATATTAATACCAATCATTTGACGTTCTTTAAAAAACTTCCGCATTAATTCATAATAATCAGTCGTTTTTAAAAACTGATAATCAGAATGAAAGCTTTCTTTAAAGAAATCAAACACGTTTAAATGCGGCAGTGATTCTAAGCGTTCATAAATATACATTTCATAATCTTTAATGGTTTGTTCAAATAGGTATTGATATAAATCTTCTAAATCTTCAAAGTATTGATAAAAACTTCCTCTAGGGATTCCTACCGATTTAACAATTAAAGAAATGGTCACTTTATTATAAGGGTTATTTAAAAAGACATTCAACGATCCGTGTTCAATTTTCTTTTGCTTCGCTTGCGGCAAATTATAAAAAGTGTTTTTTGGCATAATCATACTCCTTTATGACACCATGTCACTGCATTTGATAAAAATAAAACCTACTTGAGTAGGCTTTATTCTGTTCTTGGTGTGCCATCCGCTTTAAATATAGTGTAGCTTAAATTTTCAGATTTCGCAAAATCAATGGCTTCTTTTTGGTATTGGAATACGCGATATGCTTTTTTCGCATCCTCTTCAACCACTTGCCATCCTTTCGTGTGTTTTTTAATGTGATAGTGTTTGTCAGGTTCATCTTGCGAAGGGGTTTGAGCGTGTTGCTCACTAGTCTTTTGTTCTTTAGCTGGTTCATCAGTTTTTTCTTCGGGTTCTTCTTTTTCTGTCTTCGGGATTTCTTCAGATTCAGTTTTATACTCAGGTTTTTCGTTTTCCACTGTTTTATCTTCTTTTACAGTATCAACATCTTTTAACCCTTTTTCAACATCATCTAACGTAACATCTTGTGTTTCTTCTTTAGGTTTAACACTAACTTCTTCTTTTGGTTCATTTTTTTTCTTTTTTCCAAACAGACGCTTTAAAATTCCCATATTCAACCCTCATTTCATATTTTATATCTATAAAAATTGAAACATTTCAAAACTAATAATATCACAGCGCGTTTAAAAAGGCAATTATTTAAGCCTGTTAATGTCTAAATTTAGGGATTTTGTCATGCACTTCTCAGTTAGTTTTTATGCTTACTATTTTGGTTCGCCAACGTAGTAATTGCGTCTTCGTAACGCAATGCTTTAAAGAAATAATACCCCTGGACATAGTCGATGCCTAAAGATTTCACAAAATCAAACTCTTCTTTCGTTTCAACCCCTTCACAAATTACTTCTAGGTCGAACTCTTCAGCCAAATTAACCATTGAACGAATCAGTTTTTGATTTGAGTCAGAATGTAAAATATCTTGTACAAACGATTTATCAATTTTAATACGGTCTAAAGGATTTTTAGAAAGACGGTACATACTTGAATACCCACTTCCAAAATCATCAATCGCAACTTTAAAGCCAATCTTTCTAAGGGTATTAATAAAGGAAAACTCATTTTCTAGTTTATTCGGATCAGCAGTCTCTGTAAATTCTATGACAATATCTTTAGGATCAACTTGATATTTTTTAAGCATCTTTTTAAGATACGCAATAAAATTATTATCATTGATTTCACTGCTTGAGATATTTACCGCTAGAAATTCAAATGCTGCGTTTTCATTTTTCATTGCTTTATACGTTTCAAAACTCTTTTTTATCACAAACTTATCAATCTCTTCGATTAAATTAAACCGTTCCGCAAAACTAATAATCTGAGCGGGAAACACCATTTTATGCTTATCTTCATATCTTAATAAGGATTCAAAACCGACGATTAATTCGCTTTTTGTATTCACAATCGGTTGAAATTCCATATGAAACGATTCTTCGTTCAATGCTTTTTTAATCACTTGAAACATTTCAAATGCATTATGATGTTCACTTTTTAAATCGTCGCTATATTCAACCATTTGGTCTTTTCCAATGAGTTTTGCCTTTTCTAAAGCGAGTTCACTTCGGTATATGCAATCGTGATATCTAAGCGAATTATCCTTTAATTGGTAGGTTCCAATAGAAACCGTCAGTGTTAAAGACTGCGCTTCGATAAAATAAGGTTCTTTAAGTTTTTTTAATAAGGTTTTTGTAAAATGGCGCATATCATCTTCACTAATATCGTGAATCATGATGAAACGATCAGAATGGACCCGATAAACCGTTTCACTCATTTGCATTAGGCGCGAGGCAAACTCCACCAACAAGCGGTTTGCGGCATTATATCCAAAAATGTCATTATAGTTTTTAAAATTATCAATATTAATGTAAAAAAACGTCACATCTTTATCTTTAGATAAAACGATATTGCTAAAGTTTTTTTCTAAAAATTCACTTTTGTGAATGCCCGTTAATTTGTCTATATAAAGAAGTTGTTTTGTATTTCTTAAAGTGAGTGAACGGATCACACCAAATACAATTAGTGAAATGATTAATATTCCACTAATTGTAATGATTGTAGTGCTATTTGTCGTAATAAATTCCGTGATTGAGGATAATATTTGTGTCAGTATAGTCATCTTGGCACCTCATAATAAATGAATTAAATGTTGTCTGGGTCTGGGAAGAACTTTCTACCACGATTTAACGTATTAATTTCATCATATTCGCTTTCGCTTAATTCAAAATCAAACACATCCATATTTTCTTCGATACGCTTAGGCGTCACGGATTTTGGGATGACGATGATTTCACGTTCAAGTAAATATCTAATCGCTACTTGAGGAACGCTTTTGTTATGGTTGTTTGCAATCTTTTGCATGGTTTCATTTTCTAATAGTTTTTCAATTTCGTGACTTGCCAAGGGTGCATAAGCTTCTAAATAAATACCATTTTTCATGCAAAACTCTTGAAGTTTATGGTGTTGTAAATAGACATGGCATTCCACTTGATTCACTTGTGGAATGATCTCTGCTGTTTCAAATAAATGTTCTAAATGATGGAAATTAAAATTTGATACACCAATCGCGCGCGTATAGCCATCTAAATACAATTCTTCCATTGCTTGGTAGCTATCGGCCGTTAATTCATAACTTTTAGGCCAGTGAATTAAATAAAGGTCAACATACTCTAAATCAAGTGCATTCAATGATTTCATGAAGGCACGCTTCGCATTTAAATATCCTTGATCGGCATTAAAGAGTTTCGTCGTAACAAAAATCTCTTCACGCGGAACCTTTGAGTCTTTTATCGCACGCCCAACTTCTTCTTCATTGCCGTAAATTGAGGCCGTATCAATATGACGGTACCCTTTTTTAAGGGCGTGAAGCGTCGCTTCATAGGCTTCTTTTTCTTTGGCTCTAAACGTTCCTAATCCTAGTTGGGGAATGCTTACTCCATTGTTTAATTTGATTTGATTCATCAATTATACTCTCCTTTTAATACTATGAATGATTGATTTAATTGTAACATACTCAATATAAACCAATCGTTATATTAACTTATTTTGTCGTTTTTTCAATAGGTGATTCTTCACTTTCTGCTGAAGTCGTTTGATGGTTTGAAGGAATATTTTCGTTGGGTTGCTCCGCTATATCATCAGGTGTTTCGTCGTCATCATCGATCATTTCACTCGCTTTAATTGTTTTATTTTTCTTATAACGATGAAGCGTTCTTTTTAAAAACCCTGCTAATAATAATGCATCAAAATAGAGCATATAAAACGGCATTAATGCATAATTTAAAGCATGATGAGTAACGTAAGGTCTAATGGCACCATATAAAACAAAAGGCGCTAAGATGATAAACACAATATTCCACACACCAAAGCCGCTATTAAAACTGTCAAAAATTACGTAACCATAAAAAGTATGAAACGCCAATAAAAATAACAACAGTCTTCTTAAACCAACCAAACGAGACTTTACTTTCATTCGGTCGAACCAATACGATAAATATTCATTATGCGTCATTGAAGGTTCATAGCGATAGATGGTTTGGTCTTGTTTGATGTGAACGACACTGACATTTCTTTTCGCGATCGTATCTTCAAAATCTTCTGTTTGATAAAAGTTCATCTCATGAACCCCTGTAAGTTCATAGGTGTTTCTTTTAACCGCGTAAAAAGCATAATTGACCATATCGGATTCTAAATTCATATCCCTAAAAATATCAAAAAAGAAACGATACCCTTTTTTAGGGTCTCTAAACGGCAAAGTTTCTTTAATGGTATACACTTGGTGTTCCACTAAATTATTCGCCATATGATCGATGGTTTTTAAATTCTCAAATACAAACATACTATCCATAAAAAGTAAAAACTCATGACTCGCATGCTTATAGCCTTCATTGTACGCTCTTGATAAATAAGGCGTTGCTTTTATATAAGCATCTTGATCTAACTCACATTCAATTTCAACAATTTTTAAGGCTTCATCATCCATATGACCCATCGCTTGATTGATGCTCACAAAGATAAACTCATGTTTAGAGCGTTTCGATTTTTCAATGATATCCTCTAAGTTTTCAGAATACCGTCGCACCGCGACAACGATTGAAAAATGGTGGGCGTTTTTATAAAAGACTAATCCTTGTGGCTGATATTTCATAAAGTGATCGGCAATTACTAAAAAGACTAAAATAAATAGCAAAAATATCATATTTTCCCCCCTGACTCTCTTAATTATACTATTAAAACCAGTGACTCGCAAACGTTTAAAAGAAAAAAGCCCCCTAAAAGAGGCTTTTGATTATTGGTCTTGATACTGTAATTTATAAAGGTAGTAATAATGTCCCTTTTGTTTCAGTAAATCTTGGTGTGAGCCTTGTTCTAAAATCTCGCCTTGTTGAAGCACAATGATTTTATCAACATGTTGAATCGTTGAGAGTCTATGCGCAACAATAAGCATTGTCCCAATATTCATCATTTTTTTAAGCGATTCTTGAATCAGTTCTTCTGTTTCAGTATCAATATTCGCAGTCGCTTCATCTAAGATCATAATATTTGGTTTATGAACCAAGGTTCTTGCGAAGCTAATGAGCTGACGTTGTCCTGCAGAATAGTTATTTCCGCGTTCTTTAACTGGTTCATCGTAAGTATTGGGAAGCTTATTGATAAATTTATCGGCATTGACGTATTGACACGCTTCTTTAACATCTTCGTCGGTAATGTCTTCATCTCTTAAGGTAATGTTTGATTTAATACTTCCACTAAACATAAAGACATCTTGTAACATTTGTCCAATATGACTTCTTAAAGAAGAAATTTTAATTTTAGTAATATCAACCCCGTCTAATAAAATCTGACCATGTTGAATATCATAATCTCTTGTGAGTAAGGATAAAATGGTTGTTTTCCCTGCGCCTGTAGCCCCTACAAAGGCTACACTTTCTTTTGGAGCGACTTTAAAACTCACTCCTTTTAAGACCCATTCATCTTCAACATATCTAAACCAAACATCTTTAAATTCAATTTCCCCTTTGACGGTATCCATTTCAATGGCGTTGGGTTCATTTAAAACTTTAGGATGTTCGTCTAAAATCGCAAAGATTCTCTCACTTGAGGCAAAGGCAGATTGAACAATATTGAATTGCTCAGCAAGCTGTTGAATTGGTTCAAAGAAGCGTCTTAAATAGTTATAAAAACTGACTAATACACCCACTGTAAGGGTCCCTTGAACCACTTGATGGCCCCCATAATAAAAGATAATAATGGTTGAAATCATAAATAACATATACATCGTTGGTCGATAAATCGCAAAAACCAACAATTCTCTTAACTCACTGCGTTTTAATTCTGTATTTTTATCATCAAATTCTTGATGCTTTTCGTTTTCTTTGTTAAAGATTTGTACAACTTTCATCCCTGAAAGATGTTCTGCTAAAAAGCCGTTCACTCTTGACATATTCGCACGAACTGTACGGTATGCTTTTCTGGAGAACCTTCTAAACACAAACGAAAATATGATGATAAATGGAGTCACTCCTAAGATGAGTAATGCGAGTTCTGCGTTTAAAATAAACATCGCACTTAAGATCCCAACAATCATTAAAAGGTTTCTAAACACATTCACAATGACGTTGGTATACATCTCGTTTAATGTATTCGTATCATTCGCCACACGCGTCACAAGTTTTCCCGTAGGAATTCTTGTGAAGTATTCATAGTCTTGAGTTTCCACATGCGTGAAAACTTCTTCACGCATGTTATACACGATGGTTTGACCAGTTTTTTGTAAAATCATCGTTTGCATATATTCAAATCCAGCACTTAAAAGAATTGATCCCGCAAATATGACCAATACCCAAGCTAAGTAAGTCATGTCTACTGGTGGATTCGCTAAAATATCAATGGATAGTCCAATTAAGTAAGGTTCGAATAATGCAAAAACCACTGAGATTACCATTAAAACGAACGTTAAAGCAAACCATTTTTTATAAGGCATAGCATAGCTAGCTAGCCTTCTTAAGATTTCTTTATCGGAATAATTATTCAGTCTATAATCCGTATCGATATCGTACATTATTCCACCTCCACTTCGTCTTCAAGTTGCTGTCTTTCAACTAGTTCTTTATAGAACTGACAGCGTTTTTCGAGTTCTTCATGCGTTCCTACATCTAAAATTTCGCCTTCGTCAATCACAACGATCTTATCGGCATTTTTCACCGTTGAAATACGGTGTGCAATCATAATGGTCGTTTTGCCTTTACGCAGTTTACGTAAGTTTTTAAGAATTTTTTCTTCTGTTGATGTATCGACGGCACTGACCGAATCATCCATGATTAAAATTGGTGGATTTTTAGCCAAAGCTCTTGCGATACTAACGCGTTGTTTTTGTCCACCCGATAAGGTCACACCGCGTTCACCTATGATGGTATTGTATCCGCGTTTAAACTGCACGATATTATCATGAACGTCTGAAAGTTTCGCGACTTCTTCAATATGCGGCATGGCTCTTTCATCGTCGCTTAAACCAAGCGCTATATTGTTTTTAATGGTATCAGAGAATAAGAACCCATCTTGAGGGACGTAGCCTATATTTTCTCTAATTTGTTTGAACGGCAAGCGCATAATGTCAATGCCATCAATTTTAAGTTCATTCTCATCTAAGTTATAAAGTCTTAAGAGTAAATCAACAATGCTTGTTTTCCCACTCCCTGTACGGCCTAATATCCCAACCATTTCACCGGCATTGACGGTAAAGCTTATATCTTTTAATACATAGCCTTCATCGTCTTTAGCATCTGGGTATTTAAAGTTTAAGTGGTTAAATTCAATGTCGCCTCTAATCGCTTCAACATCGATTGTATTTTCGTCTTGAATATCGACTGGTTCATCTAAAATTTCTTCAATTCGTTGAAGCGATGCACGCCCTCTTGAACGTACATTGATAATCATAGAAATAGCCATCATTGGCCAAATTAACATTCCAAAGTATGATAAAAACGCAACCAAATCCCCAATGGTGAATGGATCGGGCGTTCCTGCGGTAATTTGAACCAAATTCGTTCCATAGGCTATCATTAAAACGAACACAAGCGATACAATCGCTCTAACCGTTACTTGAAGCGCCATCTGCATTCTTACAAAGCGAATGTTTTTATCGCGCGTATTTCTATTTTGTTTTAAAAAGTGTTTGATTTCTTGTTGTTCTTTAACAAACGCCTTAATGACCGTAATGCCTGTTAAGGATTCTTGCACATTATCACTTAAGTCTTCAAACGCTTTTTGCGCGTCTCTAAAGCGCATACGCATTTTATTCCCTAAAATGATTCCTGCCGTCGCAATTAATACTAAAGGCAAGACTAAAATCAACGTCATTCTAGCGTCAATTGAAAACATTCTCCAAAACACCAATCCACCTAAGAAAAGCATATCGACAAACATAATCATCCCAGGTCCTAGTGCGCGACGTATCGCTTCGATGTCATTAATGAAAAGGGCCATTAATCCACCGACTTTTTTCTCAGAATAAAAACGATTGGACAATTTTAACGCATGCGTAAACATATCATTTCTCACTTCAAACGCAACGCGTCTTGAAGCCCCCATGATTCCAATTCTCCACGTGAAGCGTCCCACGACAATTAAAATCGAAATAACCACTAAAGTGAAGATAATATCTGAAATGATACTGACAATCTCACTTTGTGTATAGTCTCCTGCTCTAAACGCTTCTAAATCATCGACCAATTGCCCAATGATTAAAGGCACTTCTAATTGCGCTAAATCAACTACTAACAGCGCAACAACGCCTAAAATAAATAAAGGGGCAAATTTTAAATAATACTTATTAATTGATTTTGAAAATAACATATTACACCGTTCCTATCTTGTTAAATATTTTTTCTAATGTCAAAAGCTCGTTTTCGTTTAACCTAGCAAAGATCTTTTCAATGGCACGATCACTTTCTAAACGGTTGGTTTTAGCCAACAACTTCCCGCGCTTCGTAAGCGTAATATTATACACTCTTGCGTCTTCCTTACATTGTGTCCTTTTAATTAAACCCGTCAGCTCAAATTTTCTAAGCATTTCAGTAATCGTCGGTTTTGATAAATCAAACATCCCCGCAAGCTCACTCATTGTAATGGACCCTTCATGATCAATCGCTTTTAAATACTTAAAATGTCTTTCTTTAAGCCCTTTTAAATCAAGCTCTTCGTAAACTTCTTTACAAGAGTCAAAATACATCTTCAAAAAAACATTAAAAGCGTTTCTAAATGATTCTTTTTCCATACCCTCACCTCTTAGTTAGTTAGGTTTTACCTAAGTAATTATACCTTTATATGACAATTTGTCAATACACCTGCTTAAAAAAAGCTGTGAAAATGATTTCACAGCTTTAATTTTACTTTCGTTTTTTAATTATATAGCCCCCAATTAAGCCTATAGGCACAATACTTAATCCCCACCAATACAGACTAAACGATGACGCTTCTTCTTTTATTTCATTGACAGTTATAAGGGTTGATACTGGCATAGTTTCACCAGCTTTGTTGCTTAGTTCAACGGTTAATTCATAAGAGCCTTCACTTGATTCATTGCCTAAGTGATTATTTTCTAAGACGACCATACTGGTTGGATTAAACGCATGAATGGTTTCATCTAACAGTAAATGCTCAAAGAGTTGTGAATCATTTAAAGTTAACCCTGATTGCATCATGATTTCATTTTCCACAACGAATACCGGCGCAATATCATCAAACGTTTCAATGATTAGTCTGGCTTCACCTGTATTATTCGATAGATCATCAACTTTAAAGATAATTAAGTATGACCCTAGTTCATCTGGTTTTCTATTTTCGTATTCATTGAGTTCAATGTAAATATCATCATGGTCAAGTTCACTGCTATTATCACTTAAGACAATGGTAGCGATAAACGCATCCAAATCAAAGGGTTCACTATAAGAGATGCTTTTGTATTGAGTTGGGAGTTCTAAAACTGGTAATATGTCATCAATGATATGAAGTTCAATCGTTTTAAACGTTTCATTGCCTGAACAATCTTCAAGTTTTAACGTCATTTCATATTCGCCTTTAACCGTTAAATCTAACGCGTCTTTATCATAAATTTCAAATATCAAATCCGCTTCACTTGTATAATCATCACTAATTTCATAATTTTCTAAAATCTCATTAACGGTTGTGTAAGGATCACTTAAAGCCATTGTAATGATATTGCTCCCTTCAATGAGTGGCGCTTGATCGTCAATGATTTCTATAGTAAAAGTATGAGTAGTTTGATTATTCGAAGAATCTTCAATTTCAAAACTCACTTCATACGATCCAACCATCTGATTATTAGCACTATAGGGATCACTTAGTATATTAAAATCTGTGATTTCTCCATCATAATCATCCACCATCGTGAAATTAGATTGTATGATCGCATCCAATGATTTATTTTGATCATGGGTATACGTTAAATGCTCTGGTCCTTCAATGACTGGAGGTATTTGATCAACCACTTTCATGGTTAATTCAAACAAAGCTTTATTTAAGGCACTATCTTCAACTTCGTAAATTACTTCATAACTCCCTAATTCAGTAGCGTTAGATGAGTATGCATCAGAAGTCACGACGATTTGATCCGTTAAATCCCCTTCAATTTCATCATAAGCGGTTATATGACTCCCGATTAACGATTCAGGGTTCATCACTTGATCATAACTGACGTAATACGTTGCTTCGCCACTGATTTCTACTTCACTTTCTGTTTCTTTAGCAATGAAAGGTTCATAAGGAATAATTTCTGAACCTTTTGATAAAATAAATACGTCACTCATACCAAAGTAGCGATCAAGTTGGTGACCGCCTAAAAATATTTCAATTTCTGCGTTTTCATGACTTTCAAATTCACACGTATTAAATGAATACGTTGTGTGGGTCTCACATCCTTGGGCTGGGTTAGACCCTTCGATAATCGTTTGACCGTCTAAACGAATTTCTACATCGTGCACCGAATTATAATTGTACTGAAACATATAAGTCCCACCTTCTAAGACAAAAGGCGTGTGCGTATAAATTTCGTCTACGCTTGTAGAAAAGTACGCTAGATTAATTAAGTTCTTACCTGCCGGTTCTCTTTCCATAGCGCTTAATGAAACGGTAGATATTCCGATCACAAACACTAGCATTGCTTTTAAAAATAGTTTCAATTTTATCACCTCACTTAGATTATTCACACTTTCTATCCTTTTTTCTTTTTATTTTATATTCTTTTTAAAACTTTGTTTTTATTGTTATACTAAAAGTAAGTAAAAAGCACTTATTATAAGAGGAGGATTTTATGGAATACACAATCGCAAGAAAATATCCACACAGAATTTTAAGCGAACAAAGTGATCCAAAAGTAACCCTTTATATGTCTACACACAGAGATCCGACTAAAAACGAAGCGGACCGCATTCGTTTTGGGAACTTACTGAGAGATTTAGAAACCAAGCTTAAAAAAGTGACTGACACCAAAACCTTAAAACCCATCATCCAAACGTTACATGATTTAAAAGATGACAGAACTTTATGGAATCAAAGATTAGACGGCTTATGTGTTTTTATCAATGCCCATTCATGTGTGGTTTATATCTTATCGAACCCACCACGCGATATGGCCATTGTCGGCCAAAGATTTCACACCAAACCATTGCTAAGAGACTTCCAAGGACTCGATGAGTATCAAATATTAACCGTGAGCGCCAAAGCGTTTGCGCTTTATGAAGGAAACCGCACAGGCTTTAGGCTGATTCCACCCAAAGACGATGAACCACGAAAAATAGGCGATTTTTTAGGCGAAGAGTTCAGCGAATCGTATTTAGCCCAAGGCTCTTATGGTGGGGTTGGCAACACCTCGATGTTTCATGGCCATAAATCGAAAAAAGACGAAGTCGATAAAGACATTGAAAGATACTTAAATAAAGTCGATAAATTTGTCAAAGAAAACTATTCAATGCACAGTAAAAAACCCCTCATACTATTTGCATTACCAGAATATCATGCCTATTTTGAAAAACGGTCTAATAACCCGTATTTACTAAAAAACGGCATTAAAGAATCCCCCAACGAATTAAAAGAATCTTCCTTAAAAGAAAAAGCATGGAAAATCATTGAACCCCATTATGAAGCATCGATTGAAGATTTTAAAGATCACTATGAAAAAGCACTCCAAAAAGATCGTGGCGATTATAACATCAACACCATAGCTAAAGCCGCTGTGAATGGGCGCATTGAAACATTATTAATTGAAGCCTTTAGAGTGATACCTGGGCGCATCGATGAAAATAACGGCTATTTGATCCAACGCGACCAATCGCAAACAAAATTTGACGATGCTTTAGATGATTTAATGGATATCGTGTTAACAAACGGTGGAAGTGTCCACGTTATTCCTGAAGATAAAATGCCGAGTGATACTGGCGCAGCCGCCATTTATAGATATTAAAAAAAGCACTTTTGAGGGCCCCCCTCAAAAGTGCTTTTATGATTAATTTTTATCAATAAATTTTAATATACGGTTTGACAATTCTTGTGGAAAGTCAGTTATAGGAGAATGGGATCCTTCTTGATAAATCTCCGTTTCAACATGATTTAAAGCGTTGATTGTTTCTTCAAACATCGTTCTTGGAATCACCAGATCTTTTTCGCCATAAATACTTAATACCTTTGTCTTCACATCTTCTATTGAGCCGTCTCCTGGCGCCACGCCATTTTGTGTTTTAGACATATTAAACGTCATTAAGGCCCAATC
>LFIK01003650.1_pt1 | contig 12478 bp, 11 predicted proteins | sample 643401 | NCBI WGS metagenome assembly LFIK01 (sample SAMN03777447, study PRJNA286221) | soda lake metagenome | biome: soda lake; feature: Kulunda steppe; material: water; isolation source: sample T5-Br brine of Lake Tanatar-5 | place: Russia: Kulunda steppe | collected 2010-07 | reverse complement strand
GGCACGAACCGTCCGAACCGAATCGCACGCGCGTCCATCGCCACGCCGCACGCCGCAGCTGCGCGTGCGCACGGGAAGGCGTGGGCGCAAAAGGGACGTGTCCTGGTGGGAAGGATCGATCGGTGCGGAGCTGGACGCGAAGACAAGAGTCCCGGATCCGCTCGTCAGGGATCCACGACGTGAAGGTCAGCACGAGGCGAAAAGACCGTGCAAAGCAGTGGAAGCGAGTGCTTGGGACTGCAATGAACGCCGACGAAAGTGAAAGCAACCACGACATGCAGCCCATCGATTGGGGAAAGATGCGAAGGATCATGTGCGAAAGTGGAGATGCAGAAAACAAAGCCGAACCAGAACGTCCACCAACCAAGCGCAGTTGCGAGGAAGAAGCAGGCACATGGCAACGCATGGATGCACCGTACGGTCCAACTGACGCATTCGAAGATGCCTCCCAACGTGCCCCTGCCGCAGCAGAAATGAAGCACAAAGGCACGCAGACGAGAGCCACTGTGCTTCAAATGGTCATGCGAGATCCGGAAGCCTTGCGGTACATTCATAAAATCAGCGCAGATGGGGTCGAATACGCGCTGAAACAGACCAAGCATCTATCTACGACGTTTCAAGCAGCCATGAGCGCCTTTGATGCCATGTTGGAGGAAGAAGAAGACAGTGAAGATTGCACGGAATCCACGCGATGAAAGAGCATATATATACAGTCTTTCTGTTACTTTTTCCCACCATCCCCGAAGCTTGAATCGTAGGTGCTGCTAGACTCTAGCTTCTTTGCATCATTCAGCTTCCTCACAGCTTTCATGAAATCTTCCTGAACCACGTAATCTCGTTCATCTCGAATGGCGAACATCCCTGCTTCTGTGCACACATTTCTCATATCTGCCCCATTGAAGTTCTCTGCAAGTTTGACGATCGATTCGTAATCGATGTCCCCGTGCTTCCTGACTTTTGCAGAGTGAATCCTAAGAATATCCATACGAGCCACCTCGTTTGGGAGGGGGATCTCGATCTTTCTGTCCAACCTACCAGGACGCAACAAGGCAGGGTCGAGGACGTCAGGCCGATTGGTAGCCATCACCATCTTCACCTTGCCAAGCACATCGAACCCATCAAGTTGGTTGAGCAGCTCCATCAAGGTACGTTGGATCTCTCTGTCGGCACTGGTTCCCTCGCTGAAACGGCGCCCACCAATGGCATCAATCTCATCCATGAAGATGATGCATGGTTCATGTTCCTTTGCATAACCAAACATTTCCCTAATCAAACGTGCGCTCTCTCCAATGTACTTGTCTACAATAGCACTGGACACGACCTTCAAGAAGTTGGAGTCGATATTGCTTGCAATGGCTCGTGCAAGCAGCGTCTTGCCCGTTCCCGGTGGGCCATACAACAACACGCCCTTGGGAGGTTTGATCCCGACTCGTAGAAAAAGCTCCGGATTCAAAAGTGGGAGCTCGATGGACTCCCTGAGTTCTCGGATTTGGTCGTTCAGGCCACCGATTGCAGAGTAATCCACGCTTCCGGGGTCTTCCATGAGCATGTTGTGCACCACAGGATCCACCTCTCGAGGCAGGGCTCGCATGATGGTCAGGGTGGTCATGTCGAGGGCCACCCGAGTGCCTGAGATGAGTTTCGTTTTGTCGACTTTGTTCCTGCATCCCACCACGTACCGCGGTCCACTGCTGGCTTTGACGATGAAACGCTCATCATCGAGTTGACGTAACACTTCGCCGATGATCTGTCCCACGCTCTGCAGTGCTTTCAAGTCTTCTTCGGTCTTGTCGTACTTCTTGTTGGTTTCTCGCGTCTCCAAGCGCAGGTTCTTCACCTTTTCGTCCAGGTCTCGATGTATGGAGATCTTTCTCTTGTACTCCTGCAGAGCGGCTTCTTTTGGATCGACGTCTGCCATGGTTTCCACTCGTCTGTGTCAAACCCTGGCGTGTGCACCTTGGATCTCCGTGCCTTTTCTTCTCCACCAACCTTCGCTCGCCTTCCACGCACGTCCCTGCTTGTTCTCCGTCCTTCCGCCTCTTCCTTCGACCTCTCCACGTCCGCAGGCGCACGTGTCTTCGCAAGGATCCGACCGCACGTTCGGCGATGTGCGTCGGCAGATCGCGATCGGTGCAGCACGTTCGTCCTTTCGAAGACCATCCCAAAGCCCACACCCCACTTCGAACCAGTGGAGAGAATAAACTCACTCTGGAAGGGAGAAAAAACTCTCTGGGGGGTGGAGAGGATGGAGGATCGACGTCGTGCCAGACGGACCGAGACGAAGGGCGGTGGGAGAGCGTGGAGGGAGCATGGACGCGCTTCGTGGTGCATCGGCCGCGTGGTTGCTCAGCCTCGGGGACGCGGAACGCGGAAGAGGATGTCAGGATGGACGAGGCTCGACAACCGCGCGGCTGGTGCACCGCGAACCCGACGTGAAAATCCGTGCCCGTGCACGTGAGGAGACGGTGGAACGAGGCAGATAGATCCGAAAAGAGCTGCGCATCTGAACCAAGAGACGTGGAGCTCTCGTCCTCCAGTACAGCGCCTGGAGGATGGAAACCAACCGAAGCACGTGGGAGATGCGAACACCAATGCCCAATGACGAAACAATCGCCTTAACCACACTGAGAAGCGAAGCCTGTAAGCCGTTGAGCAACCCTTCCTTCGGGTGGGTTTGCTGCTGCAGGTCCAGCCAGTAGGTTGAAAACCATGCCGATGTCCGAGGGCTGCTCAAATCATCCCTTCTCGCTCACCTCGATACACGATTGGCGCCAGAAAGAGCGGGATCTGATTGTTGGAATGGCGAGGAAGGTTTTCTTCATCGCTGGTCACGAGGGGGTGCAACGTGCAAAGGGATATGTGGGGAATCTCTGAAGTATGGTAGGAGTGATTTGATTACTCTTCCGGAACATCGATTTCGCCGTCGTCAATGGCAGCTTGGATTTCTCTAGGATCCTTCTTGTCAACCGTGCATCCGACGGAAACAGCGGTGCCCAGCATCTCCTTCACGGTGCCCTTGAAGTTCTTCGCCATGGATCTCTCACGCATGATACGTGCAACCTCGTATATGTCTTCCATGGTGATGTTCCCATTGTGCGGTACATTCTTCTCCTGCAGGTCGGAAAGACAACGATGTATGGTCAGCATCTTCAGCATGCTGCTGGCTACGATGCGCCTTTTGTCTGCATCACCGTAGAAAGGGTGCATCGAGGAAACCCTTTCGGGGTTCCATTGTTTGCCTTTTTCTACGGTGCTCTCCGTGCGCACGCTAGCCTTACCTTCTTCCTGTCGCGAGGAGGCTCCTTCAAGGCCTTGATCACGAGTGCCGCAGCCGAAGGCACAACCTCTACCTTTGCCTGTCGATTTTGCACGATGAGCTTGCAGGTCACCCGCAAACCCTTCCAGTCCTTGGCGGTGGCCTTGGCGATGTCTTCTCCGACCTTCTTGGGCGAGAGACCGAGAGGACCGATCTTTGGTGCCAGTGAAGAGGCGGCACCCACTTCACCTCCGGTGGCGCGCACCAACACCTCGGTGATTGCGTTGGGATCGAACTTGGGCGGCATGGTTCTCGGTCGCTACCCTTGTCGGCTCGACTTCACGTGCACTGTCCGATCCGCGCGCGTTCGCCTCCGTCAGCCCTCCTGCACGTCTCCTTCCACCTTCCAGCGCCATCTCTTCGCTTTTCTCGCCACCCGATCCGCACACGTTCGCTCCATTTCCAACGCGCCGCCGCCGCACACCTTCGTCCGATTCCACTGACGTCGGTGGCGCACTTCCGTTCGGTTTCAAGGGAACCATCCACCCGGTTGAACCGAAGCCCGTCCCTTCTATTGGCATCCAGTTCCTTTCGGTCTGTCCCTTTCGATCGGTTTCGCCGCGGAAGAGGAGACGGTCGCATGGCTGGGACGGAAAGGCCGCTCTCCTCTGCGAGACGAGGTCGCAAGGGAAGATGGCCACGGTCAAAGATCCGACCGAGGAGACGGTGTGACGATGTAGCGAAGAGGATCCTCTCCATGCGCCTCCACCCGGAGCCCCCAAGCATGGAGACGATCTCCGACGAATCGCCTTTTCGGTGACGTGTACCGTCGAGGATCGCCTCCGGCCTGTCCCCTTGCCACAGGGGCGGGAAACCGACTGAGGACCTGCGGCTCGGTCGAAACCCTGGCCTCGACGGGTCACGAAACCGGCCTCGTTCCGTAGGAAACGTTCCCGTTTCGAACGAGGATGGAGGGACGATCCCCGTCGAGGAAAGGGACTCCGAGAGGAGCTCCTGTGCCATCGTGCGCGCAGAACGTGGCGCAAACGCGCCTCTGCGCGCGCTTGCGCGTCGATTCGAGCCGTCCGGAAGGAGGTGGAAGACGCACCTACCCTCCTTCGCGTGGTACCTGCGTCCTGGGAAACGCGAGGGAGAGGTTCGGCCTCGAAACCTCCAAGCGAACCCAGGAAACCATGGCCGTCACGTCGGAAGAAGTGAACTTTCTCATCTTTCGCTACCTCCAAGAGTCAGGTGCGTCCGTCGTGCAGGACCTGCGTGCAGCATGCGTAGATCGCAGGAACACGTGGCCAGGAAACCGCAGTTGGAACGCCGTCTCCTTGTTGAACAAGACTGCAGGATTCCAGAGTCGAAAGCTGACACAGAAATGCCCCTTGGGTGCATGTGCCTTATCTTGCGTGCTGCTGGCACTGTGCAGGTTTCAACCACTCGGCCTTCACGTTCGGGTATGAAAGCTATATCAACGAGTCGAAGATTGAAGAGGAAGATGTCCCGCCAGGAGCACTTATTTCGTTTATCCAGAAAGGGCTGCAGTACCTCGAACTGGAGGCAAATGTGAACGAGGTACGGCGCGAGCATCCAACAGATGCGCAGGCATCCTTCGAGGGAGGGAGGCACGAATGGGCGACTGACAAACCTGTTGTATTCATGGATGTAGTCTTGCACGGAAATGGATGGAGATTTCGGTCTGTTATCACCGAAAGAGCTTCTTACGAAGGATGTTCAGGAATTGAAAGAGCTTGTCAAAAGCAGAAAAAAGGAAAAAGAAAAAGCGGAAAAACAACAACCGGTAGAAAAGAAGCGTGGAAAGCCCGAGCCTGCTGGTGACAAGCCAGTAGTCGTGGCAGACAACGAGGTGACGACATTGGAAGGGCATTCTTCCGAAGTGTTTGTTTGTGCTTGGAACCCAAAGAGAAACCTGCTGGCTTCTGGTTCTGGCGACTCAACTGCACGTATTTGGCAAATTCCAGAGGGGAAATCTGGTAAGTCTACCATGAAAGGGCTTGCAAAACCTGTAGTGCTTAAACATGTGAACAAAAGTTTGGAAAAAAGCAAGGATGTGACGACTCTGGACTGGAACAGCGAGGGCACACACTTGGCGACTGGTTCTTATGACGGACAAGCAAGGATCTGGACTGTGGATGGGACACAAACATGCACTTTAAGCAAGCACAAGGGGCCCATCTTTTCGTTGAAATGGAACAAGCTGGGGACATATCTGCTGAGTGGAAGTGTCGACAGGACCGTGGTCATCTGGGATGTGGCAACTGGGGAGGCCAAGCAGCAGTACGAATTGCATTCAGCTCCGACCCTGGATGTTGACTGGCGAAGCAATACTTCGTTTGCCTCCTGTTCCACAGATAAGACAATACAGGTGTGCGAGCTCGGCAATGCAGAACCACTTAGGAGCTTCAAGGGACACAAGGACGAGGTGAATGCTATCAAATGGGATCCTTCAGGCAACCTGCTTGCGTCCTGCTCGGATGATTGCACGACCAAGATTTGGAACATGGATAGTTACAAGTGCGTTTGGACCCTTGCAGATCATGAAAAGGAGATCTACACCATCAAGTGGTCCCCGACAGGCCCAGGATCAGACAATCCCAACCAAGACCTCGTCTTGGCCAGCGCTTCTTTTGATGCCACGATTAAGCTGTGGGATGTTGAAAGAGGGGAATGCCTGCGCAGCCTGACGAAGCACACGGATCCGGTCTACTCTGTTGCTTTCTCACCGGATGGGAAGTATCTGGCCAGCGGTTCCTTTGACCGCAACCTTCACATTTGGTCTGTGTCTGATGGCAAGCTGATCCGCACCTACAAGGGGAACGGAGGAATATTTGAAGTCTGCTGGAACAAGGATGGAAGCAAAGTTGCAGCCTGCTTCTCAAATAATACTGTGTCGGTAATGGACTTCATCTGATGCGCCTTTTCTTGCTAGCGCGATTCTGCCCTGTCCCCACGCTGCCCTACCTATGCTCCTTTCGCTTGTTCGCATTTCAGGTCTCTCACGCTCACACTTTCCCAAAATCGACGTTTCCGGAGATGATAATGCCCACGATCACACCGAAGAGTCCCAGTGCGCTTCCAAAAATTTCGATGATCAAAATCTTGACGAACAGTGCCGGATTTTGAGCGTCGGACAGCGCACAAGCGCTTCCAGTGATGCCGACGCAAAGTCCGCATGCTAGGTTCGCGAATCCCACGGTGATTCCCGACGCGAATATCGCGTAGCTGGAGCTCATGGCTTTGTTTGACCACGTCCCATCTGGCAGCGGTGCCACGTTCACCATCTTGGTTTGTAAGATGATGGCCACGATCACGCCGTAGATGGCCACGGCTTCGCAGAAGATCACGCTGATGAGGTTCTTTGAGGTGATCCTCGGGGTCTTCACCGCAGCTCCCACGAGGCTGCTTCCCGTGAGGAAGATTCCCCTGCATCGACCGCGTCGTTTTCATCAGCATCTGTCCAACATCGTGTGTTCTTGTCCACGCTCGCATTCCTTCGTCCGTCGGTGGTTTCGTCTCACCAGGCCGCACCAAGCACGGACACGCCCACTGCGACGGCGATTCCCGTGGATGCAAAGAGGTATGGATCGATGCTGCGGAAGATCAAGGCCAAGTACGACCAGTTGATGGAGAAACTCGTGCTGTCGTCCGCCATGACGTCGGTCCGCGTCGTGATTTTGCACGTTCGCAGCCTCGTCCTCCAATGCCCCCCTTCGGTGCGCCCTGTATGCCCCCCTTTTCACCTCCTCCAAGATCCACTGGTGGATGTCCGACTCGATAGAAGGAAAAAGAGACAGATGAAACCGAAGAACAACCCGATAGACCGGACCACGAACCGAGTGGAAAGGAGGAGAAACGGTGCGACAGGTGGGTCGAAGGATGCCACCTCAAACGCCATCCCACCGACCAAAAGATGTGTGAGATAACGCAACCCTTCTCGCCATGGAGAAGATACATCGTGATGAAGTGCAGTCCATTGAGGGCATTCGAAGGCGATGGTCGTGAAACGCGGGTGAATGAATTCAATGCACGTGCAAGGATCTACAGACCCTAGTGCGTCCCGCCAATGTGCCAAGGCTTCGTTGGAAGTGCTTGTATCGCTCAGAATTTAAAGACGATTATGAACCACGTCGAGATGAAAAATCCTGAGTGACGAGTGCTATCGTGCCCTTGAAAAGCATGAAATTTCGTTTTCATCCCAAGATTGTGGGGGGCCAACGTGGACGATTTATTGTCTTGAACATGGACTAATGTGCATGGTACAAGTATGGTGTCTATCGTGAACTCAAGGCCCATGAAGTGGGTGTTGAGACGGTTCAAAACTTCCGCACCGTTACCCAGTGGTAGTGGAAGGCAAACACCTTCGCTCCTTTTCCAAGGAGGCGCTTCCAAATGCTCGAGACAAGTATGAACAACGGAAATTTGCCTCCATGGTTAGGGTGGTACTTTGCACCACATTTCGTACATTACTATGGTGACCATGCTCGCAATGAGTCGTGATATATCTCGACACCACAGGCTTGAAAAAGCAAGGTAGAAATGAAACAATGAGAAAGAGTGAAAACAGGTATGAGATGCGTTGTTTTGAATTCATTTCGTCTCGGAAACAAGGAGATTCCCGAAGCATGGTGCCATTGATGTCCAAAACATATCAATTTGCAACCAATGTACCACTCGGGTGATGTAGGTGCGCATGTTGCGAGTTATGCTTGATAACGTTGCAACCTCACCTTCCATTCAGACAATGCCGGGCAAATGGAGCAAGAAGAGGCTGAGAGAAGAAGTAGCCTTCTATTGCATGGTCAGAAAGCGGTGGGCTTGAACTAGATTTCTTCAATGTGGATGAGTCGGCCACCCAAGTGCAGCAAAAGGCAAGAATGGTTCAACAAAAGAAGAGACAAGCAAAAAGCCACATCATGACACAGGAGAAGGAACTAGATCAAGGCGAGCCTCAAGCGATTCCAGCAACCCAGACAGAGAAGATGAAAAGTTGCTGTTTGCGATGACTGATTTGTACGCAGACCACAATGTGGGGTCAGGTTGCAACAATGCCTCTAGCACCTCCACATTCTGACACACAGTTCCCAGAACCACCGCCCAATCAGACAAGCCAGCTTCGTAAAAGAAAGGAAGCAAATATTCAGCATCCTGCTGACCCTGCTCCAGTTCTGGAGGCAACGATGTATAAGCCAGTTCTAACGTTCCGACGAAATTGTCGAGACGGGCCGAGCGCAATCCTTCACCAGCAAGGAACTCCTGAAGATCTAAAGATGCCAAACGTGCTAGTTCTGCCAGCTCATGTAATGACACTGACTTCAAGAGGCCAGAGGCGTGCTCGTGCATCAGCTTTTTGGCCATAATCACAGCATCCGAGGCAGACACGCTGTCTTCACCCATGTCCCTCACAAAAAAACGGAGCAAAGAATTATTCTGATCTCTTGCGAGCGTTTCCTCTTCCTTCTTTCCACGGCCTCGAATAAAGCGTAAAATTTCTCCCACCAAGTCATAGCTTTTCCTACTGAGAGCGTCTTCAAGCACCCGCAGAGCGCGCGCTTGAGCCGGACCTATGCCGTCAAAATGTTCTATGATAACTAAAAAGCAAGCTGCTGTCTCAAGCATGCCTGACGAAAAAGCCTCCTGGAAGAGCATGCTTGGATGCCCTGCTGCTGCAAAGAGCGGGGGCCAATCCACCGAATCTATCTTTCTAGCCAGGCTCACGATCACGTCCAGGAAAATGGAGAAAGGGCGGAGGATTGTAATTGCACCCTCCATCATGGACAACTGATTGTATGGGTTGCCGTTCACTTTGGAAGCGGTTGATTCTGCATCTCTTTGAGTTTGGGGCTGGATGGTAGAACTACTTTCACTTTCCAAAGCAGTGAAAAGCAGCCACTCAAAAGAATAGGCAAAGTGAGGGTCGTGCTTATGTGAATGTGCAAGAGCAGCTGCTGCAGGCAAGTTCTTCTTTAGCAAAAGATGGCGCAGCATGCAAGGAAGAGTTGGCTGCACCTTGGGCTCAATGTCCCAGCAGGGAACTTCTGCAGCTATTGAAGCAGAGTGTTTCTGCATAAGCCTCACAATACAGCCCATACTACTCACAAGGCCTATTGGGTATAACTCTCTGTCGAATTCCAGCTCCGGATCCTCTTCCCGATAAGGTACTCCACAGTCTGTTCTTGGAGAGACAGGAGAAACTCCAGAAATGATTGCAGAAGGGTACCAAAGCTGCATTCCTCTCTCGCTATAAGCCCAGATAGGCCCTTCCTTGGATATTTCCTCAGAATCTTTCCCAACAGAAAGGCCAACGCCTGCTTGCACATTGGAAAGCCCCAACCAAAAACACTCCACTCCAGATGAAAACGTTCTCTCGTTCCCCCGTTCCAGATCTAACAAACTAAGCTCTCCCCCAGGCTGACGAAGAACGGCACACATCATAGGTGGCGAGGTAGTGCCCCCCTGCAAGCCAGAGAAACTGCCCATTGATCCATAGCAGGGCGGGAGAAGCGCAGCGCAAACCGGCGGACTCCTCATGTTGACAATTGATAGCTCCCTTACGGCCCAGAGTCTAACCCTTGGCTTTGATGTAGGTGTCAGATCACCTTCTAGGCTCCATTCAATCAGCCGAAGGCTCATAGGTGGTAGCAACACCAGAATGTACCTTCCATCCGAGTCTAGACTCAGAGGCTCTTGCGAGACTTTGTATAATGCGAGGCGTGATTCAAGGTCCAAGTGGTACCTAGGGAATATCTGGATAAAATGATTGCTTTCAGAAGTCTGGTTAGAGTTGGAAGCAGCTAGCCGATCCCTTGTATCTTTGATTGGAGAATCAATTGCTCCATGAGATGATGCAAGAACCATTTTGCCCATCCATAGCAAGTGCTTGCAGGAAAAGGTTTTCTCCTGCAAAGCATCTCCAAAAAGCCTCCACTTGTGAAGCCTCTTGCTATAAAGGGCCATGCCTCTTGCGCCAGCAACTGCAAAATCTTGACCGCTGTCACTGACAGCCGCACACTGCAGCGGCCAATGGGGGGACAAGTACTGACTAGGAACTACCAAGTGATCCACACCGCTTTCTACACTGACTTCATCTTCGCCTTGGACAAGCATCAATCGATCTGAGCCCATCAACACCAGCGATGCACTGGGGGTTGATTGCATGCGATTCGAATGCACGGCCTTGACAAGGCAGAGCTGCTGAAGAGTGCAAGGTGCAAAGGGTTCAGTAACTACCAAGGAAAACCCGTTATCTGCCCAGGCAAGCTGACTCACGCCATTTGCAAAGCGCTCATAACTTGAAGAAGCAGGCATTACGAGAGGGTCCCCACTTGCAAGAAGATGCTTGCTCATCTCACCAGTGATGGGCATTTCTCCAGATTTACGAAGCGTACTAAATAACCTACATCCGATTGTAGACCAGACAGATAAACCCCTGCCCCTATATCCTATCGCTATTGCGGCACTCTCAGGTGACCAGGCCAGTGATGAAACCTCCCCAGTGTCCTTGTTTGTTATGCCCCAATCACCCAAATCGAAGGTTCGAAGGGGAGCTGGGACAGATCCTACGGTGGACGATAGAATGGTCCCGACATCATGCAGCAGTACATCTCCACATTGCATCCCAATGGCTAGTAGATGATTTGAGGGGCTCAAACTCACACAGCTGACCTCTTCTGCTATCCAACATCCAAATTCAAACTCATCCTCCAGATTTCCAGATACGTCAAATCCCTTAATCATTGCACATCTCCCATCAGCAAGTACAACTGCCACGCAGTTTTTAGGCTCGCAGTAGGCAAGTTGTTCGACAGCATAATTGTAACCCTCGGCTTCGGGGTCCCCTTCCGCTTGGTTGCTTTGTTTGCGCAAGATAGATGTCGCTTCTTCAGCAAAAACCTTGTCCTGTAACGCAGTGTGTCGGGTGAGAAACCTTCCTTGTACCGTGTACACGAGCAGATCACAGGTATCCGTTCCAACGACGAGGTACTTCCCAGTTCCATGTAGAGCGGTGATGGACACTTCATCTCCCAATCCTGGCAACTCGATTACCGCTCCTTCCCTGACATCGATGATATTCGCTTCTTTTTTGTATGTGGGTTGCAAAAGATGTTCCGAAGTGGACATGCGGAACGTGCGCACCACGTTTTTGGTGGTGGTCACAGCGAGCAGCTTGTGAAGGGGACACCAGGCCACACATCGATATTCGCCTTGTTCTTCAATCAGTTCTTCGTCTCTCGGGTGTTCTCCGACCCTCACCAGCGTCTCTTCTTCCTTCCACGATTCGATGTCGTCCGTGGATACTCGCAGGAGCAGCCCATCGTGGAATCCGAGGTGCAGCACGTGTGCTTCTGGCACAGCGTTTGCTCTCCGTCCTCCACCCGCTGCAAATCGCTTCGGCCAGCCGTAACTCAGGTACGGCATGGCTCGCACCTCCCACCACGCTTTCTGCAGTTCCTTCGACCACCTCTTGCACCTTCCGCTACTTCTTTTCCTCCATGCAAGTGTGCGTGCTTCGCTTTCCACAGGCGCACGTCCAAGTCACAACTCGTGCCAACGAAAAAAACCTCTGACGAGAAAAAAAAAACAATCCTTTCGCAGCCCTCCAAACCGTGTCACTACGGTTCTTCGTCCCTCCCTCCCCGCGAAGGGAGTTTCTTCTCTGAGAAGGAAGGCAGGAAGCGAGATGGGAACACGAGAAGATGGCGTTTGCACGCCATGCACGTGGGCGCGAGAGCGGACCTTCGTAACGGAAATCCATGCCGAACGTGGTGGAGAGAGCAGAAGGAAGAAACCTGGAGGGATGGCGGGGTGGATCCCGAATCCAAACGATTCGAGGCAAACGGGACGAGGAGTGAACATCGACATTGCAAAGGAGACGGAAGAAGCGATGAATCTGATGCTGCACGCAACCAGTCGATGCCGTCTGTGTCGATGCCGACATCCTACCTTCGGATCCACGGCTGTCTTTCACCACCACCTTTTCCCGTCATGGTGACCATCGCCACATGCTTTCCTTCACGACCAGTGGGCAGGTCCACTTCCGATCTTCCACCGCCCAACCTTGCAATTCTCCTCCACGACAACTGCAAACCATGTTCCTCGAATCAGCTCTTCCATCGCCCACGCGCATCGCTCCCTCCATCCTCGTGCATGCTCCGCCACCTTGGGCGCACTCCTTGTCCACGCTTGGAAGACCCGTCC
>LFIK01003649.1_pt1 | contig 12478 bp, 12 predicted proteins | sample 643401 | NCBI WGS metagenome assembly LFIK01 (sample SAMN03777447, study PRJNA286221) | soda lake metagenome | biome: soda lake; feature: Kulunda steppe; material: water; isolation source: sample T5-Br brine of Lake Tanatar-5 | place: Russia: Kulunda steppe | collected 2010-07 | reverse complement strand
GGCGGCGGAAGGACGGGAAACGCGCGACCTGATCGACGCTGACGGGCATCACGTGGCCGTATTCAGTGGCGGCGGCACCGGTACCTTCGACATTGACAGCGATCTGCACACCTACACGGATCTGCAGGCCGGTTCCTATGCCTTCATGGACGCTGAATACCGGGCCATAGCGGCTGCCGGTTCGGACCGCTTCGACTACTTCGAGCCGGCGTTGTTCGTCCTGACCACCGCAATCAGTCAGCCAAGGGCGGGACTGTTGACCGTGGATGGTGGCTACAAGGCTTTTGCCAGCGATACGGTGGTACCGGAACTGCGCGATTATCCGTCGGTACGCTTCCACTTCGGCGGTGACGAGCACGGCATCCTGCAGCTGCCCGGCGATGGCAGCGGGCCGCGCCTGGGGGAGCGTATCTACATGATCACGTCGCACTGCGACCCCACCATCAATCTCCATGACTGGTACTGGCCGGTGCAGGCCGATGGGCTGGTGCACGAGTTGTGGCCGGTTTCTGCAAGGGGGTGCAGCGCATGACCAGTGGCTGGCAGAACTGGTCGGGCAGTGTCCGTTGTCCACAGGCAGCCCGGGTTGCCCCGGTGGACCAGCAAGCCCTGTGCGAGCTGGTGCAGCAGCACCGAGGGCCCGGCGCACTGCGTCCCGTAGGCAGTGGCCACTCGTTCGTACCCTTCTGGGCGGACCAGGACACGCTGCTGGACCTGCAGCACTTTCGGGGTGTCACTGCGCTCGACCATGATCGGGTTCGCTGTGGTGCGGGGACGCCGCTGCATGCACTCGGTCCCGAACTGGCCCGCCTGGGGCTGGCACTTGCCAACATGGGTGACATTGACCGGCAGGCGCTTGCCGGTGCGGTGGCTACGGGTACCCACGGCACCGGCCGTGCTCTCGGCAGCCTGTCGGCTCAGGTCACGGCCATGGAGCTGGTGGACGGGCTGGGGCAGCTGCGTCGCATCGAGATGCCTGCGGAACTGGCGGCGGCGCGCGTGAACCTGGGCCTGCTGGGTGTCATGACCACGCTCGAAATGCGCGTTGTACCGCTCTATGGGCTGCACGAGCAGAACTGGCAGGAGTCCGTGGACACCTGTCTCGAGGCGTTCGCCGAGCGGCTGCAGCGCTATCGGCATCACGAGTTCTGGTGGGTGCCTGCGGCAGACTTGTGCGTGGCCAAGGTGCTCGACCGGATCGCGGTACCGACGGTGCCGCAACTGGACGAGATTCCGTTCGGCGAGGAGGGCGAGCGTTGGGGCGCCAGCTGGCAGGTATTTCCCTCCGTGCGCGACCTGCGCTTCAACGAGATGGAGTATGCGGTCCCGGCCGAGCACGGTCTGGAGTGCTTTCGAGCCGTGCGAGCGGAGATGCTGGAGAGCTTTCCGCGGCTGCCCTGGCCGGTCGAGTACCGTATCGTTGCCGGTGACGATGGCTGGTTGTCGCCTACGGGTGGCGGGACCGTAGCCACCCTGTCCATTCACCAGGACGCAGCACGTGATCCATTACCGCTGTTTGCCCGGATCGAACCGATCCTGCGTGAATTCGGCGGCCGGCCACACTGGGGCAAGTGGCACAGTCTGGGGCGCGCAGAGCTGACGCGCTGCTATCCGCGCATGCACGACTTCGTGCGTCTGCGGGCGGAGCACGATCCCGAAGGCTGCTTCCTGACCGGTTATCTGGCCGAACGCTTCGGCCCGGTCGGTGGGGTGACGGCCGGGCCCGGATCGCAATGAGCCGAGTGCCGACCGCTTCAGAAGGGAGTCCGATGTGCTGGAACTGATCGAAGCCGGCGGCTGGCTGATGGTGCCGATCCTGCTGTGCTCGGTGCTGGCCGTGGCCATCTGCATCGAGCGTCTGTGGGCGCTGCAGCCGGCAAGGATTGCACCCAGGAACACGCTGGCGCTGGCCTGGGGCTGGTTCCGCAAGGACGAACTGGATGCCCGGCGCCTGCATGAACTGCGTCATGGTTCACCGCTGGGCGAGATTCTGGCAGTCGTACTGGTGAACCAGCGACGTGGACGCGAGGCGATGAAAGCCAGTGCTGAAGAGGCAGCCGGACAGATCCTGCATGGGCTGGAGCGTTACCTGACCGCGCTGGGAACCATCGCGGCGATCACGCCGTTGCTGGGCCTGCTGGGCACCGTGGTGGGCATGATCGAGGTCTTCCAGGTGATTCGCATGGAAGGTACCGGCGATCCCAACGAGCTGGCCGGGGGCATTTCGGAAGCCCTGATCACCACCGCGACCGGGATCGGGGTGGCCATTCCGGCGCTCATCTTCCATCGCTTCTTCACGCGTCGAGTGGACGATCTGGTACTCACCATGGAGCAGGAGGCCAACAAGCTGGTCGAGCTGTTGCATGCGGATCAGGAACGCCAGGAGGCGGGATGAAATTCCGCCGCCGCCGATCGCCGGATGTGGGCATCGATCTCACGCCACTGATCGATGTGGTGTTTCTGCTGCTGATCTTCTTCATGGTGACCACCACCTTCGTGCGCGATGCCGGCCTGACACTGGAGCTTCCCGATGCGGATGTGGAGCCTGTGGCGGTACCCGGTACCCCGATCCGGGTGACGGTAGACGCTGCCGGAGTCTACGGCGTTGACGAGCGGGTGCTGGAGGAGAGCTCCAGGGCTGCGCTGGAAGCAGCACTTCGGTCCGCCGTGGGAGAGGATATACAGGTCCCGCTGATCATCGTCGCTGATGCGGCAGCGCCCCATGCCGCGGTGGTGCGGGTGATGGATGTGGCAGGTCGCATCGGGCTGGAAAGGGTTCGCATTGCCACCCGACCGACCGCCGAAGCGGACTGACAAGCTGGCTTCGGCAGGGTGTCGGGCAGGTCGACGCCCCTTCCCGGGCCCACGCGATGGAGCCCTGGCGTCAACGCCGGGGGCAGGCGCGCAAAGGAGACAAGATGAACTTCAAGGTGGTGATTCCAGCCCGCTTCGGCTCGACTCGATTGCCGGGCAAGCCGCTGCTGGACATCGCTGGCAAGCCGATGATCCAGCACGTCTGGGAGCGTGCCTGTGCCAGTCGGGCGTCGGAAGTCGTGATCGCCAGCGATGACCGCCGAGTTGTCGAGGCGGCAAGGGCTTTCGGTGCCGATGCCGAAATGACCCGGCCGGACCATCCTTCCGGCACCGACCGGCTGGCGGAAGTGGCTGCCCGGCGTCACTGGCTGGATGACACCATCGTGGTCAACGTGCAGGGGGATGAGCCCGGCCTGCCGGCAGCCGTCATCGACCAGGTAGCCGAAAATCTGGCTTCTCATCCGCTGGCTCGGGTGGCCACGCTTGCCGAGCCGCTGGCGGATGCCTCGGCGCTGCTGGATCCATCGCAGGTCAAGGTGGTGACGCGCGCCGATGGCTGTGCGCTGTACTTCTCCAGAGCGCCCGTGCCCTGGGCTCGAGAGGCGTTCACGGATGGGGTGCAGGCACTCCCGGGGGCGCCGGATGTCTGGCGCCGCCATCTGGGGATCTATGCCTATCGCGCTGATCTGTTGAAGGCGTTCGTGACCTGGTCGCCTGCGCCGCTGGAACAGGTGGAAATGCTGGAGCAACTGCGTGTCCTGCATCAGGGCGTGGCCATTCATGTGGCCGATGCCTGCGCGCCCGTGCCCCCGGGCGTGGATACGCTGGCGGATCTCGAGCAGGCACGGCAGCGGTTGTCTTCACGCTGAGCGATTTGCCCGCCAGCAGCGGATCGCCTAGGGTTGAAGCGGGCTGCGCCGGCGGCGCCGCAAGCGCACCGGGGCCCCGCCAACAATGACAACAAGGCAATGGTCCGTTCCGGGAGGGGGTGCAATGGCGAAGGATGGCGACAGGACGATCCGTGAAGCCGTGGCGGTTTACGTGTTGCCGGGGCCGCTGGAGGAGGCTGCGCGCCGGCTGCGGCGTGACGGGATCGATGACGAGCGGGTGTCGCTGCTGACCAGCGACAACAGCGTCCGCGAACATCTGCAACACCTGTTTGCGGCAGCCGACGACCCGGAAGGGTTTCAGGCGCGCGAGGAAGTGGATGATGCAGGCCATGGCCTGTCGCGCGGGCTGGTCTTTACCGGCCAGACGGCTGCAGCGGGGGCGCTGGTGGTGACCGCCGCCGCCGTAGGCGGACCGTTGCTTGCAGGGTTGGCCGGCGCGGCGGCGGTGGGTACTGCAGGCGCTGCGGCCATGGCATTCATTCGTCAGGACGATGCCCACTGGCTGCAGGAACATCTGGATCAGGGGCACCTGCTGCTGTGTGTGCGTGCCAACGGTGACGACACCGACCGCCTCAGACGCCTGCTGGAACCCGACAGTGCCGAGACACGAGTAGTCGAGCTGCAGCAGGACGATGCCTGACCCGGGCTGGCTGTCCACCGGGCCCTGCTCGCGGGCCCGGCCTTGCAGCCTCCCGGGCTGCTGCGCTGGTATCAGCCGGCGGCTCGCGTCCAGCCCTGAAGGCGGGCTGCATGCTGCCGGACGCTGTCCGGATTGCCGAACAGCTGTCGGTTCAGGCCGATGCGCTTGAAGAAGTAATGCAGCCCCATTTCGTGGGTGAAGCCCATGCCACCATGCACCTCGGTGCTGGTGCGCGCCACCATGGTGCCGACTTCGCCCATGTGGGCCTTGGCATGGCAAGCCATCAGCTGGAATTCTTCCGGGTAGGCGTCGTGAGCATAGGCGGCGTACCACAGCAGGCTGTGGCAGGGTTCGATCTCTGCAGCCATTTCCGCACACAGGTGCTTGACCGCCTGGAACGAACCGATCACTCGGTTGAACTGCTTGCGTTCCAGCGAATAGCCGACAGCCCGTTCCAGCATTCGTTCTGCCGCACCCAGGGTGTCGAAGGCCAGGGCCACCCGGCCTGCGGCGAGCAGGCGTGCGATCCGGTCGGCCTCGCCGCCAGCCTCGCCGATCACCTGGGCTGGTGTCTTGTCCAGCTGCAGTTCGATCAGGCTGCGGCCGTGGTCGATGCTGGTCAGGTCGATTGCCTTCAGGCCGGGACTGTCTGCTGCCACCAGCACGAGGGTGTCCTGGCCCACCGCCAGCAGCCAGCCGTCTGCACCCGCGCCGTCCAGCACGAAGGAGGCGCAGCCGCTGACACTGCCATCGGCAAGCTGCAGGCCGGTCTCGGGCCGTACCCCGGTGACCTCTGCAATGCCGACTCCCAGCCAAGCCTCGCCAGCGACCAGGCGCGGCAGCCAGTCGTCTGCTGCAGCAGTGCCCTGCAGGGCAATGGGTGCAAGGATCCCGCTGGCCGTGAAGGGCAGGGGCACCGCGTTGCGTCCCAGGGCCTGCTGGACGACACAGGCGTCGAGCAGGGTCATGTCACTGCCGCCGGCACCCTCCGGCGCCATGATGCCGAACGCGCCCAGTTCCGCAAGTCCTGCCAGCAGCCCTGAATCTGCTGTCTCGCCGGCGTCCACCAGCGCCTTCAGTCGTTCCGGATCCACCTGGCTGTCGGCCCAGCGGCGCACCGACTCGGCCAGCATCCGTTGTTCTTCCGAAAGTCCGAATTCCATGATTACTGCTCCTGCGCCGGTTTCGGTTCCCGCGGCATGCCGAGTCCGCGTTCGCTGATGATGTTCTTCTGGATCTGACTGGTGCCGCCGCCGATGATCAGCCCCAGGCTGAACATGTAGGTGGTCTGCCAGAACCCCTTGTCGCGCAGATAGGGACTGTCGCCATAGAGCGCGCCGATCTCGCCCAGGGCGTCGATCGCCAGGGCCGCAATCTCGTGATTGAGTTCGGTGCCATTGAGCTTGACGATCATGCCCGCCAGCCCCGGATGCTCACCACGCAGACCATGAGTAAGCAGGCGCAGGTTGTTGAACTTCATTGCATGAGCGCGTGCCTGCAGGCGCAGCAGCCGGTCCTGCAGGATCGGGTGCTCGATCAGTCGGCGGCCGTCGATGGTCTCGGTTTCCATGATCTTCTGCACTCGCGCCAGCATGGCGTTTGCCTGGCCGGGGTCGCCGAGCATGCCGCGCTCGTGCTTCAGGGTGGTATTGGCGACCTTCCAGCCCTCGCCGCGTGCGCCCACGATCTGCGCTTTCGGCGTACGCACGTCGGCAAAGAAGACCTCGTTGAACTCTGCGCGACCCGTCATGGTGGTCAGCGGTCGGACCTCGATTCCCGGCGTGTTCATGTCCAGGATCAGGTAGCTGATGCCCCGGTGCTTGGGCGCGTCCGGCTCGGTGCGCACCAGCACGAACATCATGTCCGCGAAGTGGGCGGAGGAGGTCCAGATCTTCTGGCCGTTGATGACGAAATCGTCACCATCCTCGTGGGCTCGCGTCTGCAGATTGGCCAGATCGCTGCCTGCGCCCGGCTCCGAGTAACCCTGGCACCAGATGATCTCGCCGCGAATGGTGGGCCGGATCCAGCGCTGCTTCTGCTCTTCCGTGCCGCATTCCAGCAGCGTGGGCACGAACATGGAAATGCCCTGGTTCGCCAGTCCGGTCGGGGCACCGACTGCATGAAACTCCTCGGCGGCGATGAAGCTCTTCAGGATGTCCGGCTGGCCGCCATGGCCGCCATACTCCTTCGGAATCGTGCGGCAGGTGATGCCCTGTTCGATCAGCAGCGCCTGCCAGGCCTTGCCTGCGTCGCTGAAGCGTCCGCTGGGCTCTGTCATGGGCTGCTGCCAGAGTGTGCGATGCTGGGCGAGGAAATCCTTCACCTCTTGCCGATAGGCCTGATATTCGGCCGACAACGTCAGATCCATGTGCTCTCCCGAGTCCGGATGGTGGCCATGGCGGGCCGGTCTCGATAACAGCGACCCCCCCTGCCTAATGCGGTCGAATTATGACAGAAGCGGTTTTCCCATGTGCAACCCTCGTCGGTCGCAGATCGCTGCCGTATGATGCTCGCGGGAGGACGACCTATCATGACCGCGACGCATGCATTCCTGCTGGTGACCAAGGCGGACTGTCCGACCTGCAGGCTGATCGAACCGGCCATCGCCGAGCTGGCGGACGCAGCCGACCTGCAGGTGCTCAATCAGGACGGACCCGACTTTCCCCGCCTGGCCAGCGGCACGGTGATGGACGACAGCACCCTGGAGGAATCCTGGGCGCTGCAGATCGAGATCGTGCCGACCCTGATCCGAATGGAAGGCGGGCAGCCCGGCGCTCGCACGGAAGGGTGGGATCGAGACGCCTGGCGTGAACTGACGGGGCTGACCGAGCTTGGAGCGGCGTTGCCAGGATTTCGACCCGGCTGCGGTTCGCTGACCCAGGACCCCACGCGCCTGCCAGAGCTGGAAGCGCGGATCGGCCGCCGGACCCTGAGCGCCCGACAGCTGGAACTGGCCGAGCTCGAGGACGAGATCGAGGTCTGTTACGAGCGAGGCTGGTCCGACGGCCTTCCGGTCGTGCCGCCCACCCCCGGACGAGTGCTGCGGATGCTGGCCGGTACCCGGCGGGATCCGGCCGAGATCATCGGCGAGGTACCACCGGACCTGGTACCGCTGACCATAGAGAAGATTGCCATCAATGCAGTCATGGCAGGTTGCCGGCCCGACTACATGCCCGTGGTCATCGCCGCCGTGGAGGCGGCCCTGTCCGAACCGTTCTGCATGCACGGTCTGCTTGCGACCACCTATTTCTCGGGGCCCATGGTCGTGGTGAGTGGTCCGCTCGCGCGTCGAATCGGCATGAATGCCGGAGGTAATGCGCTGGGGCAGGGCAACCGTGCCAACGCAACCATCGGTCGGGCGTTGCAGCTGGTGATCCGCAACGTGGGCGGTGGCCGGCCCCAGGGCGTGGATCGAGCCACCCTTGGCAATCCGGGCAAGTACACTTTCTGTTTTGCCGAGGACGATGATCCTGCCTGGACCTCCTTGTCCGAAGATGCCGGCTACGAGAGAGACCGTACCACCGTTACTCTGTTCGCCGCAGATGGGGTCCAGGGTATCGTCGACCAGAAGGCGCGCGAGCCTGAACCGCTGTGCCGCAGCCTGGCTTCGGGCCTGCGGGCGGTGGGCCATCCGAAGATGGTTCAGGCGGCGGATGCCTTTCTGGTGGTGTCGCCCGAGCACGCGCGCGTCTTCCATGACGCAGGCTGGAGCAAGCAGCGGGTCACCGAGCGGCTGCACGAGTTGCTGACCCTTGATGGGGCAGAACTGGTGCAGGGCGCTGGCGGGATTCTTGAAGGTATTCCGGAAGCACTGCGCGATCGTCGCATCCGCAAGTTTCGCGACGGCGGGCTGACGCTGGTCCGTGCCGGTGGCAGTGCCGGCATGTTCTCTGCCGTTATCGGAGGGTGGGGGGCCAGTGGTAAGGTGGGCAGCTCACCGGTCACACGAGAGGTGAAACCATGACAACCGTATTGATGGATCCGGGTTCGGAGCGCGAACCGGTTGCACGGCAGCCATTGCCGCCGGCCGCGAGCGTAGCAGGGCGCACCGTTGGTCTGCTGGACATCTCCAAGCCGCGCGGGGACGTGTTCCTGGACGAGGTGGAAGCATTGCTGAAGGCGGAAGGCGCCGAGGTCATCCGCTTTTCCAAGCCGACCTTCACGCGGCCTGCACCCGCAGAGTTGCGCCAGGAGATCGCTGATCGCTGTGATCTGGTGATCGAAGGGCTGGCCGACTGAGGGTCCTGTACGTCGTGCAGTCTGCATGACATCAAGGACCTGGACAGCCGTGGCATTCCAGGCGGCTTCGTGGCTTCGGAAGAGTTTCGCGAGGCGGCGGGCGCGCAGGGCGAGGCGCTGGGTTACCCGGCGCGAGTGGTGTACGTGCCGCATCCGATCCAGGATCGGACCGATGCGGAAATGCGTGCGCTGGCGCGAGAGGCATTTGCAGATGTGCTGGCGCTGGTGGCTGCTTCCGAGTAGGTCGCAGTCCTGCAAGTTGCGACGATAGTAGAGGCTTCCGGAGCCACGGGCATGGCTCCGGAATGCATTGCCCTGTTACTTGGGCTGCATGCGGATACCGCCGTCGAGACGAATGGTCTCGCCGTTCAGGTAGCCGTTTTCCATGATCTGGACGGCCAGCTGAGCAAACTCGGGCGAGTTGCCGAGCCGCTTCGGGAACTGGACCATGTCGATCAGCGGCATGCGGACCTTGTCGGGTGCGCCCATCATCAGGGGTGTCTCGAAGATGCCGGGGGCAATGGTATTGACGCGGATGCCTGTGCGGCCGAGATCTCGAGCGATCGGCAGGGTCATGCCGGCAACACCTGCCTTGGAGGCACTGTAGGCAGCCTGGCCGACCTGGCCATCGAAGGCCGCCACAGAGGCCACGTTGATGATCACGCCGCGCTCGTCGTCTTCGGTGACCGGCTCGTTCTTCGCCATCTGCTCGGCGCACAGCCGCAGCACGTTGAAGGTGCCGATGAGGTTCACGTTCAGTACGAACTTGAAGGTGTCCAGCGGCATGGGGCCCTCGCGACCCAGGGTGCGCGCAGCGGCGCCGATACCGGCAGCATTGACGTTGACGTGAATGGCCCCGAATTTCTCCATGGTGCCTTCCACGGCGGCCTTCACCGACGCTTCATCTGCCACGTCTACCTTGAAGGCGATGGCGTTCTCGCCCAGTTCCTTGACTGTGGCATTGGCCATGTCTTCGTTCAGGTCGAAGATGGCTACCTTGCCGCCGGCAGCGATGACCTTTTCTGCCGTGGCCTTGCCGAGGCCCGATGCACCGCCGGTGATGACCGCGACTTTGTTCTGCAGATCCATGAAGCGCTCTCTTTTCCCATGGTGAATGAAAGAAGGCTCCGTACTCCGGAACCCTGAGGCAGCCTGATAGTATACCTGCCATGAAGCCATCCTGCTGCCCGAGGGCACGGGCGAGTCAACCGTAATCAGGGATTGATTCCTTGCCACTGGGAGACCGAGGTTGAGTACAGTTGCTATCGGCGCGGACCGGGACATCGAATGGCAACAGGATGTCGACCTGTCCGCCGCCAGCACGCTGGGGCTCCAGTGTCGCGCGGAACGCCTGGCCCGGGTGCGGTCTCTGCGCGGTCTGGTACGGGCACTGGAGGCGGCCGGCCAGGACCGCGTGCTGGTGCTGGGAGGCGGCAGCAATCTGGTGTTGCCTTCGGAACTGGCCGGGGTGGTGGTGCAGTGGCGCAACGCCCGGGTGGACTGGCATGGAGCCGGTCGCGAACGGGCGTCAGTCTATGCGCAAGCAGGTGCGTCCTGGGACCGACTGGTACGCGCCTGCGCAGCCCGGAATCTGTGGGGGATCGAGAACCTGGCGCTGATTCCCGGCACTGTGGGTGCAGCGCCCATCCAGAATATCGGCGCCTACGGTCAGGAGCTGGCAGATACCTGCGAGGCTGTGTGCGTCTGGGACCGCCGGCGTCGTGCCTATCGCGAGTTGAACGCATCCGAGTGTGGCTTCCGCTATCGCGATTCCCGCTTTCGGCAGCAGCCGGAGCGCTGGGTGGTAGTCGGCCTGCGCTTGCAGCTCTGGCGTCGAGCAACGGCCCGGCTGGACTATCCCGGGGTGGCGGACGAGCTGGAGGCGCTCGGGCTGTCGGGTCGTCAGCCCGCTGATCTGGTTGCGGCCATCACGACACTGCGGCAGCGAAAGCTGCCTGATCCTGCCAGGGAGCCGAATGCCGGCAGCTTCTTTTACAACCCGATTGTTTCGCGAGCGCGGGCGGAGGCGCTGCAGCGTGAGTTTCCCGGCCTGCCCTGGCACCCGATCGAACCCGACCAGGCGAAGCTGTCAGCAGCCTGGCTGATCGAGCAGAGTGGCTGGCGAGGGCGCTTTCTGGGGCCGGTGGGCATGTCGGAGCGCCATGCCCTGGTGATGGTGAGGCATGGACCCGCTGTGCAGGCAGATGTCCTGGCGCTGAAAGTGCAGGTGGAGCAGGACGTGCAGGCGCGCTTCGGGGTAAGGCTGCAGGTCGAGCCCGGAATCGTGAGCTGATTGACGCCGCGCCGGGGACAGCAGCTCAGGCTGCAGTCCCCGGAACGGGGTCCGGCTTCGGTCAGGAGCGCCTGTTGCGCGGGTCGTTGGCCGCCCGCTCGGCCGGCTCCGCGGGCGCCGTCGGCTCGATGGGAGGTGCAGTGGTGGCCGGAGCTCCAGCTCCGATGGGTGCGCCATCCTCGATCACCACCTGCTGCCGCTCACGGCGAGCAAGGCGCGGGTCGTTCGCCGCACGCGTGTCGCCATCGCTCTGCAGCCTCTCCGGCGCCTGGACCTCGCGAATCGGCTCCGGTGACTCCGATGCCGCGGCATCCTCCTGTGGCTGCGAGGGCGTTTCCGCGGGCTGGTCGGCCTTGACGGCTTCGCCCTCGGTTGCGTTTGGCTTGGTGGTGTCAGTAGCCGCCTCGTCGGACGCTGTCACCGACTTGTCCCCTGAATCGGAGCTTGCTTGCTCGCTGACTGCCTGTGCGGTCGGCTCTGGCTGCTGCGCTGTTTCCGGCGCCACTGCTGTCGTGGTGTCCGCTGGAGCCTGCGATCGGGCTTCTGTTTCGGAGTCCTCGCGTGCCTGCTCGGCCGGGCTGTCGGTCACCGTGTCGGCGTCAGTGGCGGCTGCCTTGCCTGAAAGGGCGGGGGCCTCGCCCTGGCCGGCGTCAGTCTCGCGCTGCTCTGCAGCGGTCGCTTGTGGCTCCGGCGCTGCAGGTGTTTCCGCGGCGCCGCCTTCCATGTTGGAGGTTGCAGCCGTAGCGCCAGTGGTAGCCTCTTCCTGTCCGGCGTCCTCGCCGGCAGATGCCTCGCTGGCGCTGTCCGGAGCAGGCGGCGCCGTTGTGGCGGTGACCCCGCTGCCGGTCGCGGAAGCCGGGCTGGCCGGTTTCGGAGCGGGGACACCGAACGTCGGCCCCTGTGCCTGCTGCTGTGCCTGCAGAGCCTCTCGATCCGCGGGGGCGCGGCGGCGAGTATTCGCAGGTGGCACGTGTGCCTCCCGCGTGGGCCGAGCCGTCACTTCCGGTCGGGGACGGGATTCCGTAGTGTCGTCGGAGTCTTCCGAGCGCTGTGCATCGTCGCTGCGGTCCTGGCGCTCCTGTTGCGGTGCGCCGTCCTGCTGTTCGCTGCGACGACGACGGCCACGGCCGCCTCGACGACGACGGCGGCGACGTGGCTGGTCCTGCTCGCCTTCGCCATCTGCATTGCCGGCAGTCTGGCTGGCCTTGTTGTCAGCCGTGCCTGCTGCAGCCTCGGTTTCGGTACTGCGCGGCTGCTGACCGGATGTCCGGGTTTCCTCATCCGATGATGTGTCGGCATCCTCTTTCTGTCTGCGCTGCGGCTGCTGGGCCGCGCCATCATCGTCCTTGCCGGTCTGCTGGTCCTGGCGACTGGCGTCTGCCTTACGGGGAGCCCCGGAACGACCCCGACGACGGCGACGGCCGCGCCGTGGCCGCTCTTCGCCACTGTCAGCAGTGCTGCGATCGTCATCCTCTCCGGTGCTGTCCTTGCGCGCGTCCTTGCGGGGCTGATCCCTGTCCGGGGCGGCCTTGGACCTGCCGGCCGCATCCGGCTTGCCATTGTCGCGGCGTGAAGCCGGCTGGTCTTGCTGGCTCTGGTGGG
>LFIK01003647.1_pt1 | contig 12479 bp, 11 predicted proteins | sample 643401 | NCBI WGS metagenome assembly LFIK01 (sample SAMN03777447, study PRJNA286221) | soda lake metagenome | biome: soda lake; feature: Kulunda steppe; material: water; isolation source: sample T5-Br brine of Lake Tanatar-5 | place: Russia: Kulunda steppe | collected 2010-07 | reverse complement strand
TGCGGTGGCTGGCAATTTTTTGGCGCTGGATATTGTCAGCCGTTCTGCGGCTGCTGGATCGGGGTGGCTCTGATGCCCGCTCAAACTTCAAGCCAGCGGCAACGTAGCGGAATGTTCAGGATCGACTTGGTAATGGACCGCACTCTCGACCAATCCGGACCGAGCTCGCATGACTTGGACTGCGAGGCAGCGGCCTTTCGGGACGACTACCCTATAGAGTTCGCACGCAACGAGGGCACTCAATGTGGGCGATCTGCCCAGATCGCATGGCGGGGCGAACCTCAACGCAGTGACAACAAAAACAGATAAAACAGCCACTTACGCGCCATGCGTGACAGTCACCGACCATGCCCACAGGAAAAATGTTGACAGCCGACAATCAACAGTCTGATCATGAGTCCACGCTGCACTGGCAATGCCGTTTAGCCTGATGGGGCCTACGTGCATGACCAGAAGCGTGCTTAAATTTGCCGTGCGGGGGATCTTCGCTCAGTCGAATGCTAATCACACTTTCGGGGGTAATCTCAGTTCTTCGCTTGTAACGTCTCCGAGTATTGCCCCCGTACCCGACCATCATAGGGAGATGTATCATGAAGCGGAACACGAAACCTCAGAACCCAAACTCGTTCACACGCCGCCAATTTCTCCAGGCCTCGGCACTGGGAGCCGCTGGCGCTTTCGCTTGGTCCAAGGGGCTCCATTCAACTGCTCTCGCAGATGAAGAACCGGTGCTCAACGCCTTTATGCTTCCAGGCTACGAAGAAAGCGGGATGCTAGATAGCTTCGAGGAGGAGACCGGGATCAAGGTAAATCTCCGAATTGGAGATGGCCACGAGCAAATGTTTTCAATGATGCAGCGTGAGACAGATGAATTTGATGTCTCCTGCGTTACTAGTGCGTATATTCAGCAAGCCGCCAAAGAGGGGTTGCTGCAACCTCTCGACGAAGACCGTTTGCCGCTCGACCGCTACATGGAGCCTCTTGATCAATGGTCCCTCAATTATCACGACGGCCGGATGTATGCATTGATCAATCGCTTTGGGTACTACGGCCTAACGTACAACACAAACTTCATTACTGCCGAAGAAGCGAGCTCGTACGAAATCCTCTTCGATCCAAAAGTCCGCGGGCGAGTCGCTTTGTTCGATTGGCACCTACCGAACATGGGCGTGATTGCGCGATATCTTGGCTATGAGGATCCGTTCCATCTCGAGCCCGACCAATTCGCGCACGTTAAAGAGGTACTGAGCGAGTTGCGGCCTCAGGTCGGTCTGATTGGTAACAATGCTCAAACGATCCAGGGCCTCGCATCACAAGACTATTGGATCACGATTGCGGGAGAATGGGTGCACGCTGGCCTTGAAGCTGACGGTCTTCCGTATGCGGCACAGCTTCCACAGGAAGGCGGTGTGACCTGGGATCAGTCAGTCGTTGTTCTTAAGAATGCCAGACACCCGCACAACGCAATGAAATTCATCGAGTACATGGCGAGCGCCCAGTTCCAAGCAAAGCTTGCAGTTCCGGAGATCTACTACAGCATGGTGCCCAACGTCGATGCTGTGGAACTTCTTACTGATGATCAGAGGCGTCTGCTTAATCTCCATGACCTGGATGTGTTCAGGAATGACTTCCTGACGAATCTTTCACCACGTGAGTTTCCACCGAATTTCAACGAATGGATGGATGCCTGGTCGGACTTTAGAGGATAAGATCGGGCGTCCACGTGTTTGATCGATACTAGGATCTGTCTTGCACAAGGATGTGCGCAAACACGATTCCGACATAGATCACGGCGAATAACAGGCCCACTGTAGTTGCTGGGAGGACGGGTGTGAGTCAGGACAAAGTGCTCCGAGCACCAACAATCAAACGGTTTACTGGGCCATGGATTGCGGTGACACCTGTGGTAGCCTATCTGGCATTCTTTTTTCTGATTCCATTTGGCTACATATTTGTTGTTAGTTTTTTCTCGGTAACACCAACAGGTGCCATCATTCCTGATGCCAGTTTGGATAACTACCGAAGGATCTTTTCCTCGTCCACCTCTGTTTCCGCGTATTGGCGGTCAATTTACGTGACATTTTGGGCCGTCTCCTTAGGTACCATATTCGGATATGCGACCGCATATACGTTGGCGTTTCACGTTAGCATGAGAGTACGCTACTTCATGCTTCTTGCCATCATTCTTCCATTTTGGACAAGCTTCATAATTCGCGCGTTTTCTTGGCAGCTCTTCTTGAGTGAGGGCGGGCCATTGGCGAGTATTTTGCGAGATGTTGGGATCATCGAAGCGACTCTCGGTATAGCGGGTACACACATTGCCACTACTATTGCGTTGGGCCTGTTTTCCGCGATGATTGTCATCATTACCGTTTTTAGTTTACTGGACGGCATGGAAAAGAACATTCTGGAAGCGGCAAAGGACCTTGGGGGTAACGAGTGGCAAACGTTCGTGGGTGTTATATTACCCCTAAGTATCCCAGGCCTTTCACTTGGTATCGCATTGTCGGTAATTATCGTATTTGGCGACTACGTCGCGCCTACGTTGCTAGGCGCCGGCATGAACCTGTTATTGCCACAGTTGTTGGTCCAGTCACTGCAAGAGGTCTACAACGTGCCGTTGGCCGCCGCCTACGCAGTCCTACTTTTTGTCACGATCGTGCTAATCGCGATGCCCATTATGTATATCGGCCGGAAAGCGGCGTCCGGTTCCTGACGCTAACTCGTAGGGTGATGTAATGATGACTAACGTATTGCGGCACGTAGTGCGTTTGGGCTTATACGCCTTTCCTGTAGTCGTATCCTTTATGCTATATTTGCCGATTGTAGTACTTGTCATTTACTCATTTACCAACAGTCGCTTTCCTGTATACCCGGTACGTGAGTGGTCCTTTCGATGGTACAAACAGATCCCTCAGGATGACGTGTTGATCAACGCTGTAGGTAATAGTCTCATGATCGGCGCACTTGCGGCCGCTACAGCGACGGTTCTCGGATTGCTGGGTGCGTACGGACTAATTCGGAGTCAATTCCCCGGGAAGTGGATAGTTTCCGGAATTTTGGTCTTCCCGCTGGCGGTTCCACTAATCCTGCTAGGGCTATCCTTGCGTGTATACCTTCCAGGAGTCGGGGTTACTCCAGGCTTATTCGCCATTTATTTGGGACATCTCGTATACATGATCCCGCTTGCGGTACTGGTTTGTCGGCCCCGGCTAGAGCGGTTCAACTGGACGCTCGAGGAGTCGGCCTACGAATTGGGCGCCTCAAAAATCAGAATTCTTCTCGAGATAATTGTCCCATGGATGTTGCCTGCGCTGATCGGAGCGTTTCTGTTAACGTTCACGTTCTCTTTTGATGAGTTCATCATTGCATGGTTGTTGTCGAAATTCGATGTAACGTTACCAATAAAGATTTGGACCGATCTGCTAATGGCATTTACACCGAAGGTGAACGCGATAGGAACGGTGGTATTTCTATTCTCGCTGTGTCTTGCCTTGGTCGCGCAGCGCTTTCTATTGCGGGATCGGTGACGTTGGGACGAGCCCGAGAGAGAGTTTGCAGCTACAGGAAGCGTGCGTCGAAGCCGATAGGCATATGTATGACCGAATTGGAGTGAGATATGAACGTGATCAGCATTGCGCGCCCAATTGAATCAAGTAAAAAGTGGGATGGTGGTTATGAGGTGCGAGAAAAGCAGCCGGGTGCGTTACGGGAGACGATTTTGGAGTATCCAAAGCACGGCTTCACGCACGTGGACGCACCGCGGCATATGATTCATACCGGAAATGCTCTTGAGATGTGCCCCATCGAGCAACTGTGCGGGGCGTCCGCGATAATCGACATTTCGGATCATGTGCCGGAAAGGCAGATATCCGGTGCAACGTTGGAAGAAAGAGGCAAGCATCTCAGGGAGGGAGACATCGCAATCTTGCGGTCAAATCTCCCTAGCGCGTTTGATGCTGATGACCCGAGGTATACCACCCAGGCACCGTGGCTTGATGATAGTGCCTGTGAGTGGTTGGTGAGAAAGAAGTGCCGCTCGGTAGTAGTGGACTTCCCTCAAGACTACGTAGCGCGGGAAATGAGCCAGCGGCGTGTGGAGAACATGGAGTTTACAGAACATCAGATCGTCTTGGGCGCAGGGTTGATGCATCTTGAGCACGTCTGGAACTTAGATGCCATCATCGGTGCGCGTGGCTACTTGCTGGGGCTGCCGCTTCGACTGGCCGGCGACGCGGATGGAGGGCCTGCGGGACCGATTTTCCTTCACGGTGCCGAGGAAGGGACAAAGTCTGTTTGGGACTTGTCTATGCCGGTCTACGAAACACCGGATGGCATGGTCCGCGTCCGAAAGACACTGTCGTTCGAGGCTGGTGACCCAGTGCAGGAAACCGGTGTGTGGTACGACGCACCGCGACAAACCCATGTTGTAGCGCCTTCGCTTGTCGACGGGAAGGCGGAGGCGATTGGTGAGGTCTTGGCGCGGCCCGCTGCAGCACGGGCAGTGATCGCGGACTTGGGGCAAGCTGACGACAACGCAGAGATCTCCCTTGAGGTGCTCAAACACGGCCTGCCCGCGCCAAAGGGGGCAGAGACACTTTTGCTGAGGACTGGCTTTTCAGGGCGTGCAGAACCTGACTCAGCGGATTGGTATCGAATGAGTCCCTACCTCAGTGACGCCGCCGCGAAGTGGATCGTGGAGCAAGGGTTCCGCCAGGTGGGGTCGGATTTCGAGCTGGACCGTGGGAGGAAGGAGCTTCGTGGTGAGGCCCCTAGGATCGACTCCCTGTTCGCGGAGCGCATCCTTTTGGGATCCGGCGTCTCGCTCATCAAAAATCTCATTAACCTTTCGGCAATTACGAAGGATCATGTGTTTTTGGCACCGCTCGCGCTGAATCTTCCGAAGGCAACGAGCGCGCCGGCACGCGTAATTGCCATTGATTGCTAATCCGAACCATCGAGTGAATGTTAAAGAATGCTGACAACAAAGACGATTACGATTGAAGGGCTATCGAAGAAGTTCGGCTCGATAACTGCGGTAGAGCCGACCAGCCTGACGATCCCGGGTGGCGAATTCGTGACTCTGTTGGGGCCATCAGGATGTGGAAAGACCACCCTATTGCGGATGATCGCGGGGCTAGAAATCCCCACGATGGGAAGGCTGTATTTGCAGGAGGAAGACATAACGTCCGTACCGGCGAATCACCGAGACACTAGCATCATGTTCCAAGACTACGCGTTGTTTCCACACAAGACTGTTCAAGGAAACATCGAGTTTGGACTTCGCGTTAGAGGTGTATCGAAGGAAGAGCGTACTAAGCGTGCTCGCCAGGCGCTTGACCGTGTTCGACTCCCGGATTTGGCATCACGATATCCAAGTGAGTTGTCAGGCGGGCAAAAACAGCGTATCGCGTTAGCCCGATGTCTAGTCATCGAGCCATCGGTGTTGTTACTGGACGAGCCCTTAAGTGCTTTGGATGCGAACCTGCGGGAGGAAATGCAGGTTGAGCTCAAGACGATCCAGAGAGATTTAGGAATCACGTTTATCGCGGTAACACATGACCAGCAAGAGGCCTTGTCAATTAGCGATCGAATAATACTCATGCGAGACGGTGCAGTCGAGCAAGACGGTCGGCCGCATGACGTATACAACTCGCCGAGAAGCCAGTTTGTTGCCAAGTTCATTGGCAATTCAAATATTTTTCAAGGAAGAGCGAAAAAAATTGATAGCGATCTCATTGAAGTTGATGTCGGGGAGAAGAGGCCATGGAAGTGCCATAATCCTTGGTGTGTACCAATTAATGAATCTGACAATTTAGTGTGTATTGCAGTCCGGCCAGAGGCCATTGAAGTGACAGACACGGAACCGGCTAATCAGAACAGCATACGAGGAGAGGTGGCACAAACGCTGTTCTTTGGCTCGTATGCAAAGATCCGTATAAGCCTCTCCAGCGGACACGAAGTAACCGCGATAGTGGACAAGGCCAGCAGTGTCCCGACTGGGGAACAAGTGGTCATGCAGTTCGCACCCGAGAGTTGCACTGTTGTTTACGAGTAGAGGCTACAAAGAGCTACATCGGAAAAGTCTACTTAGAAGCGTTAATGGCGGCTCTAAGGGGTAGACGAATGCGAGGACCATGGTGAATAAAGTATCGGCGACGCTAGAACTCTCAGAGAGAGTTACTCGCCTTCGTGCTGAAGGCTCGTTTGCGTACTCACTAAGTACGCCTGTATTTGATGAGATGGCCCACCTAATCCGGAACTACCATGATGAAGTCGTGTGGTCAACAAAGCTACCACCGGCACAAGGGGACGAGCTGTTGCGTACGGCTTTTGCGGATACATTGTTTTCTCATTATCGTCGGTCTAGAGAGCATGAGGTTGTGATCACTGCTGGTGCGAAGGCCGGTCTATTTGCGATATTGCAAGGAGTATGTCAGCCGGGTTCTGCGGTCATTATCATCTCGCCGCATTGGCCTTCATATGACACTACGGTTAATAGTGCAGGTCTGCGCGCAGTTCACTTCGAGACGTGTTTTTCAAGCGACTTTCGTGTGTTGGAGGCGGAGTTTGAGCAGTTCCTGAGCCGATTGGGTGCGCCAGTCGGAGGGATCGTCATTGCGAACCCGAACAACCCAACTGGTCGTGTTCACGATGCAAGCGAAATAAAAATGTTGGCGAGGATTGCGGGGACGCTGGAGGTCCCGTTAGTACTCGATGAAAGTTTTTCTGAGATTATGTTCGAAAAGTCCAAGTGGAGTCAAAGGCCAACTGATATCGGCCGTAATGTATATGTGGTCAATTCGCTTTCGAAAAACTTTCATCTTCAGGGTCTGAGAGTGGGTGCATGCCTCGTTCCGAACCATACGGTACAAAGGGTCACAAATGCCCACCAAGCGATCAACAGCGCAGCATCAAGTGTGAGTCAGGCGGTTGCGGGATTTATTCTAAACAACAAGGAGCGGCTGGGACTGCGGCCGAAGGACATGAAAAGGCAACGCGATCTCATGTGGAGGTTCATAAACGAGAACCGATGGGACTGTCGGGATGTTGAAGGCACATTTTACTTCTTCCCGAAAGTGGGTGACGCCGACGGGTGGGCACGGTTCGCGGAGGAACGTAACGTGTTTGTGCTGAAAGGCGACGTTTTTGGTGAGCGGTACGGAGAGCATGTGCGGCTTTGTTTTGCGCACCCGCTCGAACAGCTTTCCGACGGCTTGAAGCGGCTCAACGGCTAGTAGAGAACGTTCGATCCTTGCGAGCGACGAGTCATGGGGAACTGTTAACCGATCGGTGTGACGACGGCCGGTGGCAGACACTCTGGCAGTGTTATTGGTGGCTGACTGGGGGAGGAGCTGATGTCATTCGCACCAGCGACGTTGGATGTTATATCGCCTAATTGTGGCGCATTACTCAAGCAGGTTGTGTGTGATAGCCACAACCAAGTCGCGAATAAGTGCGCTAGGCTCGACCAAGCGGGGCTGGAATTGCGCAATGATCCGGCGTTAAGAAAAGGCTTGCTAAATAACTTTGGGGCAGCGCTCACACGACATCGCGAGGAGTTGACGAGGGCAATCGTAGAGGAGGTCGGGAAGCTGCCTAGGGAGGCTCAGGGAGAGTTCGACTACGCAATGTCATTTGTCCAACATGCGGTGGAGCTTTCTAACAAGACCTCCGATCGAGAGGTGCCAGCCAGCGGAAGAAAATGCATTGAGGTGGTTGGTAGGGGCGCTACGTTGCTTATCACGCCCTACAATGATCCTGTCGCGGGGATCGTAAGGAAGCTATGCCCGGCAATCGCAGCGGGATGCCCGGTGCTTCTTCAGCCATCGCCGCTTGGCTGTATTTGCTCGGAGATTGTCCGGGAGTGCTTCGAGGAGGCTGGTGGTACGAAATATGCCCGGTGGTATACGGCCGTCGGAGGCGAGGCCGCGGACTTGGTCATGGGTATGCCGGAGGTAGCCACTGTAAGTTTTACCGGGTCAACGGAGGTTGGGCGTGCTGTTGCAATCAATGCGGGGAGGCACCTGGTTCGACCGATTTTGGAGCTTGGGGGGAATGGTGTCATGGTGGTCCTTGCCGATGCGGATATCGAGCGCGCAGCGCATGACGCAGTGGCACGGAAGACGAAGGCAGCCGGGCAAGCGTGTTCCGCCGTGAATCGGGTCTGGGTTGCGCAGGACGTCGCGGACGACTTTCGCCAAGCGGTGATAGAACATGCAAGGAGGGTGAAGGCTGGATCTGCCCTCGCCGAGGATTCGAAAATGGGGCCTGTGCGCACGGCTCAGCACTTTGCGCGGCTTCGGAAATTGCTTGTGGCTTGCTTGGAACGAGACGAAGAACTACTTTCAGGATGGGTGCCGGCGCTCCCCGACCATGGTGAACCGTTGGCGTTCCCACTATGCGTGACTTCGAAAAAGTCAGATAGTAAAAGCCCGCTAGATGATGAAGAGTCGTTTGGTCCTGTGCTCGGAATACGCGAAATCGCATCTTTTGGCGATGCCATTGAAGCCTTAAAACATGAACGGAAACCGCTTGTCTCTTATATATACACGAATGATGAAGCGGCCCAGGAAAGGTTCTTAACTACGCTGCACTTTGGAAGCGTCGGCATTAATACAACGGACATTCAAGGCGCGAGCAGGCCGACGGGAGGCTTCAGGGAGGCGGGCTACGGTCGTGAAGGCGGAGGCTACGGGATGGACGAGTTCCGTACGACAATCAATATATCCACAGAGAGCCCGCAGAAGAGACAAGTCACAAAATGACTGATCAAGTAATAGAGGTAACCAGACGATTAGAGTCCACCGCGGTTAACACGTTCGGAGGGCGGTCGTCACCAGTCGTCGCGGAAGAAGGATCAGGATCCGTTATTGTGGATCCATATGGGAAGCGGTTTATCGATTTGGTGTGTGGCTCAGCTGTGAGCAATATTGGTCATGGTCACCCTGAGCACATCCGGCAAATTGAGAAGCAGCTGAGAACTGGAGTGCTGCACACAGGTACACGACTTCCCTGTGCGACGCGCTCACGCTTGTACGCTCAGATCGCCGAGATTCTTCCTTTCCAGAAACCCAAGATACATCTCACCAACTCCGGCGCGGAGGCCATCGAAACAGCACTAAAAGCCGCCCAGTATACAAAAGGACATCGATCCATTATCGCCTTCGAGGGTGGATATCACGGGCGGACGCTCGGTGCACTCTCGATTACCCATAACGAGAAAATCCGATGTCCTTTCAAGCCACTGCCTGAGGTGGTGAGTTTTGTGCCATATCCTGGTTCCGCGACGGGCGACAAAATCGGGGTAGATGGAGCCAGCGAGAACTCGCCCGAGAGTTGTGTGGCTGCCCTAGAGAGACAGATACAGGCTCTTAAGGAACAGGCAATGCCCGTGTCGGCAATCGTAATTGAGGGCGTTCAGGGTGTGAGTGGAGTTGTGGAGGCAGGGGAGCGGTTTCTTGCGGCTGTCCGTGACATATGTACTCGCGAAGATGCGCTCTTCATCGTTGATGAGATATGGACGGGGTTCGGGCGAACGGGACACTGGTTTTCCTTCGAAAGGTACAATATCCATCCTGACTTAGTGGTTTTCGGTAAGGGGTTGTCTGGCGGGTTACCATTGGCAGGAGTAGCCGGGGAGGAAGATGTGTTGGGCGTATGGCCAGCGGGCATGCATACCAGTACGTTCCAGGGGAATCCACTTGCATGCGCGGCCGCGAACGCTACGATTGATGTGATCCGAGGTGACGACCTTTTGGCTTATGTGCGCGACAGCGTTGCACCGATGCTCCGACGCCAGTTGAAAAAGATCGAGAATGACCCGGGCATAACTGCAGTGCGTACGGTTGGGGCTATGTCGGGTGTTCAACTCAATGGGACGGACTCATTGTCATCGGCTGAGCGGGCCAGTTACGTCGAGGATCTGGCAAAGCAGAAAGGCGTGCTCGTATATAAAGGCGGGGCTAAAGGGGACGTCGTGATGCTAGTTCCACCGATTAACATTAACCTCGACCTCTTGGAAGAGTCTCTACAAGTGGTCTTAGCGTGCATTCGTGATAGTGCCGGATAAGGAGCGGGTATGAACAATAAACTAATATCCTCGGACAAAGTTCCACGATCGAAGTCCCCTGTTGCACAGGGCGTTCATGCGCAAGGTCTTGTATTCGTTGGGGGACAGATGCCACGTGATCGCGAGACCGGCCAAATTGTCTCGTCGGCTGAAGAGCAGGCGGCACTGTCACTGCAATACTGTATCGACATTGTGGAAGCCGCCGGAGGTGCGCGTGCGGACATTGTTCTCGTGTTCGCGTACTTGACGGATCTTTCATACAAACCAGTGGTCGATCGGACATTTAAAGCGGTGTTTGGCGAGAGCGCACCAGCGAGGCACCTTGTCGAGGTGTCTGCCATTGGGGAGGAGGCCGTGATAGAGTTTGGTGCGATTGCCTGTCCGACATCCGTTTCGTGATGGACGAATTGCGACGCCCGCAGATGTCACTGCAATTCATGATTGGCTGGCGGCATTAGACCGCGAACAACGTCCGAGGGCGTTTTCTGCAGTGTAACTAGAGGGGAGACGTTTGCGCCATGGGTAAGTCATTCCAGAGGATAGATAAGAGGCCACAAACAGTGCTTGAGTTTGTGCGTAGCGACATTTGGAAGCGGATCGTTACGCATAAGTATCCACCCGGATATCCTTTACGAGAAGAGTGGCTGCAGAGGGAGTTTGGGGCGAGTCGCGGGCCTATTCGCGAGGCCCTCAGAATGTTATTGAAGGGTGGCCTGGTGGAGTATGAGTCGAGGAAGGGATTTCGGGTGACCGAGTACGGGTGTGAGGAGATTATTACCGTTTATCAGCTACGCGCAGACTTGGAAGGGAAGGTCCTGCTCGACCTAGAAAAGGTCAAAGTAGAAAGTCTAGTAGTGTGGCTCAAAGAGCAAGTCGAAGTGCTTAACGACTTGGCGCGGAGCGGTGATGTGGACGGTTACTTCTTTGAAAACATCGAGTTCCATAATGCAATCATTCGGACTTGTGAGAATAGGCCGTTACGTAGGATGGCGCAGTCAGTCAATGAGATGTCATTACCGACCAGGTATTTGCTGATTCACAAGGAGGGTACATTGGATCGCTCGATGTCAGGGCACTTACGGCTTCTCGAAGCGCTGCGCTCCCAGCAGAATCAACGTGCATGTGACCTCGCGCGGGAAGAGATCTTGGACAACATGGGCAAGGTAATGGCAATGATCTATCCGAAGGTGGCGGATCGAGACAACTTGACGAGAGTGGGATAACGTAAGAGCGAGTGTCAATGGGCTGAAGTTTTTCGATGACCATGACAGCAATCGAGGCGCGGTAGATGCCATAGGTAGAGTCGCGGGCATTTATCCATAGGTGTACCGGTCAAGCGTGGTTTAGTCATTCTGTTGGGCTCGTGCATAGAAAATACTATATCGCAGGCCAAATAAGTCCCTGTCCGTGAGCTCAAGTATCCGCAGCAACATGTGAAAGACGTGGCGGAGAAACCGGTAGAAAGCAACATCTAGGGATCGTGTCACTGTGGGGCGGTTCAATAAGACGTCTATTTCCCGAATGGGTTGGCGGGATTTCATCGTTGCAGTTGTTCAATCTGTCGGATGCGCGGGAACATCGGCGTGGCAGTCCCGTTGGTACGACTCATCGTTGTATGCGTTAAAGAGACGCTCGTAAGGAACCAGTTCCACGCTATGAAGGCTAAACATTACTTAAGCGGTATATGTGGCATATATTCGCACCATCAACGACGCTCAAGGCGTTGGGAGGGTATTTTCCCCATTTATAACCGGGGCGATAATTAGTCGGCCCTGAACATTCCGCTACGTTGCCGCTGGCTTGAAGTTTGAGCGGGCATCCGAGCCACCCTGATCCATCAGCCGCAGGACGCCGGATAATATCCAGCGCCAAAAAACCACCAACCATCGCATCAGCCAGCGGATGTTGAACCCGGCCGCGGCGAGGATCGGGTTCATGGCATCACCCAAGGCGCCTTTGAGGAAGTTCCGGCGCATGCGGTGGTCAGCCTTCAAGTGGCCGATGCTCGGCTCCACCGCCTGGCGGCGCTTGAGCAGCCGCTTCTCAGCTGTGCTCATGCGCTTTGGCTTGCCGCGGTGGAGGATGCGGATGCCGTGAACGTCCCGGCCGCGATAGCCCAAGTCGACCAAGGCGGTTTTCACCGGCGTGTCCGTGAGGATCGCCGTCTGCTCGAGCTGCTCGACCAGTGTGTCGCCGTCATAGGGCTGCCGGGGCTTGCCCTTGCTGATGCACTCAACCTCCGGGGCATGGAAGGCGTAGAGCTTGTTCTTGCTCTTGGTCTTCTGTTCTTTCAGCCGTTGGGCGCGGTGCATGGTCTCGGCAAGCTGGGCCATCTGCTGCGGGGTGGCCTTGCGGTCGATGTCGCGCAGCAGCCGGCCGACGATGGTGCGCTGGCGTTTGATCATTC
>LFIK01003646.1_pt1 | contig 12482 bp, 11 predicted proteins | sample 643401 | NCBI WGS metagenome assembly LFIK01 (sample SAMN03777447, study PRJNA286221) | soda lake metagenome | biome: soda lake; feature: Kulunda steppe; material: water; isolation source: sample T5-Br brine of Lake Tanatar-5 | place: Russia: Kulunda steppe | collected 2010-07 | reverse complement strand
GGCCCGCCACCACGACCTGCAAGCGCTCCGGCACCAATGCAGCCAGCAGCTGCGCCGCCTGGGCATTGGCCAGATGGCCGAAGTCGCCCCCGACACGCCGTTTCAGCGGTTCCGGATAGCGGCCATTGCGCAACATCTCCGGATCGTGGTTGAACTCCAGCAACAGACCATCACAGCCGGAGAAGGATTCCGCCACGTGAGCCGTGGGATGGCCCAGATCCGTCAGCACCCCCAGCTGGCGCCCCTTGCGGACAAACCGGAACTGGACCGGCTCTCGCGCATCATGAGGCACGGTGACCGGCACCACCTCCAGATTGCCCAGCTGAAAGGGCTTGCCCCCGGCAATGACCTCCTCGACGACACCAGCAGCCACCTTCATGCCCCGCCAGGTACCGGCGGTGGCGAAGACCCTGGCACCACTGGCACGGGCTGCACGCAACACTCCCTGCGCATGATCGCTGTGCTCGTGGGTGACCAGGATCGCGGACAGGTCCGGCAGGTCCAGCCCGGCCTCGTTCATGCGCCGCCGCAGCTCGCGCACACTGAAACCGCAATCGATCAGGACACAGACATCATCGGCCACCACCAGCGTGCCGTTACCGCGGCTGCCACTGCCGAGGGAACAGAACCGCATGGCTCAGGACGCGAACTCGCGCAGAATGCGCAACACGTCTTCAGCCAGCTCGGTTGCCGGACGGGCTTCCCCTTCGGCATCGAACACATGCAGATCGTGACCATCAGGCGCAGGCACCAGACGCAGGGTCAGCTCCTCGACCCGGCCACCCCGGAACAGGAACGAGAAGGTTCGCCGGAACCAGCCCGGCTCTTCACCCTGGAACTGGCTTTCATCGAACAGGATACGATGCTCGCCTGCAGCCGAATCGGACGCCAGCACTTCGATTTCCGCATTGCTCAGGGCAGAACCGATGGTCGCCCAGGTACGTTCGTAGGGCAGACGGAAACGCAACGCGGGCGGCTCATCTCGCACACGCATGACCTCTGCCTTGGGCGTGGTGGCGATGTTCTGTGCCAGCAGCGACACGCCCCCCTGCGCGACTTCCGCGGCAATGTAGCCTGCCAGCTCGCTCAGAAGCGTCGACTCTGGCGCATCGCCGACAGTGGAATAGTCGCCCCAGGCAACCTGCTCGTAAGGAGTGTCCTCACCCACGTGTTGCAGGGTGATCTCGGTGGCGCCGTGGCGGACCGCCTGTGATACCTGCAGCCGCAGGCGATGATAGGGCTGATCCGACGCTTCGCTGGCCAGTACGCTGCGCACCACATCGCGATAGCGATCGGCCGAGATCTCCAGCCATTCGGTCTCGAGTATGCCCTGCTCGGGCACCTCTCGATCCACACTGATGCCATTGTCCGCCAGGAATTGCAGGATTCGGGGCCATAGCAGGGGCGGCGGATCCGGGGCGACAATCCATGCATCACTGCCGAACCGCTGAATGCGAACGCTGCGATCCTCTTCCCGAGCGAAAAGTGTAGCCGGGCGCGGCAGCTCGAATTCGCGCTGTGCCAGGTAGCGATCCATGCCCGCCACCTCAGGAATGAACATCATCTCGTTGAGGGCGCTGCCGTCCAGATCGGCGGGGATGGCAGGCGGAGCGGTCGGCCGCGCTTCCCGATAGTCGCCCTCGCGATCACGGAAATGCCCTTCATCACCAAACAGCCAGCCGCAGCCGGACAGCAGCAGTGCAGCTGCACTCGCCACCAACGCGGTTTTCAGGGCGACGCCTGCTCTCATCTGTTGCCATCGTCCTTGCCACCCTCGGGCAGCAGCTCGAGCTGCGCCAGCACCTGCCGCAGCGGTTCATGAAAATGCTCGGAGAGTGGCGTCAGAGGCAGGCGGATGCCTCCTTCGATGCGCCCCATCTGCTCCAGTGCCCACTTTACCGGAATGGGATTCGATTCCAGAAACAGTGCACGGTGGAGCGGTTGCAGGCGCAGGTCAAGCGCCTCGGCGCCCGCATGATCCTGACGCAGCATGGCATCGGTGAAGTCACCCATCAGTCCCGGCACCACATTGGCGGTCACGGAGATTGCCCCACAGGCGCCGGCCTTCATCAACTCCAGGTTCTTGCCGTCCTCGCCCGACAACACGGCGAAATGCTCGCCACAAAGGCGATGGATCTCGGTGACCCGGGACACATCCCCAGTGGCTTCCTTGATGGCAACGATATTGGCCAGAGGCGCCAGCCGCGCCACCGTGGCGGGCAGCAGATCGCAGGCGGTCCGTCCAGGCACGTTGTAGAGCACCTGAGGCAGGTCCACAGACTCGGCCAGCAGCGCGAAATGGCGGTACAGGCCCTCCTGGGTGGGCTTGTTGTAATATGGCGTTACCTGCAGTGCCGCATCGGCCCCCACATCCCGGGCAGCCCGGGTCAGCTCCAGGGCTTCCTGAGTGGAGTTGCTGCCGGTACCGGCAATCACGGGTACGCGACCATCCACAGCCTTCACGACCCGTTGGATCACTGCGATGTGATCCGGCGTGTCCAGGGTCGCGGATTCGCCCGTAGTGCCAACGGGCACGATGCCGTCGGTTCCTTCCTGGATGTGCCACTCCACCAGCGCGTCGAGGCGATCCCAGTCGATGCCTCCGGCTCGGGTCATGGGGGTCACGAGCGCGACGATACTGCCCGTAAACATGGCTCTGGCTCCGTTTCAGCGAGGGCGCAATGGTAATCGTGCCCCCCGGGCATCACAAGCGCACCGACACGCACGATGCTAGACTGCCGCCGTCTGCTTCAACCCGGGGAATCGACTCCATGTCCAAGGCTTCGCTCGTCCTGTCCTGCATTGGTGCTGATCGCCCTGGCCTTGTGGGCAATCTGACCACCGTCGTCGCTGGCCAGCAGGGCAACATCCTGGAAAGCCGCATGGCTATCCTGGGGGGCGAGTTCGCCATCATCATGCGCATTGATGTACCGGTGACCCGCACCGACGCGCTGATCTCCGCCCTGCAGGCCCATGCCCGGGAGGCCGGCCTGATACTGCACGCCCGCCCCACCCGTCAGCACGATACGCCGGCCCCGGGACGTCTGTACCGGGTCCGGGCGGATACCATGGACCACCCGGGCATCGTCCAGCAGGTCACCACCTTCTTTGCGGCCCAGGGTTGCAACATTACCCAGCTGGAAACGGACGTATGGGCTGCACCGCACACCGGCACGCCCATGTTCACACTGGACCTGGAAATCACCGTGCCCGCGGAGCGATCGGCGCGAGCGTTGCGGGATGCGTTCGAAGGATTCTGCAGGGACATGGACCTGGATGCGGTGCTGGAGACCGCCGGCCCCGGCAGCTGAAGGCCCCCGGCCAGATCAGTCCGGAGGCGGCACGTCCGGAACGCTTCTCGGCCAGGCTGTCAGCACGGCCTTGATGAGGCTGGCCAGCGGAATGGCGAAGAATACTCCCCAGAATCCCCAGATGCCTCCGAAGACCAGCACCGCAAAGATGATCGCCACCGGATGCAGGCTGACCGCCTCTGCGAACAGGATCGGCACCAGCACGTTGCCATCCAGCCCCTGAATGATGGCGTACGCCAGCATCACCCAGCCGAATTCAAGCGACCAGCCGAACTGGAAGAACCCCACCAGGGCCACTGGAATGGTGACGACCGCCGCGCCGATGTAGGGCACGATCACGGAAAGGCCCACCAGCGTGCCCAGCAGCACCGCATAGTTCAGGCCAAGCAGAGTAAAGACCACGTAACTGACCACGCCGACAATGATGATCTCCACCGCCTTGCCACGAACATAGTTGGCGATCTGCTGGTTCATTTCTTCGCCGACCTGTCTCATCAGCGGACGCTGCTCGGGCAGCATGGAGGTGAACCAGTTCACCAGCAGACTCCGGTCCTTCAGAAAGAAGAAGACGAGGAAAGGTACCAGGATCAGGTAGATGATGATGCCGACAATGGAGCCGATCTCGCTGAGCATGAGTCCGAGCATGCGCTGACCCAGCATGGCGAACTCATGGGTCGCCGTATCCAGCCATTGATTGATCTGGGTTTCCGAGACCAGATTCGGATAACGCTCCGGCAGGCCACGCATCAGTTGCTGGATCTGGTCGATCATGCTCGGCAGCGCGTTGACGAAGGCATAGAGCTGTCGCCAGATCAGTGGAAACACGACCAGCAGCAGTACCGCGAGTATCGACAGGAACAGCAGATACGCCAGATAAACCGCTGCCCAGCCGGGAAGCCCCCAGTGCACCATCCGCGCAACTGCACCCTGCAGAACGAAGGCCACCACCAGCGCGGTCAGGATCGGCGCCAGCACGGCCCCGAGCCAGGTCACCACTGCCAGCCCCGCAATGATCAGCAGGACCAGCAGCAGGGCTTCCTCGTGGTGGAAGTAGCGGTTGATCCAGCCGCGTACGAACTCGAACAGTTTCATGCGGTCTTACGCAACAGGTAGATGTAACAGCCGTCCTGCTCTTCGGAACCCAGCAGCTCCTGGCCACTCTGACGCGAGAACACCTGGAAATCCCGCCGCGAACCGGGGTCGGTCGCAAGCACGCGCAGGACCTCGCCGCCGGCCATCCGGTTCAACGCCTGCTTGGCCTTCAGCAGCGGCATCGGGCAGGTCAGCTCTCGTGCATCCAGTTCAAGATCTACAGGGGTATCGACTGCGGTCATGCCTGCCTCGCGGGATGCTGTCATGCCGGCCCGGCGCCGGCGTCCACCGTTGCCTGAAGTGTATACGCCCGACCGGAAGGACGTCATTACGGACACGCATGCAGTACGCTGCGCCAACACGGGCAGTGCGTGGTCGCCGAAAGGTCACAGGAGTAGACTGGAACCATGATGATCAGTGAAGAGTCTGCCGGGATCTCGCCATGTTGCGCATGAGGCTCAACAGACACTGGCTGCTGCTGATGGGCACGCTGTTCCTGCTGTGCAGCACACTGGCCGCTGCACGCCTGCAGGCCTCTTCGCCCATGGACGACCTGCCCATGCTGGGTGACGCCAGCTCGGGCATCGTTTCGCGTGAAATGGAAGATCGCATCGGCCAGGACTTCATGCGCCAGATCCGGGCCCAGCTGCCGACCCGGGTCGATCCACTGCTGGTCGACTGGATGGAGCAGAATCTGCATGACCTGGCGGCCGCCAGCGATCTGCGCGACCCCAGGCTGCACCTGGTACCGGTGGAATCCAGTCAGATCAATGCCTTTGCCGCTCCGGGCGGCATCGTCGGCATCAACCTGGGCAACTTCATCGCAGCCCAGAACGTGCACGAGTATTCCGCGATCGTGGCCCACGAACTTGCCCACCTTTCACAGCGCCATTTTGCCCGCGGCATCGAGGAACAGCGCCGCCAGACCCTGCCCTATCTGGCAGCCATGATTGCCAGCGCTGCCATCATGGCCACAGTGGGGGCAGAGGCGGGGATGGCCGGCATGGCGACGTCACAGGCAGCCGCCATGCAGAACCAGCTGCGCTACAGCCGCGCCCGCGAGCGGGAAGCAGACCGCATCGGCATCGACACCCTGCAGCGCGCGGGCATGGATCCCTGGGCCATGGCAGGCATGTTCGAGCGCATGAACCGGGCCGCACGCTACAGCCGTCGCCCACCCGAGTTCCTGCTCACCCACCCGGTCACCGAGACCCGAATAGCCGACGCGCGCGATCGTGCATCGCGCTACCCGCGCGAAACACATCCGGACACCCTTGACTTCCAGTTGATGCGGGCGCGGGTCCAGCTGCAGCTCTCCAACACGCCATCAGACAAGGCCACGATGTTCCGCACCCAGCTGGAAGAAGGGCGCGCCACCTATACGGAAGCCGCGCGCTATGGCCTGGCGCTGTCGCTGATCCGACTGCGCGAGCTGGACGAAGCCGAAGCAACCCTGCAGCCCCTTCTGGACCAGGATGGCAATCGCATTCCCTACCTGCTCGCCAGTGCAGAGATCGCACTGGAACGGCGTGATACTGACAAGGCGCTGGCGCAGCTGGAACGGGGCCTGCGCTTCTACCCGAACAACATGCCGCTGACGCTGGCCCATGCCCGGGCACTCAATCAGGCACGGCGTCACCTGGAGGCCCAGTCGACGCTGGAAGCGCTGGCACGCCGACGCCCGGATGATGCCCAGGTCTGGTTCGAGCTGGCAGAAACCGCAGGGCTGGCAGGGGACATCATTTCTGTGCACCGGGCACGAGCCGAATTCTTCCAGCTCACGGGCAATCTGCAGCACGCCCTGCAGCATCTGCAGTACGCCCTGCAGCTGATAGAGGACAACTACCCGCTGACTGCCCGCATCAATCAGCGCGTGCAGGACATCCGCGAAATCCGTCAGCGGATGGCGGGCTGAGGCCACAGGAGCTCTGCAGAAGCAGGCAGCCGCGTCAGCTGGAACGGGCAGGAGCGGCCAGCGGCGTCGGCCGATACAAACGCCGGATCAACGGCGGTTGAAATCCAGCATGCGCTGCAAGGGCCGCATGGCCTGCTCGGCCAGAGCAGGATCCACATGGATCTCGTTGCTTCCGGAATGCAACGACTGCTCCAGAGCCTCGAGTTCATTCATCGCCATCCATGGGCAATGGGCACAGCTGCGGCAGGTGGCCCCCTGCCCGGCCGTCGGCGCCTCGATGAAGCGCTTGCCTGGCGCCTTGCGGCGCAGGGTGGAGAACATGCCGTTGTCGGTGGCAACGATGAAGGTGTCGTTGGGCAGGTCCTGAGCCGCCTGCAGGATTCTTGAGGTCGAGCCCACCACGTCGGCCAGGGCAATGACCGACCTTGGCGATTCAGGATGCACCAGCACTGCCGCGTCCGGGTAGACCGCCTTCAGGTCCTCTATGCCACGGGCCTTGAACTCCTCGTGAACAATGCAGGCACCGTCCCAGAGCAGCATGTCGGCACCGGTTTCGTCCTGGATGTACCGGCCCAGATGCTTGTCCGGTGCCCACAGGACCTTCTCGCCACGAGCTTTCAGATGCGCCACCACGTCCAGGGCAATACTGGAGGTGACCACCCAGTCCGCTCTTGCCTTCACTGCGGCGGAAGTGTTCGCGTACACCACCACCGTGCGATCCGGATGAGCATCACAGAAGGCCGCAAATTCGTCAGGCGGACAGCCCAGGTCCAGCGAGCACTCGGCTTCCAGCGTGGGCATGAGCACGGTCTTGTCCGGACTCAGGATCTTCGCCGTTTCACCCATGAAGCGCACACCCGCCACCATCAGCGTGGACGCCGGGTGATCGCGACCGAAGCGGGCCATCTCCAGCGAATCCGCCACACAGCCGCCAGTCTCTTCAGCCAGCTCCTGGACATCCGCCTCGGTGTAGTAGTGCGCCACCAGTGCGGCATCACGTGCCTTCAGCAACTGCCGGATGCTGTCACGCAGAGCGTCCCGGCGGGCCGCCGTCAGCGGGCGCGGCTGATGTTGCGGGATATCCTCGACAGCAAGGCGATGACTATTCATGCTTGTCTCCGCGGCGCGAACATCGCGCCAGGCTGGTCGTCATGGAGAGGAAATGAGGGCTTCCGATGGGGTTTGCAACCCGTCATGACGCCTCCTTCCATACCCCATTGTAACCGAGTCCAACAGCCAGCGTCCTCGCCCGGGGCGCATCTCACCGGGGAGCAAGGGATATGAGCGCACCTCGCCTCTGGCTGCTGCTGGGCAACGGTACGACAGGAGCGGAGGACAACGCCCCGCTGCTGACCGCAGCGTTTCAGGAGAGCGGTTGGCGTGTCCGGCAGGCACTCACCGACTCCATTGCCCTGTGCGCCGAAAGGGGCGTGATCGCCACTTGCCTGGCAACCGGGAGGGAGCAGCCACTGGTACCAGCAGACCTGATCTGGATTCTCGGCTTCGGCCGTCGTCAGGGGTTCCTGGACAAGATGCAGTTGCTGGCCACGCTTCCCGCACGTTTTGTCACCAGCCCACAGGCACTGCTGCTGCTGCACGGCAAGTATGCCCTGGCTGCGTGCAGCAGCGCGGCAGCAGCGGCAGACATTCCCCACCCCCACACCTGTGCCAGCAGCAGTGCAGAGCAGCTGCAGGAGCTCGCCATGCGGCTGGGACCGCCACTCATCATCAAGCCTCCTGCGGGCAGTTTCGGGGCCCACGTGCACTGGATCGACAGGGTGGACCAGGTGGCAGGCACAGCGCGACCGATCATCGAACAATTCGGCTATGCGCTGCTACAGCGCCGACTGTTCGACGCTGATGGCGAATATCGGGTGCTGGTGGCAGGTGACCGGATCATAGGTGGCTACCGGCGGCTGGCCGCACGACCGGACCAGCCGGCAAATCTGGCCCGGGGCGCCTCACCGCAGCCAGGCCTGCCCCCCGCCCCGGTACTGGACATGGTGCGTACTCGCGTCATGCCCTGGCTGCACCGCCAGGGCGTCGGTTACGCAGGCCTGGACCTGCTGGCGGGGCAACTGCTGGAAATCAACGTGATCAATCCGGGTGGCCTGGGCACGCTTGTCGCCCAGGGCCACACGGAACTGCCCGGACTGGCGCTGGATGGAGTGCTGAGCTGGCTTGGCAGCAGCAATGCGAGCAGCAATGCGAGCAGCAATGCGAGCAGCAATGCCACGGCGCAAGGGCCTCAGTCCTGCGCGCGCTGACGCCGGCGTGCTTCCAGATCCCGCCGCACCCCATCGTGTTCACGCTCATTGAACGAGAACTTCAGGAACAGCAGGCTACCGATCAGATAGCAGGCAAACGGAAATAGCCCGTACAGCGCCTTGATGGCCGTCTGCACGGTCTCGGTCTGCTCCACGTTGGGCACGTAACCCGCCACTTGCAGAACGATCCCGGTCACCATGATGGTGACCCCGGCCGCCGATTTCTGAATGAAGTTGAAGGCAGCGAAGTAGCCTCCTTCCTTGCGCTCGCCGGTCTTGTGCTCGTCGAAGTCGACGATATCGGACTGTACCGATGGTGCCACCACGTTGCCGCAGCCTGCCGCAACCCCCAGGATGGCTGCCAGCACGTAGGCCTGCACCACGTCACCCGGCCCCAGCAGGAAGAAGGCGCCAAAACCGAATGCGGTCACCAGCATGGACAGCAGCCACAGCAGCTTCTTGCCCAGCCAGCGACCGAGCGGTGTCCAGAACGGTATCGATGCAGTCATGCCGATCATGTAGGTCATGACGATGAGCGGGAACGACACGTCACCGATCACGTAACGCGCCATGTAGGGGGTCAGGACGGCGATGGTCGCCGCGCCCAGCGATTCGATGAAGAACACCAGCAGCAGCAGGCGCGCATGAGGATTGCGAAACACGTCGGTGTAGGCACCGACGATCCGTTCAGGTCCGCGCTGCTGGAAATCCCGCCGCTCGCGCAGATAGAGCGCCGCCGCGATGGTGGCCAGTGCGGTCACTGCAGCCACGGTAATCATCAACGGGCTGACAACGGCGCGAGGCGTGTCACTGCCGGTGATCAGCAACAGGCACAGGATCGCGGTGAAGGCACCCAGGTTCAGCAGCATCAGCCGCATGCCGAACACCCGCGTACGCTCATGATAATCCGGTGACAGTTCTGCCCCCCAGGAAATGTGGGGCACGTTGATCAGGGTAATGACCGCATAGAAACTGATGATGCCGACGGCCATCCAGACGATGAGCGCGCTGTCGTCGAGGGTTTCCGGCGGCGCCCACATCATGGAGAACACCACCGCAAGCGGAATGGCCGCGAACAGCAGCCAGGGCCGGCGACGCCCCAGACGGGAACGGGTGCGATCACTCAGATACCCGGCCATCGGATCCGTGACCGCATCCAGGATGCGCGAGACGCCCAGAATGACGGACACCACCGCCGGCGCAATCAGCAGCACGTCGGTGGAAAAGATCATGAGGTAGAGCATGGCCATGTAGAACATGAAGCCGATGCCCGCGGTGGGAATACTGTAGGCCAGCAGCGTGGAAAAGGGCAGGCGGCCAGAACCCGGCGGTCCCGACGACGCCACGACGCCCGCAGTGGACTTGTTCATATATCCCCTGTAAGCGGCCCGACTGCCAATCAACCACCGCAGCAGTCCCGCATTCGGGTCACTGCAGCCGGCATCCTGTGCGAGTTACCGCCAGTGCATCCTTGTTCTGGTGGCAATGTTACCGGGATTCCTGGCGGCCGGACAGGCACGAGAAGCACCTGTCCGGCAGGTTGCCTCAGGCAGCGTTGCGACGCGACCGATCGGCACCGCCACTGCGCCGGCCTCGGCCACCACGACCACCGCCCGCCGTACCGCCACCGGCACTGCGTGGTGCCTGTGAACGCCGACCTCCGGCCGGGCCGGGACGACCACTGCCACCACGACCGCCCTGCCCTCGGCCTGCGGGCGCTGCCGATGTCTCGCGCTCGCGGGGCTCGAAACCGTCCAGCTGCTCCAGCGGCAGCGGCTGGCCTGTCAGCTTGCGAATGGCCCGGAACTGACCCTGCTCGGCAGCCGCGACCAGAGACAGGGCCACCCCTTCCTCACCAGCACGACCGGTGCGGCCGATCCGGTGAACATAGTCTTCCGGGACGTTGGGGATGTCGTAGTTGACCACGAACGGCAGCTGGGCAATGTCGATCCCGCGGGCAGCAATGTCCGTTGCCACCAGCACCCGCACCCGGTGTGCCTTGAAGTCCGAAAGGGCCCGATTGCGGGCACCCTGGCTCTTGTTGCCATGGATGGCAGCAGCCGGCAGGCCATCGGCTTCCAGCTGCTTCGCCAGCCGGTTGGCGCCGTGCTTGGTGCGAGTGAAGACCAGCACCTGGTGCCAGTCGCGGGCACCGATCATCCAGGACAGCAGTTCCCGCTTGCGGGTCTGATCCACATGAATGGCACGCTGCTCGATGCGCTCCACCGTGGAGTTGGCCGGCGCCGTCTCGACCCGCTGCGGGGACTGCAGCAGGCGGTCGGCCAGCTGCCGGATCTCGCCGGAGAAGGTGGCCGAGAACAGCAGTGTCTGCCGCTGCGTGGGGAGCTTGCGCAGGATGCGCTCGATGGCAGGACGGAAGCCCATGTCCAGCATCCGGTCGGCCTCGTCCAGCACCAGGGTTTCCAGCTGGCTCAGGTCCACGGAGCCACGATCCAGGTGATCGATCAAGCGGCCAGGAGTTGCCACCAGCAATTCCACACCGCGCTGCAGGCGATCGAGCTGCGGGTTGATGCTGACACCGCCGAACACGGCCAGGCTGCGCACCGGCAGGTGGCGGCTGTAGGCCTTGATGTTGTCGTGAACCTGGGCGGCCAGCTCGCGGGTGGGCGTCAGGATCAATGCGCGGACAGCGCCCTTGCGCGCCCTGGAACCATCCTGCAGTCGCTGCAGGATCGGCAGCGTGAAGGCTGCAGTCTTGCCAGTACCCGTCTGGGCGCTGGCCATCAGATCATGGCCCTGGAGCACGAGCGGAATCGCCCGCGCCTGTACAGGGGTAGGCTGCGTGTAGCCCTGATCGTTCACGGCACGCAGCAGGCCTGCATCCAGGCCAAGTTCATTGAAGGTCATCAGATATCCTTTTCTGTGCACCGACAGCATTGTCTGCGCACGACTTGAAATGCGATCGCCACCCCCTGGGGTGCAGCATCGCAAACAGGACGCCAGTGGGCGTCGGGGGTACCCAGAAAGACTGGATGACAGGAGCGCGGCCGAAGATCAGTCGCGCGGCAAGGTCACGTTCAGTTCGAGTACCGAATAATTGTCTTCGCTGTCGAAGGAGATATTGATCGCGTCGTCGTCCACCGGGACGTATCGGCGTACCACCTCCAGCAGTTCCTTCTCCAGCATGGGCATGTAGTCGGGCTGCCCGCGCTGGCTGCGTTGATGCGTGACTATGATCTGCAATCGTTCCTTGGCAATTGCAGCCGTGTTCTTGCGCTCGCGACGCAGGAACTCAAGCAGTTTCATCAGCGCCCCCCACCAAACACCCGGCTCAGGAAGCCCTTCTTCTGCAGCTCGTGGAACCGCAACGGCACTTCCTCGCCCAGCAGGCGCGAGACCGTATCGGCGTACGCCTGCCCTGCATCGGTCTTGTCGTCGTGAATGACCGGCACGCCCTGGTTCGAAGCCCGCAACACCGCTTCCGACTCCGGAATCAGTCCTAGCAGATCGATCGCCAGGATCTCGCGAATATCCTCCAGGTTGAGCATGTCGCCATCATCGACCCGGGCCGGATTGTAGCGGGTGATGAGCAGATGCTCCCGCACCGGGGTATCGCCCGTTTCGGCACGCAGGGTCTTGGACGCCAGCAGGCCGAGAATACGATCCGAGTCACGCACTGACGAGACCTCGGGGTTGGTCACCACGATGGCCTCGTCAGCATAATACATGGCCAGCTGGGCCCCGGTCTCGATGCCGGCCGGCGAGTCGCAGAGGATGAAGTCGAAGTCCTGCGACAACGTTTCCAGCACACGATGCACCCCATCCTGGGTCAGCGCGTCCTTGTCCCGGGTCTGGGACGCGGGGAGGATATAGAGCGAATCCACCCGCTTGTCGCGGATCATGGCCTGGTTCAGTGTCGCCTCGTTCTGGATGACG
>LFIK01003644.1_pt1 | contig 12483 bp, 11 predicted proteins | sample 643401 | NCBI WGS metagenome assembly LFIK01 (sample SAMN03777447, study PRJNA286221) | soda lake metagenome | biome: soda lake; feature: Kulunda steppe; material: water; isolation source: sample T5-Br brine of Lake Tanatar-5 | place: Russia: Kulunda steppe | collected 2010-07 | reverse complement strand
CTGACCATCGGTCAGTGGGCCTCGGCGTATTTTTTTGTGTACTTTCTGGTGTGGATTCCGCTGTTGGCTCGCGTGGAGCCATGGTTGTTGACGCGCCACCACGGACGATAGCGCTTGGACCGCGCCCTCGAACCGCGAAAAAGGAAGGGACCGCGTGCCCACCCTCCAACAATTGGTGCGAGGACGCGCCCTGCGACGTCGGGCGCCGCTCCCTTCCAAAGCACCCGCCTTGCAGGGCGCACCCCAGCGCAAAGGAGTGTGCCTCAAGGTGTACACCAAAACGCCCAAGAAACCCAACTCCGCCCTGCGCAAGGTCGCCAAAGTGCAGCTGACCAACCGACAGGAAATCATCGCCTACATTCCCGGAGAAGGGCACAACCTTCAAGAACACGCCGTGGTACTGGTGCGGGGAGGCCGCGTCAAAGACTTGCCAGGGGTGAAGTACCATCTGGTGCGCGGGGTGTACGATCTCGCGGGTCTCAAGGCGCGCCGTCAAGGACGCTCCAAGTACGGAACCAAAAGAAAGCGCTAGCATGGACCGTTCCCTCGACACCCTGCTGCAGCGCTGGGTGCAGCAACTGACGCGTCACGGGCAGCGCAGCAAGGCGGAGCGTTGGGTGCGGGAGGCGCAACAGCACTTCCAACGCCAACTCCACCTTGCCTCGCCCCAGGAGACCCGTGGAGCCCTCCAACGCGCCTTGGAGACCCTGCGCCCCACCTTGGAAGTGCGGCGCGTGCGCGTGGGAGGAACGACGCACCTGGTGCCGGCGCCCTTGGCACCCTCGCGCCAGATGGGGGTCGCTCTGCGCTGGCTGCGCGAGGGCGCGCGTCAACGTCGCAAGGGCACCTCGCGCTCCTTCGCTCAGTGTCTCGCTCTGGAATTGGTAGAGGCTTACCATCACCGTGGACATGCCCTGCAGCGCAAGCTCGCCCTCCATCGCCAAGCCGAAGCCAACCGCGCCTTTAGCCACTACCGTTGGTGGTAGAAAATACCCCTCTCCAAATTACCCCCGAGGGGGCGACGTGTATCGCCCCTGGGGGGCGGGCTCAGGGAAGGGCGTCGAAGGCGACCAAGCTGCCCGCCACCAGCACGACCCAGGCGAGGGAGAGCGGAAGAAAAACCTTCCACCCCAAACGCATCAGCTGGTCGTAGCGGTAGCGCGGGAAGGCGGCGCGAACCCACACGAAGAGAAAGAGCAGGGCCACCACCTTGAGGCCCAACCACAGGCCCCCGGGGAGCCAGGTCAAGGCAGCCCCTCCCAGGGGAGGCCACCATCCACCCAGAAAGAGCAGAGCGCAGAGGGTGCTCATGAGGATCATGTTGGCGTACTCTCCCAGGAAGAAGAGCGCGAAGCCCATGGCGGAATACTCCACGTTGTACCCTGCCACCAGCTCCGCCTCGGCCTCCGGCAGGTCGAAGGGCGCGCGGTTGGTCTCGGCGAGACAGGAGACAAAGAAGAGAAGCGCCATGGGAAAGAGGGGCACCACGTACCAGAGGGTGCGCTGTGCGCGCACGATCTCCGTCAGGTTGAGGGACCCGGCACAGAGCAGCACGGTGATGAGAATGAGTCCGATGGACACCTCGTAGGACACCATCTGAGCCGCGGAGCGCAGCGCGCCCAGAAAGGCGTACTTGGAGTTGCTCGCCCAGCCCGCCACCACCACGCCGTACACCCCCAAGGAGGACACGGCGAAGAGGTACAGCACCCCCACGTTGAGGTCGCAGAGCACCTGGCCTTCCCCGAAGGGGATCACCGCCCAAGCGAGCAGCGCCAGCATGAAGGTGAGCGCGGGGGCCGCGAGAAAGAGCACGGTGTTGGCGCTGCTGGGGAGCACGGGCTCCTTGACCAGCAATTTCAACCCGTCCGCCAAAGGCTGCAACACCCCGAAGAGTCCCACCACGTTGGGGCCCTGACGGCGTTGCATGGCGGCCATGATCTTGCGCTCCGCGAGGGTCAAAAAGGCCACCCCGAGAAGGAGCGGCACCACGAGGCCAAGGATCTTGGTGAGCACACAGGCGGCAACCATGCCGAGGTTCCTTTGTCGACGGACTATCCCCTACGGGACTTGAACCCGTGTCTTCGCCATGAAAAAGCGATGTCCTGACCCCTAGACGAAAGGGACGTCAGCGCCCGCCTCCTCCTGGGAGCGCTCGGGGAGAATAGTTCCAAGGGTAGAACGATGGTTTCCAAAACCATAGGATAGGGGTTCGAATCCCTTTTCTCCCGCTTCGCCCCCTCGAGGTCCTCCTCCTGGGCCCAGGTAGAGTTGAACTACCGCCCTCACGCTTATCAGGCGTGCGCTCTACCCCTGAGCTATGCGCCCGCCATGCCTGGAAAGACTCGAACTCTCAACCTTCAGATCCGTAGTCTGACGCTCTCTCCATTGAGCTACAGGCACGCAAGTCCGACAGGACGCACCACGCAAGTCCGACAGGACGCACCACTCCCCACTGGCGTCCAGTGGAGACCCGCCCTTCGGGGCCAGCGAGACCCGTAGCGAGGGGCCTCGGGGGGAAGAGGGATCGCCCCACCGAGCGGAAGAAGGGGATCGAACCCTCGTCCTCGGCCATGGCAAGGCCGCGCTCTACCCCTGAGCTACTTCCGCGTCGGGGCTGCGGCGCCCATGGCGCCGCAATGCACCCTCCGTGTAGGCGCAGTGCACCCTCAGTGCAGATGAATGGCATCGTTCAAATAGATGCAGGTGAGGATGGTAAACACGTAGGCCTGCAACACGGCCACGGCCACCTCCAACCCCGTGATGGCCAATACGATGGCCAAGGGCGCCACGGCACCCAGGGCGAGCAGACCCCCCAGCGAGAGCATGCTCCAGGCGAAGCCGCAAAGAATTTTCACCAGGGTGTGTCCCGCCATCATGTTGGCGAAAAGTCGCACGCCCAGGCTCACGGCGCGGAAGCAGTAGGACACCAGTTCCAACACCACTAGAAGCGGCGCGAGCACCAGAGGCGCTCCCTTGGGCAACAGAAAGCTGAAGAAGTGCCATCCGTGGTGCTGGAACCCCACGGCGGTGATCCCCAAGAAGAGGGAGAGGGACAGCCCGAAGGTCACCACGAAGTGACTGGTCACGGTGAAGCTGTAGGGCACCATGCCCACGAGATTGCACAGCAGCAGGAAGGTGAAGGTCGTAAAGAGCAGCGGGAAATAGGGGCGCCCTGCGGGGCCTACCTGCTCCTCCACGAGGTTGCGCACGAACTCGTACACCATCTCCACCCCACCCTGCCAGGGTCCAGGCACCAAAGCGCCCCCCTGCAGCGTCACGGCGCGGCCCAGGGCCCAGGCGACTCCCGCCGCCAGGGTCATGAAGAGGGCGGCGTTGGTGAAGGACAAATACAGCGGTCCCAGGTGCAAGGGCACCAGGGACAGGAGCGCGAACTGCTCCAAAGGACTGGCCACCACGGTCGGCATCCCTTTGTTTTACGGATCCAAAACCCGGATCCCGGAGGACTTGCGCCGAGGGCGCAAGTGCAAGGCTCCCCGGTTTGGTGCAGGTCCCCAAGCTGGGCCCCACGGGCGGAATCCCTCCCGAAGGAACCCCGTTCCGGGGAAGAAAAAAGTGAAGGCCCATGGTCCCGTGGTCCACGGCCTCCCCCGCTTCGGCGGAGTTGGGTCTGTTCTATCTCTTTGCCAGCCTCGCCCTGGTGGCGGGAGGGCTGGTCATCCGTGCGAAGAACCCCGTGCACTCGGTGCTCTTCCTGATTCTGGTCTTCGCCAACAGCGCGGGGGTGTTGCTGTTGTTGGACCTGGATGTCTTCGCCATGCTCTTTCTCGTGGTGTACGTGGGCGCCGTGGCGGTGCTGTTTCTCTTCGTGGTGATGATGTTGGACGTGCAACTCGCGGCGCTGCGGGAGAACGCACTGCGCTATCTCCCCGTAGGCGGCGTGCTGGGCCTGCTCTTTCTATTGGAGGTGCTCCTGGTTCTGCAGGAAGACTTCATCCCCTTTCTTCCCGGCCCAGAACACCCCGCCCTGCGTGCGCCCTCCTGGGTGCACTGGGCGCGTCAGGTGGTCCACCAGGACACCTTGACGGCCCTGGGGCAGCGCCTGTACACCCTGTACAGCCCGCAGGTGCTGTTGGCGAGCGCCCTGTTGTTGGTGGCCATGATCGGGGCCATCGTGCTGACCCTGCACCGTCCGCCTGCGGGCAAGGTGCAACACCCCGGTGCGCAAGGCGCGCGGGATTTCGCGCGCACGCTTCGACGCGCGCGAGGACGGGGCTAGGCCCGGTCTCGGTGCACGTGGGGGGCTGCTCCGCCTTGTACGCGCGGGGGTCGATCTCCCGACCGCTTGGTCGATCTCCCGACCGCTTGGTCGATCTCCCGACCGCTCCTCGTGCGCTGCGGGGGTGGGGCAGTGCGACCCCCTGTGCTCTCCAGTAGCTCAGCGGTAGAGCGTGCGGCTGTTAACCGCAGTGCCGTTGGTTCGAACCCAACCTGGGGAGGGGGACCGCCCTGGTTCCCCTGGAAAGAGCGAGTGCCTATGGTTTCCCTGTTTTGTGCCCTGCTGCCCACGGTGCGCGCCGATGCGCCCGAGGCGTGGCAGATGGGCTTTCAGGACCCCGCCACCCCGGTCATGCAGGGCCTCATGGACCTGCACCACGACATCTTCTTTTTCCTGTTGGCCATCGTGGGATTCGTCTTTTGGATGCTGTCGCGCACCCTGTGGCACTTTCACCAGTCGCGCAACCCCCAAGCCCACAAGGTGTTTCACGGAACCACCATCGAGGTGGTGTGGACCGTGGTGCCCAGCTTGGTGCTGTTGGTGATTGCGCTCCCTTCCTTCGCCCTCCTGTACTCCTTGGATGAAGTGGTGGATCCCCGCGTGACCGTGAAGGCCATCGGTCACCAGTGGTACTGGACCTACGAGTACAGCGACTACAACGAGGGAGATGAACCCGCGTTGCAGTATGACAGCTACATGGTGCCCGAGGAGGACCTGGCACCGGGCGAATTGCGCCTGTTGGAGGTCGACCAACGCGTGGTGTTGCCCCTTCACACCCACGTGCGTTTGTTGCTGACGGCGGCGGATGTCCTGCACAGTTGGGCGGTGCCTTCCCTGGGCGTGAAATGTGACGCAGTACCCGGGCGCCTGAACCAGGTCTCTCTCTTCCTGCAGCGTGAGGGCGTATTCTACGGCCAATGCAGCGAAATTTGTGGCGTGAACCACGGCTTCATGCCCATCGTGGTGGAAGCGGTGCCCCTTGCCGACTACGTGCAGTGGGTGGCGCACAAATTGGAGGAAGCGTAAGCGTAGGGAGGGACACTCCCTCAAGCGTAAGCGCGGGGGGACACTCCCTCAAGCGTAAGCGCGGGGGAGACATGCCCCCAGGCCTCGGGGAAGGGCGCAGCCGCTCCCTGGGAAAAAAAGGAACCGCACGGTGCGCTCCGCTCTGCAGAAACACCCCTTCCACTTGGTGGACCCAAGTCCTTGGCCCCTCTTTGCCTCCCTGGCGGCCTTGGCCACGACCCTGGGAGGTGTCATGTACATGCACGCCTACCGCGGAGGCGGTGCCTCCTTGGCCCTGGGCGCCACCATGTTGCTCTACGCCATGTACGTGTGGTGGCGCGACGTGGTGCGCGAGGCGACCTTCCAGGGACACCACACCCAGGCGGTGCAACGCGGGTTGAAGTACGGCATGGTGCTTTTCATCGTGTCCGAGGTGATGTTTTTCGCCGCCTTCTTCTGGGGATTCTTTCACTCCAGCTTGGCGCCCACCATCGAACTGGGTGCCGTGTGGCCGCCCAAGGGCATCGAAGCCTTGGATCCCTGGGGCGTGCCCTTCCTCAACACGGTGCTGTTGCTGTCCTCGGGGGCAGCGGTGACCTGGGCGCACCACGCGCTGCTCGCGGGAGAAGGGCGCCAAGCGCGCCTTGCCCTGGCCTGCACCGTGGGGTTGGCCCTGCTCTTTACGGCGCTGCAGGGGGTGGAGTACGCGGAAGCGCCCTTCACCATCGCCGATAGCGTCTATGGCGCCACCTTCTACCTCGCCACGGGGTTTCACGGGTTCCACGTCATCGTGGGCACTTTGTTCCTGGCGGTCTGCTGGCTTCGCTTGGTGCGCGGGCACTTTCGCCCGACCCACCACGTGGGCTTCGAAGCGGCCGCTTGGTACTGGCACTTCGTGGACGTGGTGTGGCTCTTTCTCTTCGTCGCCCTCTACTGGTGGGGGGGTGCCTGAGCGCGGGGGGTGGGCCTCGGGCTCACCCCCCTCCCCCGGTGCCGCGCGAGGCCCGAGCTAGGCGCACAGCGCCAGGGCGGCGCGATGCGCCCCCATAAAGATTGGTGAAGGGTACAATACCGCCCCCAGGAGTGCGCCCAGGGCGAGCCCCAGCACCAGGGCAGCGGACCAAGGCGGTCGGTGGTAGCTCACCCAGCGCGTGGTGGGCTCAAAATAGAGCACCTGCACCAAGCGCAGGTAGTAGAAGCAGGACACCACGCTGGTGAGCACGCCCACCACCGCCAAGCCGTAATACTGCGCCCCCAGAGCCGCCCCAAAGACCGCCCACTTGCCCAGAAAGCCCGCCAAGGGGGGAATCCCCGCCATGGAGAAGAGTGCTACCGCCAGGGTGAAGGCGAGGGCGGGATTGGCCACCCCCAACTGCGCCAAATCCGACAACATGCGCGGGCGTCCTCCGCCCACTCCTTGCAGGGCCAACAGCACCCCAAAACTGCAGAGGGCCGTGCAGAGATAGAAGGCCAAGTAGAGGTGCAGCGCTTGGGCGCCCTCCAAGGTGCCGCAGGCCAACGCCAACAGCATGTACCCCACGTGGCCGATGGAACTGTAGGCCAGCAGTCGCTTCAAGTGGGACTGGGCCAAGGCACCCAAAGCACCTACCAGCAGCGAGAGCAGGCTGCAGAGCAGCAATCCCTGCTGCCAAGGGAGGGCAAACTCGTAGAAGCTCTGCAAAGCGAGGCGCATGAGAGCGGCGAGCAGCGCCACCTTGGGCGCCACGGCAAAGAAGCAGGTCACGGGCGTGGGTGCGCCCTCGTACACGTCAGGCGCCCACACGTGGAAAGGTGCCGCCGCCAGCTTGAAGAGCAGTCCCACGAAGAGGCAAAGCACGCCCAGGAGCAGGGCAGGGGAGACTTCCGTCTGCCCCCCACCGAAGCCCAGGGTAGCCAGAGCGTGCCACTGGGTGGTCCCCGTGGTGCCGTAGAGCAGGGAACATCCTAGGAGAAACACCCCGGAGGAGAACGCGCCCAGGAGAAAGTACTTCAATCCGGCTTCCGCCGCGAAGGGGGAGGTGCGCTGCAGCGCGGCCAACACGTAGAGGCACAGGCCCTGCAGTTCCAGGCTTAGATAGAGGGTGAGCAGATCCGCGCTGCTCACCATGCACAACATACCCAATACGGCCAAGAGCACCAAGGGGCCGTACTCGAAAGCTGCCAGACGTTGGCGAGCCAGGTCGCGCCCCGAGAGCAGGCCAGCGCCCAGCGTCGCGCCCAACAGCAGAAGCTTCGCCCAGGTGGTGGCGGCGTCCACCTGAAAAGCCTGGGCGCAGAGCAGCGCCTGGGCGATGGGCCCGTGGGCCACCAGTCCCGCCGTCAGGAAGAGGCTCCACAGGGCGAGGCCCAAGGTGGGGCGTCCCAGCAGGGGAAAGGCGCGCGCGGAGGAGGTGCTGTAGGCTACGCCGTAGCTCAACAGCACCCCGAGCGCACCGGCGAGGAACACTTCGGGCAGCAGGGCCCAGAGATCCAAGGCGAAGGCTGGGAGGGAGGTCATGGAAGCGCCTTCCTTTCCGCGCGTACACCGCGCACTGCGAACCAGGTCCGCGAAGACCGAAAACCCGGGGAGACGCTCACCCCTGAACCAGATGACACAAGGAAGCCTGCACCGTATCCAGGAAAACCTGCGGCGCCACGCCCATCCACAACACCGCGCCCCAGAAGGGAGCGAGCATGGCCACCTCGCGGCGATGCAAGTCGCAGAGCGCAGGGAGATAGGCGGGCTTGGGCGGGCCAAAGACCACGCGGTTGTAGAGCCAAAGGGAATAGGCCGCCCCCAGCACCATGCCCAGGGCCGCCAGCGTGGCCACGCCGGCGTGGGTCTGCCAGGTGCCCACCAGGATGAGGAATTCCCCCACAAAACTACTGGTGCCCGGCAAGCTGAGGTTCGCGAGGGTGAAGCTCAGAAAGAGAAAGGCGAAGACCGGCATCGCCTGGACACAACCCCCGTAGTACTTCACCAGGCGCGTGCGATGCCGCTCGTAGAGGGCGCCGATGCAGAGAAAGAGCGCGGGGGAGACCAAGCCGTGACTCAGCATGAGCAACACGCTCCCCGCGACCCCCTGCAGGTTGAGGCTGAAGAGTCCCAAGGTCACGTAATTCATGTGCGCGACGGAGGAGTAAGCGATGATCTTCTTGAGATCCACTTGGCGCAGCGTGGTGAGGGAAGTGTACAGGATGGCCACGACGCTCAGGGTGTAGACCAAGGGCGTAAAATAGAGGGTGGCCTGGGGCAGCAGGGGGATGGAGAAGCGCAGGAAGCCGTAGGTGCCCAACTTCAACAGCACCCCCGCCAGGATCACGGACCCCGCTGTGGGCGCTTCCACGTGGGCCTCGGGCAACCAGATGTGCACGGGGACCATGGGAACCTTGACCGCGAAGGAAGCGAAGAAGGCCGCCCACAGAAGCACCTGGCGCCGTTCGCTGAAGGAGGTCTGCAGCAGCACCTGCAGATCCGTGGTGCCCGTCTGCAGGTACAACAGCAGGATGCCCAACAGCAGGAGCACGGACCCCAGCAGGGTGTAGAGAAAGAACTGGTACGCCGCCTGGATCTTGCGCGCGCGGGAGCCGAACCACCCGATGATCAGAAACATGGGCAGGAGCACCGCCTCGAAGAAGAGGTAGAACACCAGAAGGTCCAAGGTCACGAAGACCCCCAGCATGCAGAACTCCAGCACCAGAAAGGCCACCAGATATTCCTTCAGCCGCGCTTCGGGCAGCGTCCACCCCGCGAGAATGCAGGAGGGCAGCAGAAAGGTGGTGAGCACCAGGAAAAGCAGGGACAGACCATCCACGCCCACGGTCCAGTGCAAGCCGGGCAACCAGGCCACCCGCGCTGTCGCTTGGAAGGCCGCCGTGGACGTGTCGAAGCCCACCCACAGAAGCAAGCTCAAGAGGAAGGTAACCAGGGTGACGCTCAACGCCCCCAGGCGCAACCACTCGCGGCGCGCCCGAGGCAACAGGGACAAGCCCAGTGCACCCACCAGGGGTAGGGCGAGGCAGCTCAGGAGGAGCGTAGACATGGGGGTTCTCCTTCCCAGGGTGTCGGGTGGGGGGGACGGGTCCCCCGGGGGAAAGGCGGAGGGAAGCCTCAAGACGCGCGGGATGCGCTTGGCGCTAGGAGGAAGGTGCCGGCCCAGAGCAGGTAGAGACGAGGATCCACCCAGTGGGCCAAGAAAGCGCGGCCCTCCACCCAGGCCAGAAGCGCCGTCAGTCCCAGGAGCAGAATGAGTGCGTAGTGATACACATACCCCGTCTGCCACGCTGCGACGCGCTGGGACGCGTCCCGGAAGGTGCGCGTCAGTCCCAGGGGACCCCACTGCGCCAACACCCCGCGATCCAGCGCGCGGAAGGTGCCACGGTGCCCGAAGGCCAGGGCATTTCGCCCCAAGAAGGCGTTGTAGAGGCGATCCACCAACCAACGTTGGTTCAGGAACCCGTAGAGCGCGCGCAGCGCGGGGAGACGCGCCCACCCGAGAAGGGTGGATCCCCACCCCCCATGGAGCGCACCCGCCAGTGCGGCACCTCCCAGGGTGAAGCCCAGGGGAAGCAGTTTCCACCCCTGGGGGAGATACTCGGCTTCCAGGGCCACCCCTTGCCCCGGCGCTTGGTACAGGGATTGGTGCCAAAAGTCCGTGCCTACGCCCAACATCATGTCCTTGGCGAGGTAGCCCGACGTCAGACTTCCGCCCGCCAGAAGCACCAGCGGTAGACCCATGGTCCAGGGCGCTTCGTGCAGCGCCAGGTAGGTGCTGCGTCGTCCCTGGGGGGCAGCGCCGAACCCGGACACCAAGAGACGGAGGGAGTAGTAGGCGGTGCAACCGGCGGAGAGCGTCCCCAGCACGTAGGCGAAACTCCCGCGCAAGCTGTACTGGGCCCAGGCCACCTCCAGAATGGCGTCCTTGGAGTAGAATCCCGCCAGAAAGGGAAAGCCCACGAGGGCGAGGGAGCCCAACAGCATGGCGCTGTAGGTCAAGGGGCAGAGACGGAGCGCGCCCCCCATGCGGCGCAGATCCTGTTCATCCCCGAAGGCGTGAATGACGCACCCCGCGCCCAGGAAGAGCAGGGCCTTGAAAAAGGCGTGGTTGGCGAGGTGAAACACGCCCACGTCGTAGTGGGAGAGCCCGCAGGCGAACACCATGTACCCCAGCTGACTGCAGGTGGAGTAGGCGATCACGCGTTTCAGATCATTCTGAACCACCCCCGCCGTGGCCGCGAAGAACGCCGTGAGCGCCCCCAACAGGGCCACCACCCCCCGCGCTTGCGGCGCGCACTCCAAGAGGGGCGAGCAACGGGCCAAGAGGAACACCCCCGCCGTCACCATGGTCGCGGCGTGGATGAGCGCCGACACGGGCGTCGGGCCTTCCATGGCGTCGGGGAGCCAGGTGTGCAGTCCCAATTGGGCGGACTTGCCCACGGCCCCCACGAAGAGCAACAAACAACATACGTCCAGCGCCTGCAAGGATGCGGTTCCCCACAGGGGCAGGGTGCGACCCGTCTCCCAGTGGGCGCAGGCGAACACCGTGCTGTATTCCACGCTCCCAAAGAGGGTAAAGAGTCCCCACACGCCCAAAGCGAGGCCCACGTCTCCCACGCGGTTCATCACCATGGCCTTCAAGGCTGCCTTGTTGGCCTGCAACCGGGTAAACCAGAAGTTAATGAGCAGGTAGGAGGCCAAGCCCACCCCTTCCCATCCGAAGAAAAGCTGCAGGAAGTTATCGCCGGTCACCAGCATGACCATGAAGAAGGTAAAGAGACTGAGGTAGCTCAGGAAACGCGGCAAGTGCGGGTCCTCCGCCATGTATCCCCAGGAATACAGATGCACCAGGGTGCTCACACTGGTCACCACCACCAACATCACCACGGTGAGGGAATCGAACCAAAAGCCCCAGGTGGCGTCGAAGAGTTCGCACTGCACCCAGGGTGCCAAGGTCAGGAAGCAGGGGCTTCCGCACAGCGCCACCTCGTAGAAGAGCACGCAGCAGAGGATCCACCCGAGAATGGCTCCCCCCGTAGTCAGGAGGGCGGCGCCTCGTCCGCCCAACCAGCGCCCCGCGCCCGCCGCGAGGAGGAATCCCCACAGGGGCAGGGTCACGACGCAGAGGTACATGGTGTGGCCTCTCTCTCTCGGTTCGAAGACGGGTTCGAATCCCCCGTCGAAGGCACATTCGAACCCTGTTCGAAGGTGGACTCGAACCACCGGCACAAGGAGTTTCAATCCTTCGCTCTACCAACTGAGCTATCCGAACCCAACATTGCGCTTTGCGCTTGCAATGGTCCTCGCACGTATCCTTTTCTCGAGGATGTGCCGGGAACACGGAGAAAGGAACCTGCCCCCATGATCGATCGGAATGCACACGAAAGCCTTCCCGAGATGCACTCGCCCCTTCACGCGTCTCCAGCGCGCGATCCTCGCGCTTCCCCCTGGACCCTGCTTCGCCAGGGTGGACCTTGGATGGGCGAAGCCGCCGCTTTGCAGCGCAGTGCGGCCCGCGTGGCGCGCCTTCTACGCGCCTTGGAAGGACGGACCCACGTGCTGTGGTACAGTGCCCTCCCCGAGCACCGCGCCTTGGTGTTTGCCTGCGCGCAGCACAGCGGACAAAGTGCGCTGTGGGGTCCCTGGCCTGCGGGGTTGTGCACCAATTGGGAGCAGGTGTCGGGCAGCTTGCAGGCCTACCGCCGTGGATTGCCCTGGCGCGAAGCGGTACCTTCCCCGCGCTTGGCGCGGTTGCACCGCCGTTGGCGCGGGTGGCATCCCCGCGCGGGGCGACCGGAGCTGGTGATTGCGCTTCATCCGCGCGGCACCGAGGTGTTGCGCCGCGAGGCCCAAGCGGCTCTGGTGCCCACGGTGGGTTGGGGTGTCGCGAGCTCCGCGTCCCTTGCGGCGTCTCCTTGGACCTATCCCCTGTGGGGTTCCGCCGAGGATCTGCCACAGGTGCACGCGGTGGCACGTCTGTTGGCCCAAGCAGCGGCTCTGGAGTAAAAGGATTCGAACCTTTGCGTGTCGGTACCAAAAACCGATGCCTTACCCCTTGGCGATACTCCACGAGGCGGGGGGATTCCCCCCGGATTCCAAGCGCGAGGGGGGAGGGCGCTGCCCTTCCCCCCGTCGGACGGGCGCGGTCCAAGCGCTATCGTCCGTGGTGGCGCGTCAACAACCATGGCTCCACGCGAGCCAACAGCGGAATCCACACCAGAAAGTACACAAAAAAATACGCCGAGGCCCACTGACCGATGGTCAG
>LFIK01003640.1_pt1 | contig 12486 bp, 9 predicted proteins | sample 643401 | NCBI WGS metagenome assembly LFIK01 (sample SAMN03777447, study PRJNA286221) | soda lake metagenome | biome: soda lake; feature: Kulunda steppe; material: water; isolation source: sample T5-Br brine of Lake Tanatar-5 | place: Russia: Kulunda steppe | collected 2010-07 | reverse complement strand
GGTCACCGCGCAAAACACCTCGGGTACCGGTGGCGCCAGAGGCGCCCGGCTGGTTGACCGGCACCACGTTGTTGCCCAAAGCCTCTTCCAGAATTGGAATAACTGCTCGAGTTACCTGGTCTGTGGAACCCCCAGCACCCCAGGGAATGATCACGTTGATGGTTTCAGAGGGCTCCCACTCGGCGAGTGCCTGCCCGGAGCCCATTGCAGCAACGGCCGCAACGGCCGCGAGACTTTTCTTTATCACTGTCATTGTCGTCTCCATTCTTGTTTTCGGGCTACCCTTATCGTAGCCTCGTTTCGGTTGCTCAGTAGGAATCGGTTCCCAATGAGCGCCTCTTGCGGTTTTTTGTTGGCGCCGACTCGGTTCGAGCGACGCGGCGTTATCTCAGGGTGGCCCTACACCACCTTGAGATAGCGCTCCTTGCACACCGTCAGTACTTCTTCTGCTGGCTTCTGCCACCAGTTCTCTGCGGAGAATATTTCCACTTCATGGAAACCTGTGTACCCCTCGGCCTCTACCCAACTGCGAATCAGGGGTATGTCGATGACGCCGTCTCCCATCATGCCGCGATCCAACAACAGGTCGCGGGTCGGGACCAGCCAGTCACAGATGTGAAAGCCCAGGAGGCGTGCTTTCCCAGCACGCTGAATCTGGTTTTCGAGATCCGGATCCCACCACACGTGGTAGACATCCAGTGCGATACCAATGCCTTCACCCACGGCATCACAAAGGTCATTGGCCTGCGCCATGGTATTCACGCACGCCCGGTCGGCGGCGTACATGGGGTGCAGCGGCTCGATGGCCAGCGGCACCTGCATAGCGCGGGCGTACTCGGCAATATTGTGCAATCCCTCGAGTACCATTTGGCGAGCGCCAGCGATGTCTTTTGACCCTTCCGGCAGCCCGCCGACCACCAGCACCAGGCACTGCGCCTTGATGGCTGCCGCCTCTTCGATGGCGCGTCGGTTGTCCTCAATGGCCTCTTTTTGGCCTTGTTCAGTGGCGGCCGGAAACATGCCGCCGCGACACAGGCCGGTGACGGTCATCCGGTGCTCGTCCAAGAGTTTGGCCGCACGGTCCACTCCACACTGGGCCAGCTTGTCTCGCCAGATCGAGATGCCATGGATGCCCATCTCGGCGTACAGCCGGATTTCCTCCTCCAGGGACAGTTGCACCTTGGTGGTGGCATCGTTGATGGACAGCCGTTGAAAATCGGTCAGTGCTTGCGGCTTCATTGGGCGACTCCTCTGACGGCCATGACATGCTGCATTCGCTGCACCGCCAGATCCGGATCCCGGAGCAGACCGGCCTGATCCGCGAGCCGGAACAACTCGGCCAGGTGTCGGGTCGAGCGGGTGCTTTCCTGACCGGCCACCATGGTGAAGTGGTCCTGGTGACCATTGAGGTAGGCCATGAACACCACGCCGGTTTTGTAGAACCGGGTCGGCGCCTTGAAGATATGTCGGGCCAGGGGCACCGTGGGAGCAAAAATTGCCTGATAGGCCGCGTCGTCTCCGGCATCCAGGGCATTCAGAGCCGCACTGGCTGCCGGTGCGATGGCGTCGAAAATGCCCAGCAGCGCATGACTGAACCCCTGATCATCGCCGGCAATCAGCTCGGGGTAATTGAAGTCATCGCCGGTGTACATTTTGACGCTGGCCGGCAGACGGCGGCGCATGGTGATTTCCTTTTCGGCACTCAACAGGGAAATTTTGATGCCGTCGACCTTGTCGACGTTGTCGTTGATGATCTTGAGACAGACGTCCATCGCGGCGTCCAGGTCATCATGACCCCAGTAGCCTTGTAGCGCCGGGTCAAACATGTCGCCCAGCCAGTGCAGAATGACCGGTTCGCTGGCCTGACTGAGAATACGGTTGTATACCCGAGCGTAGTCGTCCGGTGACGTGGCCTGTGCCGAAAGTGCCCGGCTGGCCATGAGAATCAACCGGCTGCCCAGCTTTTCGATGGCCGCCATCTGCTCTTCATAGGCATGGATCACGTCGTCGATGGACTGGCAGTCTTCCGGGGCAATGTGATCGGTACCACAGCCGGAGGCGACAGCCGCGCCGGGAAAGTCTCGGGCCGCAGCCAGCGAGCGTTTGATCAGTTCCAGACTGGTGGGCCAGTCCAGACCCATGCCACGCTGGGCGGTGTCCATGGCTTCGGCCACAGCGAACCCGTGGTGCCACAGGTGCCGTCGATAGTCGATGGTGCGTTCCCAGTCTACGGCGGTGGTGACCCAGGGGTCATTGTCCGCCAACGGATCGGCCACCACATGGGCGGCCGCATAGGCGATGCGCGAGCGATCACCGCTCGGCGTGGTGTCATGGCTCAGTGGCTCACCCACCTGATAGGCAGCCAGCTTGCCGTTGTTGTCGGGGAGTACCAGTCGACTCATGTCACACCCCCAGCGCCGGTACATCGAGCCAGCGACGTTCGTCGGAGCTCTTCAGCGCCAACTCGGCAAACTGGACCCCTTTTGCCGCATCCCGCAGCGTCCAGGAGTAGGGGCCGTCCTCTACCACGTGGCGAATAAACAATTCCCACTGGTGCTTGAAGGCATTTTCACGCGGGCCGCGTTCCGGCACCTTCTGCCAGTCGCTGAAAAAGTCCATGGTTTGTTCCTGGTCCGGGTTCCAGACCGGCTTGGGCGTGGCCTCGCGGGACTGGATATGACATTCCGTCAGGCCAGCCACAGCAGAACCGTGAGTACCGTCCACATGGAAGGTGACCAGGTCGTCCCGGCGTACCCGGGTATCCCAGCTGGACTTGATGTGCACCACGGCGCCATTGTCGAGCTCGACGGTTGCGTAACAAGCGTCATCAGCAGTGGCTTTGTATTTCTGGCCCTGCTCATCCCAGCGGTCCGGAATATGTGTTTTGGCCAGACAGGTGAGTGACGTGGGCTCGCCGAACAGGTTGTCGATGACATAGCGCCAGTGGCACATCATGTCGAGAATCATGCCGCCGCCGTCTTCCTTGCGGTAGTTCCAGGACGGGCGCTGGGCGGGAATCCAGTCGCCTTCGAATACCCAATACCCGAAATCAATATTGACGCTGAGAATGCGGCCGAAGAAGTTGGCGTCATTCAGTTCCTGCAGGCGCAGTAAACCCGGCAACCAGAGTTTGTCCTGCACGGCACCATTCTTGATGCCGGCCTGTTCGGCGGTTTGAGCGATGTCCAGGGCATCCTCCAGGTTTTCGGCAATGGGCTTTTCGCAATACACGTGTTTGCCCGCAGCGATGGCCTTTTTCAGCAGGCCGCACCGCAATTGGGTCGAGGCGGCATCGAAGAAGATCTGGTCATCTGGGTTTTTCAGAGCAGCGTCGAGGTCCGTGGTCCAGCGCTCCACCTTGTGCTTGCGCGCAAGCCGTTCCACCTTGTCGGCGTTTCTGCCGACCAGAATGGGGTCCGGCATCACCCGGTCACCATTGGACAGCGTCACGCCACCCTGGTCACGAATGGCCAGAATGGACCGGATCAAGTGCTGGTTCATGCCCATGCGGCCAGTGACGCCGTTCATGATGATGCCTAGTGTTTGTGTTGCCATGTTAATACCTCATACTCGTCGGTGCTTGTCAGGTCAGGGCGTTCAGACTGGTGTCGTCAAGTTCGACACCAGAAGCGAAACCGGGACTGTCCAGGGAGGAAAGGTCCAGGGTTCCGCGCTCAATGCGCAGGAACAGCCCATCGTCGTTTCGTCGATAAAGTGTCGGGTGCAGGTTGGCGTACTGGTCCATTTCCGCCGCTGGCGCCCCCTGCATGCCCTTCACAAAGTGATGCCCGTTGCGCTCGACATGGGTCAGGCCCAACAGCGATGCCAGTGCCAGATCCTGCTGCACGGCCAGCCCGGCCTGCGTGGTCAGATCTTCTGCCGACATGAAATAGTCGCCGCCACGCCAATGCAGAGTGCGGGCTTTGTTGATCAGTGAGCGATAGAGGCCCTTGCAGGCCTTGGAGGACACGCCCAGATACCCGCAATCCCGGCCCTTGAGGAAGCTGTCCATCTCCGCATCGCTTTCATCGATCAATAAGGCGACTCGGTGCGCCAGGTCGCCCAATGGTTGGCTCAATGCGGAATCCCGGTGGATGGGTTGCTCGATAAACAGAATGGCCTGGCGTAGAGCTGCCAATTCCGGGCGGCGGTCGAGTTCGTCCAGCAGTCGGGTGAATTCTTTCGGCGTGTTGTATTGCTCGTTGCCATCAAGGGTAATGCGATAATCCGGCACCGCCTGCAGCACCTCAGTGATGGCGATGAGTCGCTTGATATCAGCGTCCAGGTCGCCATTGACCTTGATCTTGAAATATTTCGGGGCGTAGGTCTGAATGACCTGTTGCAGGCTTTCGGGCAGGCCGTCATTCACCGGCTGCTCGATGTCCTGGTCGGTGAGCGGGTCCAGCAAGCCCACGGTATGACGCAAGCCAATGCTGGACTGCGGGCGCAGTTTCTGCAGAAAGTTGGGTAAATCAAGGCCGGCCAGGTCTTGCGGCAAATGGGCCGGGGTCAGCCCCATGGCATTGCTTCTGACCAGATCATAAAAGGACAGGCCCTGCAGTTGCCCGAGCCCATCCAGAACGGCCTTGGCCATGAGCGCAGGTCCAAACCCCTGCACCAGACCATTCTCCTCGCGCATCGCATCGGCCTGAGCCGCACTGAGTTGCCAGGCATGATCAGCCGCTGTCAGGGCGGGCTGATTCAGGGACAGGTTGACGGCGGAGGTTACCGAGTGACGCAACTGGTCCACGGTGTCATCCGGTGTCAGGGCCGGTCGCTTGTCGAACCACTTGGGCACCATGAGTTCGGCGCTCTGCCCCCATGCTTCCCGGCCCGTCGCCGGATCGCGCACATGCACTTTCAGAAAAGCCTGCGGGGTCTCGCGCAATGTCATGACGCCAAACCGAAAGGGCATGCGCAGTCGGGTATCACGGGTGAATGCCTGAGCGTCCACGATTTCCAGGCGGGGTGCGTTCATTGTAGTCCCTCCAGAATGCCGCGCAGATAGCCAATGGCGCGCGCCGCCGTTGCGGCGCCGTCCGGTTCGTAGATGAAGGGCTCCACGGCAATTGGCTGTTGCCAACCGTGCTTGAGCAGTACCTCCATGATGGGCCGGAAACGATCGTCGCCCTGGCCCGGAGCCCGGCGGTTGCGGTCGTTGACCTGCAAGTGACCCAGGTGGCCGGTGGGCAGCCACTGATCCAGTACTTCAGCAACCGGGTCCGCTTCGGTCAGACCGGCAGCCGACGTATCGAGCATGGTTTTGAGGCCTGGTTGATTGACCTTTTTGACCAGATCAACACCTTCAGCAACGGTATTGATGTAGTTGGTTTCCCGGCGAGACAGGGGTTCGATGCAATAGGTGACACCGGCATGCGAGGCCAGTTCTCCGGCGGTAGCAAAGTATTCTTCAGCACGTGCCTGGTCAGCTGACGGGTCAGTGCCGAGAGATCGTTGGCGGGGTGACCCATGCACTAACACGCTCCCGCCCAAGACGGCACACATGTCGACCAGTCGGGCCAGCGTATCGAATGTCCGGCGTCGTACTTCCGGGTCCGGGTCGACCACGGAGAGCCCTTTCGGCGCGAGCAGGAGCCAATGCAAGCCACTGATTCTGATGCCCTCATCACTGGCCATCAGGCGATAGTCTGCCAGTTCGCGTTCGGACAACTGAACAGGATCATCCGCCAGGGTATAGGGGGCAACCTCCAGGCCGTCATAACCAAGGCTGGCACAATAGGCGCACTGTTCCTGAAAACTCAGGTGAGAAAGCACCTCGTTGCACAGTGAAATTTCCATAATGTCACCTGACACTCATTGTTTTAATAACCAGGTAGTTACTTAATAAGCTAGCAACGCGATACCTGGGAGTCAAACAGAAAATGCAGTCTTGACAAAAGCATGGCTACTCTATTGCGGCTAAACACGGCCTTGTAACATGGAGTTACATTCGGTTTTTCCAATTTTTCCCGTAAAATCAAATTGTTACCAACTCGCCTGTGGGATGCTTTGACTGGATATCATTTTCAGAAATTATTGTTATATATAACCAAACGGTTACTTATAATGAAATGATTGGTATAGTAAACGCGGGCCGACCCGGTTGCAGCGATGCTCCCGCCGCCCGCATCAACCCGCATCGATCGTTTTTTAAGGAGAGGCCCATGACGGGAATTTTCGCCATTACCGTACCGATCTTTCTGATTGTCAGTCTGGGCTTCGCGGCTGCGCGATGGAATTTGTTGGGGACAGGGGCGGGTACCGTTTTGAATCGGTATGTGTTGACATTTGCGCTGCCAGCCACGATTTTTTTCGTGGTTTCGCAAGTGCCGATTGATCAACTCAATCAGCCTGGATTCATGCTCGCGTATGGCATTGGCGGTGTGATGGCCTGGTTGTTGATCTTTTCAATTGTCCGTTTCGGGATGCGCAAGCCCGTTCGCCAGGCACTGCTTTCCGGCATGGGTGGCGCCATGCCCAACAATATCTTTTTTGGGTTTCCTATTCTGGTTCAGCTGTTCGGCAGTCCTCCCGGCAACGCCTTTGCCATGGCGCTGGTATTGGAAAACATGCTTATTTTCGCACCCTTGCTGTTGCTTCTGCAGGTGAGTCAAGATCAAACCCGCTCCAGCTGGTGGGCGGTGGCGGGCTCGGTGGTCGCCAATATTTTCCGCAGCCCGATCATGATGGCCATCATTGCCGGCGTCGCCTGGTCCGCTTCGGGCTGGCAGTTACCGGTGATGTTGTACGATGGCCTGGAACTGATTGCGGATTCGGCGGCAGCCGTTGCCTTGTTTGCCATCGGCTTTTCCATTGCGACCAGCCGGTTTTCCTTCCGCACCGATTGGGTGAGTGTGGCCATGGTGGTTACCTCCAAGCTGGTTGCGCATCCGGTATTGGTCTTGTGCCTGGTACTGCTGCTGCCCGACTTCGATCCTCGTTTGCAAGTCGCTGCGGTGCTGGTCGCCGCCGTTCCCATGGCATCGATCTTCCCCTTGATCGGTGCACGTTATGGGCATGAGCGGGTGTGTCTCTCCATTTTGATGGTGACGGTGCTGGTGTCTTTCTTCTCCGTCAGTGCCTGGATCGGCGTCCTGACCTGGCTTTTCCTGTGAGGTCAGTGAAAGCATATGATTGAGTCCGTTTCTGACCAGTACCGATGAACAACCACCTCGACACCTGATAGACTGAGGGCCCTGGTTGATGAATTAGCAGGCTCATCATGATTGGTCCCCACGTGTCCATTTCCTGGAACCAGACCCGGCGGGTGCTTGGTCAGACGTTGCGTGTGGCTGGTCTCGGCATCATCATTGGCTTGAGCGGTGCGGTGGTCGCCAATGCGTTTGTGGCGGGCATTGTCTGGTTGAATGATGTTTTGTTGATATCGCCCGACAGCCGCCTCGGGCAGGCCGATACTTTGCTGCTGGCGCTGGTGACCGTGTTGGTACCGGCGCTGGGGGGCCTGCTGGTGGGCCTGCTGCACCGGTTGATCAAGGAGGGCCGCGCCCACGGGCCAGCCGAGGTAATTGCTTCCGTACAAACCCGACAGGGTCAGTTGCCGGGTAAGCCTGCCTTTTTGTCGGGCCTGTCCAGTCTGGTGTCCCTGGGCAGTGGGGCGTCGGTCGGTCAGTATGGGCCTCTGGTGCATATCGGCGGGGCCATTGGGTCGGCCTGGTCACGACTGTTTGGCATGAATGTCTCCATGGGCAATATGGCGGTCGCCTGTGGGGCCGCAGCGGCCATATCGACCGTGTTTTCAGCCCCGATTGCCGGCATTCTGTTCGCCCAGGAAGTCATTCTGCGGCATTTTTCTCTGCGCGCTTTCGCACCGATTTCGGTGGCCTCCATTGTCGGCTATGTGGCGGCCAACACCATTTTGCCCCAGCCACCATTGCTTGAACTGAATGCGGCGGAAGTCCTGCATTTCTGGGAATTCGGGTTGTTTCTGTTGCTCGGCGTGGCCAGCGCCGGTGTGGCGGTTTTGTACATGAGTGCCATTCTGCAAATGGGTCGGTGGGCAGAGAAAATACCCTTGCCCAGTGCCAGCAAGCCCATGCTGGCGGGGGCGGTGCTGGGCCTGGTGGCGCTCTGGGTGCCAGAGATTCTGGGCATTGGTTTTGAAACGCTGCGCTTGTCCTTTACGGATGGCGCCTACGGTATCTGGACACTATTGCTGATTCTGGTGCTGAAGCTGTTGGCGACCGCGTGGTGCCTGGGTATGGGCTTTTCCGGCGGGGTGTTCAGCCCGGCGTTGTTGGTGGGCAGTCTGTTCGGCGCCCTGTTTGGCAGCGTGTTGGGCATGTTGATGGGGGACAACCTGTCGGTGATCGCGGTCTATGCGGTGTGCGGCATGGTGGCGGTGACTGCTCCGGTGATCGGAGCGCCGTTGACCGCCGTGGTGATTGTGTTTGAGATGACCGGCAACTATGACCTGACCATTGCGGCGTTGGCCAGTGTGGCACTGGCCAATCTGGTGGCGTCCCGACTATTTGGCCGCTCACTGTTTGACCGGCAATTGAAACAGCGCGGGGTAGACCTGTCGGGTGGTCGCAGCATGGCTTTGTTGTCGGCCCATACCATCGCTTCCCTGGTCAGTAACCGGTATGTGGCCTTGCCGGTCGACGCCACGGTTCAGCAAGCGATTCGGGCGATGAGTCGCGCCCATTCGGCAGACGCTTACTTGGTGGACAATGGCGGCTTTTATCAGGGCACCGTGCAATTACAGACGCTCATCGAGCAGGCGCCGAACTTACCGGCGAGCCAATGGCGTGTGCGTCCGGACATACAGGTGCAGGAAGACACCAGCGTCTGGCGGGCCATGCAGCGGTTGCGGCGTTTCGTTGGTGAAGGGGTGCCCGTGGTCAACGCGGAGAACCAGTTGGTCGGTACTGTCTTTGAATCCGATCTGATCCGCACCTATCTGGATATTTTGTCTGACATGCGCCGCGAAGAATACGCCACTCGTTAGCGCAGCACGGCACACTCTCGTGCCAACAGCGTCGCTTTCCGCTCAACCCCCCATCGATAGCCCGATAGGCTGCCGTCGGAACGCACGACCCGATGACAGGGAATGATCACACCGATGCGGTTGTTGCCGCACGCTGAGCCCACCGCGCGGGCTGCTCCGGGCTTGCCCAGAGCGCTGGCCAATTCGCCATAACCCCGGGTTTCGCCTAGCGGAATGTCGCGCAGCGCTCGCCACACCGACGCCTGAAATGCGGTGCCCTGGATATCCAATGGCAGTGTCAATGCCCGTTTTGGCAATAGAGTCTGCTCTCGTGCGGCATCAAGCCAAGCCGCGAGACGCGTCTCATCCGGCACCAGTGTGGCATTGGGGAAAGCCTGCTGCAGTTCCTGCCACAAGGTAGTTGGGTCGTCCCCGAAGGATAACCAACAAATGCCGCGCTCAGAGGCGGCCATCAGCATCCAGCCCAGCTCTGACAGGCAAAGCCACCAGCCCAGTTCCATGGTTGCCCGTAACTGCCCGGGCGAGAGTCCCATGTAGCTGGCAGTGGCAGCGTAGGCTCTTGCTGGTGAACCGAACCCTGCGGCATAAAGCGCATCCAGCACATCTGTGTTGGTTTGCAGAGAATCGGTCAGTCGACACAATTGCAGCGTGCGCCCATAGGCCGAAGGAGTGACACCCAAGTAAGCGCGGAATTGTCGGTGTAGGGTGGCGGGGCTGACCTGCACCTGGCTGGCCAGTTCGGCAAGGCTGACGGGTTCTGCACTTTGCTCAATGCGCCGACATACGGTGTTGAGACGTTGTGCCCACTGGGCATCCCGGGACTGGTTGTCGAAGTGTGGAGGCGACAGGTTCGTAGTCATGGTCACGGTCGTCCCTGAGCTTTGCAGAAATGGTCAGTACAGCATAAGCCGGTCGTGGTCAGCCGTCTTCTCGAAACTGATCATCCGTTGCTTTTAATGGCTATTTAGCTGGTCAGCATTTCTCGCAATCGGTCTTGAATCAATAACGCCAACGCCTCGGGGTTGAACTTTGAGAGAGAGGTATCACAGCCCGCTTTTTCGGCCAGTCGTTGGTTGAACTGGCCGCTTAATGAGCTGTGCAGAATCACGTACAGGTCTTTCAGCGCCGGGTCCTCGCGTATCTTCTGAGTCAGGGTGTAGCCGTCCATGACGGGCATTTCGGCATCGGTTATGACACACAGCAAGCGGCCACTGAAATCGTCGGGCTGGGCTGCCCAGGCTTGCAGTTGGGCGAGCCCTTTGGCGCCGTCGGTGGCGGTGTGAATCACCAGCCCAAACGGTTCCAGAGTGCGTTTGGTTTGCGTGATGGCTGTAGTCGAGTCGTCCACCATAAGCACGTCAAGCCCGGCGGCCTGCTCCATGATGGTTTGATCCAGGACGCCGTCGGGTACGTCCGTTTCCGGTGGTTGTACCTGGGCCAATATGCGTTCCACATCGATCACTTCCACCAATTTACCGTCGTGTTCGGTAATGGCCGTCAGAAAGTGAGATTTGCCTGACCCAGCCGGCGGCGGTTTAACGTCGCTCCAGTCCATGTTGACGATTTTTTCCACCCGGCTGACCACGAAAGCCTGTACGCTGGAGTTGTATTCGGTGACCAGCAGTTTGGTGTGCTCATCGCGCGGCAATGGTGATCGACCCATGGCAACGGCCAGGTCGAATACGGGTACTGCCCGGCCGCGCAGATGCACCACCCCAATGACGCTAGGGTGCTGGCGCGGCATTATTGTCACTGGAGGCAGGGTCATGATTTCGCGGATCTTGAAGACATTCACGCCATATTGTTGTTGTCCTTTGAGACCGAACAACAGCAATTCCAGGCGGTGTTTGTTGACCTCAGTGGTCAAGCCCCTGGATGGTGTTTTTTGATGCCGGGTGGTCATGCGCCTTGGTCCCCAAAAGCAATTCAGTAAACTGATTATAACAGAACGATCATTGTGATAACTGTATCGACCGCATCTCGCGTGGCTCCACTCCCAAATCGCTCCAATTATCCGGATGGCAACTGAACAACAAGATCTGGTGGCGTTGGGCGGCATCAAACAGGATGCGTTTCATTTGGTCCAAACGCTGTCGATCGCTGTGCACCAGGGTGTCATCCAGTATGATCAGGGTAGGCCGACCGGAGGCCTGCAGTAAGTCCGCGTAGGCCAGTCGACTGATGACGCCCATCTGCTCACGCGCGCCAAAACTCAGGTGGTCAAATTCAGCGTGTTCCGCGCCATCGGGTTTTGGGCGCTGCAGCCGAACGGGTTGCAGTTGGTCATTGACGGCCAGACTGGCGTCTGGAAACAACAGCCTCAGATAGTGCTGCAGGCGATGTTGCAGCGGTGCTTGCAGGCGTTGGGTCAGTTCCTGGCGGCGTGTGTGCAGAGTGGTCAGCAGGAACTCCAGGCCGCCGGCTCGCTTTTCCAGGGCGCTCCGGCGTCGTTCCTGACGTTCTCGCTCCAGTTCCAGTTCTGCCTTCTGCTCCTCCAACCCTTCGGCTCCAAGAATGTCGATGCTGGAGTGCAAGGCACTCAATTCCAGTTCACGGTCACGGTATTGTTTTTGCAGATGATCCGCGCTGTTGGTTAGGCGCTCAATATCCTGGCGCAGGATATCCGGATGCGTCTGGTCAATCTGCTGTTGTCGTTGGGCAATGGCTTCATTCAGACGCGCTTCCTGTAACTGCAGCGCCCGCTGTTGCTGCTTCGTCTGGTCAACTTGCTGTTGATACTGGGGGGATTCCAGCTCTGTGCGCAATCGGTTCACTTCTGCGCTGGCGGTGTCCCGTTGCTGCTGGATCAATTCCAACTGGCGATGGTGTTCCTGAGCTTCGGTTTCGGCCTGGCGCAGTGAGTCACTGGCAACTTCCAGTTGGGACTCGGCCTCTGCTTCCTCGATAGGGGGCGTTACGTTGGCGGATTCGGGCAATGCTGCGATCTGATCGGCTAGTTGCTGTTCCTTTTGGTGCAGCACCTGCTGGTGTTCTGTCAGTGTGTCGATGCCGTGTTTCGCCACGTCCTGAAGACGCTCTTTATGAATTTTTATTTCCTGCTGCAAGGCATTGCTACGCTGGGCCCGTTGTTCGGCTTGCTCCAGCGTATCGCTGCCGATCTCGGCGAGGGCATGTGACAATTCGTCTTGCAGGTGTTGTTGCTGTCGGGCCAGTGCCGCGATGTCTTCACCACCGGGATGAATCCGGATTTGTCCGATGCCGTCGATATCCAGTTGTGACCGTTCCGTAAGCCGGCGTTCTCCATTGCCACTGAGCGACTCGCCATTCAGGGAGACGCGGTTTGAGTCGGTTAATTGGAATTCCAATCGGGTCGCCACGGCGTCACGCTGAATCTGCAGTTCACGAATGTCGGCGTGCCAGGATCGGGCCTGTTGCAATAACGTTGCATCGACGCGCACCCGCTGCAATTCTGCACGTTGGTTTTTCAGGGTCGCTTGCAATTGCTGGGCGGTTTCCAGACGCTCGCTGACTTCTTGCAGCTGGTTTCGACACTGCTC
>LFIK01003639.1_pt1 | contig 12486 bp, 4 predicted proteins | sample 643401 | NCBI WGS metagenome assembly LFIK01 (sample SAMN03777447, study PRJNA286221) | soda lake metagenome | biome: soda lake; feature: Kulunda steppe; material: water; isolation source: sample T5-Br brine of Lake Tanatar-5 | place: Russia: Kulunda steppe | collected 2010-07 | reverse complement strand
CCATCCGTACAACGTGCCTCTTGTTCTGTCCAAATGTCATAACTATCACTTTGCTCAAATCTTTGCTTCGTCACGAGATCATTCCATGCACACCACATCGCACGAGTTCTGAATCCTTCACGCTTGTACAAACTGCAAAAGGTGGTGAATCGCCCACATTTGATTCGAGCTTAATTGGGTGTCACGGCATCATTCGCATCGCCGATCCCAGTCCTCACCAACAAATACAGGGATTGCTTGATGATTGTGTTTCTTTGATTGTATCCTATTGCTTGACACCGCAACAACAAGCTCTCTTTGCCATCAAGGTTCTAGGACATACTGCGTCGCGAAAGGATCGAAGGATCCAACACGAGTTCTCCGGTTTCTCAAATGCGCCTGCCACTTTCTTCGTTCTTTCATTGGAGAAACGACGAGGATTGCATTAGTTGTGGTGAGTAAATGAGGAAAATGCCAACCACTTGATCGAAATAAGGCCGGCACCATAGCGGAGTAGTCTCGTGAGTGAATTCCATCGTGGTCTGTTTGCCTCCCACAAGGTTGCGGAACCATGCAACCGTCTTTCGAGAGTCACGAAGTAGCATGAAGTGCAAGCAAAGGCCGAGGATTTGACACGTGCCACCACAACGAGTAAATTTTGCAAGCTCTACCTCGTTACGCCGGCAACTTTGAACGTTCAAATTCAGCAAGGAAGGTTTCAATGAAACAAAACATGATTCCATGTTGACGAAGAAGCAAGCATGTCTCTACATTTTCTAGAACGCGAATTGTGCGAGAAGGTGCTTGCATCACCGCACCTCCTTTCCTTGCAAGCGCATGGGTCGCATCTCCACTTTATTCGCTTATCAACGTTGTTGTACCTCTTCCCTTCGTCCAAGGCGATGGGTCTTGAGATCGTACGGATCTCCATTCCTCAAACGCCTGTTCGACGACAGCCTTCCATTTCCGTTTCGAGTCCACGTGATCGCAACCCTCGTTGGATCCAAGAAACGCCCCAGTCACGATCTGTATGAACAGGCACCCCAACAGGTTTCGACCGTGGACCGACACGTCCACCGACACGGTTTCTCTGTCCAACGCTCCTTGGTGCCTTCGTCCTCGACGGGCGATGGTCCGTTTTTCGCCTGGGGGGGGGGACCGTGCTGGTCCCAACACCCGGGGCAATCCAGGTTCGCTTCCTCTGCGGCAAACGTTTTGTGTCTCGGATCCGACACGTGCTGTGGCGACAGGTTCAGGACCACCAGTTTCGTCCACCATTTGTCTGGGCACCGACGCGCGTTGGAGCGGATTCATGCGTTCACGTGGCGAGGAAGGAGGAGCTGCGAATCGATTACCTGGTACCTGAACGTGTGCAAACTGGCCGAGCGAAAGGAGATGACTCGCAACACGGCTCTGCCATGCCACGGCAAAGATGGCAGCCAGGTGTCCAGGACACCCTGGATCTCCATGGCACCCTGTCTTGCTATCTTGCTGATCCTCTTGTTTCTCATCCCTCTTGCGTTTATTTTCTGGGATCTTACTGGATGTATAGACAGGACTGGAGTGGTGAAAATCAGCCGAAAAGTGGGCGCACAGAAGTGGGTGAGTCCTGCAGGGGATCGAAATACTGATGTGCAGACTGCGAGTACTCCTCGGCCTGTGGCGATAAGCACGTGCGAAGACAGCTCAGACAAGATGGAGTGCCTTGACAGACTTGGAGTATTTAGCAAACAAGACCAGAGTGGATTTGCATGTGCTGGACGCACTTGGAGCACTCTCAATGACGGTGAACGCCTTTCCTTCTCAGCAGCAGATGTCAAGGCCGGGCATCTGTGGAAGCTGGAAAACAAGGAGGGCCATTCGTTCTTCTACAAAGTGGAATGCAGACCTACTCTTCATCGGATTTATCATTTTGGGGCGCATGGTTACACGGACTATTTTGCGTTTCTGTTGGCTGAAGCTTTGGATCTGGACGTCGCAATTCCATGCACTGAATTTGTCAAGGTTCCGCTTAGACAACTACGGAATAACACTCCTATTCACAGGGATTGCATTTTTGAAGATGGAGACTCTGGTTCTCCATACACTGTCGGAGCAATGAGCTCTGGGTTGTCGTCCCTTCGGCCGATGGAATGGGTCAGCAACGAAGAGGTGCGTTTTTTTGCTACAGCAGAGTCGGTGCCAAACAGCTTGAAGCCATATTTGGAAGATGTTGTTAAGATAGGAGTGCTTGACTACATGGTCCTCAACGATGATCGTCATTTTGGCACTTACAACACTCTCTTCTCTGTGGAATTCAGCAGACCTGTATTCATGGATGCAGGTGCTTTTGCAAGGCTGGGCGAAGATATCTGCAGTAACCATACAGAGCTGCTGACTTGCCCGTCAATACTTCGGGACACAAGCTCAAAATGTGCCAAATACAACAAAGCCACGGCTAGTTTTTGCCTGTTATCTGAGACTCTGTTGAGAAAAGTCCTGTCTACACAACCGGCCGATTTTGTGAAACATCTGCAGAAACGTTTAGAGGAGAATGTTGCTTGGCAGGCCTTCCTCCAGATTGGCGGTACTCAGAGAGCGCCCACATTCGATAAGCTGTTGGCAAGGAAGGCTGGCCGATGCGCCCCTTCACAGACCATCAAAGATACTGGGGACGTCACAGGCTTGCTTCTTGAGGGCGCGGTTGAGAGGTTAAGTCTTTTGAAGTCTCACTTGCGTAGTTGCGTGTCTAAAGAGGAGCTTCCATATGTTCTGCAACTAGATTCATGACACAGAAGGGAGTGGTTGCCTGCTAGGCTTTCTTCGCAGGCCCAAAGGGCTTCATCCCTTCGCAACGGGGTTGCAGTCTGTGAACGATGAGTCCATTTTCACTCTTGCACAGACTGAGCATACTCTGTCGACGACTACGCGGTGTCTTACAGACTATGCTCATCTGTGGCGACCCGCAAGACTTCTGTGAGGTATCTTTGGTCCAGAAGGTTAAGGACTTTGCTCGATACACTTGAAAGTGCTTGAGGAGAGTTTTTCCTGTGCCAAACTATTCTTGATTGCTGGAGTGCATGTTTTGACCATGATTTTTCTTGGGTAGCCTGGTCAATTGTCAAGTGGTAGCTGTCAAGCTCATCATTGACGCAATGGAGAGAGCATCTCTTTTGCATAATTGCCACGTCAGATCGGGCATTCTACGAAGCCCAATCAAGCATTGTGCTACTTGGGCGTTCTTCAAGCCATAGCTCTATTGAGTAAAATGGTAGACATTCTATCGTTTTGATTGCAAATCCAAGATGATACACTGGAAGCTGTGTAGACGGTGAGAGGGAACTCCTGTTCAAGTATGTTGAGAGGCTGTAAGCTCTTAGTGCACAAGGAACTTCTTCCAACCACGGTGGAGAGAGCACTGTCTCTAAAATTTGCAAGTTCTCTCATTCTTTCATGTGTACCATCCCCGAAGATGCCTTGTGTGCATCTTAGCTTCTGCTTGATTTTCGCTATATCGACACCAGCGTTTCTTTGTGCCCATACTTCTAGTATGTCTCGCCTATCATTCGAGCCTATTTTTGTACAGGATGAAATAGGAATATGAGACGCTTACACTCCAAGATACGGACATTGTGATGCAAACCACAAAGAATCTTCTTACCGAAGATGACTCATCGGCAAAGCCTTTTTTCCCATCGTCGCAAGCTCTAAGCACGTGGCCAGTATGAGACGTTCTCCTTGAGTTATTGATTACTTTCTCAACTTCGTGCGATACAAAGAGCCGTGGTGTTCATTCGTTTGAAACACATTCCCTTGCTTGGATGAGGTTTTTGGGGCGATCTTAGCAAGCCGTTTGTGGCCCGGCAATGACAACTCGTGTCGAGCACTTGCGAACCCAAGGCTGGTCAAGGGCGAGTCGGTGTGTGATTGGTAGGGACGCCTGGGTGCAAGACATCAAGAGTGATACTGACGAGTACCTTTTGCACTTGCTATGCTTCCACTTGAATGAGAGGTGTAAAAGAAGCAACAACGAACACGAAAATGACCTAGAGGCTTTCAAACGCTGCAAATGAACAGGTTGTGCTTCTCCAGTGTCATCAAACGTTCTTCATTGTGTGTGTCAAGTCAATAGCTCCTTACGAAGGTGCAAAAGAGTCTTGATCCATTTGAGCAACGAATTGAGGGCCTTGGATATGCAATAGAAGACTCAAGGATGGTACAACAATCTTACGTGAAAGACACGAATGGGCTTCTTTCGTCAGTGCCATAGCTTGGAGAATGGATTGAGCACGTTCACTCGATTTTTGAAAATCTAATTGGTGTCTTTACGGAAGAGCATGATGAACGCTACTTTGAAACTAGCTAGGCTTTCGAGCACTCTCGTAGCTAGTGCACACGATGACGCAAAATCGAGGATATGAAGGGCGGTTGCAAGCGCCATCGTTTGGAAATGATGATTTCTCACCGCTAAAACATTCCGGAGATGAGGGAATGGAGCAGGATTGGCTATTGCAGGCTGATGATGAGAAAATGGAACCGTTGTTATTGCGGTGCAATCAAAGCCAAGGGCATAAAGGATTATTTGTCGTTTATTCGTAGGGACATACGTAAGTACAGTTGTGGGTTTGCATAATGAGCCAGGGGAACTCGCTAGAGATAAAAGTGACGAGGATTCGGCAATTGTAATTTTACATGGCTCTTCATGCGAGTACGAATCTACACTTGCTCAACGAACCTCGAAAGTTTCGTTGAGAGGAGATTGAGTGCGTTCATACTTTGCACAGTTTGTGCAACTCATAGGGCAAGTTCCCGCAATGTTCCTAGTCGCTTCAATGGCTCGAAAGAGGAAAAAATTCCTCGAAGTACCCCCACAAAAGTTAGGCAAGGTTTAGGTTGTGCTATGATGTCAACCGCATTTAGATCGGATTCCATTTATTGGGAGAGGAGACTTCGACCAAGAGATAAACGAAAGTCATGATGTTGCTCTTACTACATTCAAAGTCACCACTTGAAGATTGCACTGTGCGTCTGGACACTGGATCTTTGATACGAGGGCACGGATCATGCTTCCAGCAATTAAAGTTGATTTAACGATGATATAGAACGGCGTGGAACTCGAGATTTCAAATGGCAAGCGACTATCTTCAACTCGGGGTCGTGGCCATGTTGACCATCAAAACGAACGCCCAAGGATTTCGCATTAGCTTGTGTTGCATGTACCTACTTTGGCGTCGACCTATTTTCAATACCTAGAGTAACCACGGCCGGTGCATATGTAGTCTCCGAGGACAATTATCGCTAGGATGACAAAGTTTACATGACAATGTGTTTTAACGAAGAGGGTGGTGGAGCCTTGTTCTTGCTTTCAAGAATTGAAAGTGGCATACTTGGCTGGGACGTGCATTTGCGTACCAAGTGAAACATAAGGGTTAGGAGTGGAGAATGATGAAGAAAGGTGAGGTATACCTACGGGCATGATTCAAAAGGGAATGTCACCAATCGGATCCAACATATCACCAACCGTAAAACAAGCTATTTACAAATCTCATGGGCCTGCCCAAGTAGAAACTCTAGAAAGTGAAAGGTTGGAGCTGTTAGTGGTTGATGCATGTACGTAGAGAGGCCGACTTCACCGACTGCCATGCGAAAATGTTGCAATTGAATGAGCAAACAAACCATGAGATGGTTTGAACAACGAGCGAGTGGCGAGTCCAAAACCGTATGGACCGATCATGGAAGTGTGTCTTTGGGAAAGGTATTCACTCCGTGGCATCACCTAGCCATACATTGGGTAGTACATGCGTGGAGAATGGAACGGTGATGTTCAAGTAAAATTTCTCATGTCTCGATATGTGGACGCTTTTCCCTTAGTTGGAGTACACCACCTACCAACACGTAAATGTGATGGGATTGCTAATGCAGCCTCTCATCTTCTATACAACGAGAAGTTTATATAGAAATGTTGCATTCTAATAGTCGAAAAGTATTCAACTCTTGAGTGATTGGACGAAGCGCACATCGTATTGGGATTACTTTTCCGGAGAATGCATCTGTGAAAAAAAGCTTTTCATCTCGTTGTGTACCAACAATGTTCGTGCAAGGAAGAGTAACATTCTATTTCTACGAGGTTTGTGAGTCTTCGAATGCGAGGAAGTACCCAAGAAAAATTTATATAGTTACCTAGAAATTCTACCAATCGGTCACTTTTGGGGAGGCGGAGCTTGCGCCGGCCAAAGCGAGGGTACCGTGGGATACTCTTCTACCTCGTTGGAAAATGGCGAGGTTTCGTCGCTCCAAGGAAAACCTTCATGAGACCTTGAAGGATTACATGCTTAGAATCATAGTATTGGTTTGCGTTAATACAAAAGGGCAAGCGAGGTACACCCCGACGACATCCTCTCAGACTAGTCCTTCATCGCAAAATTTCAGTTGATTGACAATTTGCAAGTGCGTCCTCTCACTCCATCGTCCCCTTGCTACTTTGTTACTCATTGCACACGTCTTGTATTGGCACAAAGTTCTCGTCTTGGCTTGGCCTCCTTGAACCGTAATGAAAGTTATCGAAGTTCGAAGCATGCGATGTTTCCTCTTGGTTCACATGAGCGACAAAATTTCGATGCCTTTACATTGAGAATTCCACTCTTGAGCAACGAGATGACGAGGCCTTCTGTCTCCATGTGATCAAAATCCCACGTCATTGCTAGCTCGTTACCATGCCTTCTACTTCGAAAGATTATTCAATTGTTCCTTTTGATGCACCCTTGTCCGGATTGGTCAAGTAATATGAGTGTTTTATGCAGATAAATCACATCCTAGACGATATGGGTCTTCATTTCATGGGGCGCATTTTCACAAGTACTCGATCAAGTGCACGCCGCGCACTTGCATCGATTTGCAAATGACATCACACTACCTAACAAATCGAAAGCTTGGTTGCACAGCATGTACACCAATAGGGCGGAAGCCTCCAATGGACACATCTGAACCAAGCGCGTAAATCTCGTTCTTTTACCATTTAGGGGTGGGGAGCATCGAGCAATCCAAGAAAGGAGAAGCACTTTCCTTCGTTCGTTTTGATGAAACACCGAAGTAGATTAGTGAACACTACTTATTCGCTCGAGTAAACAACGGATAGAAAGGAGATTGGTGTTGTGCTCCATTGAATATTGAAGGTATGCGAAGTTCTTTCTCCAAAACTTTTTTGGATCGGTGGACTTTGCAATGGAGATAAGCAGCTATCGGTTGGAACCGATTTCGTACCATCAATCAAAATCGGAGAGAGCTAATTCCAAAATTCCCCCAATGTAATGTAGTGATATCAGGTAGCAAGACTCTTTCGTTGTCGAACTTGCAATTTACGCCGCACGGTCGTACAATGCGTCTTATAGCAGATGAGGTAGACTTTAGAAGGGCATAATATTGTAAGCATGTTTAAATCTCTCATTCGGAAGACCTTTAAATCTCTAGTAGCGTTCTCCATTCTCTCATCTCGGATCCATGGCCAATCATTGTATTTTCTTCAAGTTCTTTTACCTCGGTCGACTGCAAGTAGGTACGGTCAAGCAAACCAACAAAAGCACATGCAAGTATATTGGGGAACGGAAGTATCATTTTGTGGGTACACAATGCGAAGCCACTCGTACGAGGGCTTTTTTGTGAGAAATGACGGGCTTCCTCCGCTTGCACCACATGACACGAAGGTTGAAGCTAGGGTCACCACCTGATTTCAAAAGTGTAAGTTTAGTATAATCGTACAAAATCGAATAACCGTGTACAACGATGCTTCTTGCAATCGCGCAAAACCGTCTTGCAACTCCACGAGTCCGTAGTACACTCTTGAATAGTAATCGTTACATGCAGGGTTACTTATTAATCCCTTTCAAAGTTGTCAGACGCCCGCTTCATCGATCCCACGCTAAACCATGATGATCAAACAGTCCGTTTCCCTAGAACGCTCGCATTAGCATCACGATAAGAATTTCGTGGGTAAGTCTCAAAGAGTAGAAAGAGGGACTTAGAAGGCCACTTCTTCCAAGTTTTTGTCAAGGTCATCAACTTGCGTGTGCAAACGTTGCGATATGCATGCTCTCACTTTGATTGTTTTGTGAAACTTTGGTTGCTACCTCTACCATACTTTACAAGGATCGGTTGAAGTTGAGTATGGAAAATTACGATAGACACCTAAATTTTTATTTTGGTTGATAATCCAATACGAGTTGAGCTAGATCCTCTTAGCCACAATCATTGTTGGTCGTTATTCATGTTCTTAGCTACCTCGTCCTTCTCGGTTTGTTCATGATTAAAATTGGTATGACTTTGTGCCAAGCGTTTGCTCCGGCCAATGTTCCTAAGAACGCTTCCAAGCTCGCAGTGGTATAAAGTTTGCTACACTCTTCACCAACGAAGCCGTAACCAAAGTATTGTCGGACAGTTCTCATGCTACCGCCGTTCTACAACGCTTTCGGTACACATTCGCACATCCTTCAACGTGCAGTGGGAAGGTCACTTTACCCTCGTTTACACCATCAAATCACTTGGTAATTGTACCCAAGAATCGTGCTTTTTCATTGATTGAGGAATGCTGAATCTCCGCATTGCAACACATTGTCCCGACACCGGTCATCGCGAGTAGCAATGTTCGACTTCCTCCTGGTCTGTTTCGTAGTCTCCTTTTCGAGTATGGATGTGGTCTTACAAGATCACTCACCATCGACTTCGATTTTCCTACAAGCTCTTCGATGTATCAAAGTGGAGGAAGCGAATCCACCGTATGATGCACTATCGTGGGCTAAAGATTGGAGCTTCGTGCTAATCTCCTACAAATGGACTTTGCCAATTGTGCGAAACCCAAGTTTCACTTGAGGCGGAGTTGAAGGAAGAAAATACTCGCTTTTTCCTGAAGTCAACCATGTTCTGCTTGTATTTCCTTATACACAACATTTCCTTTAGTTCTTCCGTAGCAAGAACATACATTCATTTAAGGTATTGTCAAGTCTTTATGGTTAGCATGGCTAGTGCAAAGAATATGCGCGTTGAGGGAAGTATTTTTGCGCTTTGAGCAAAGTTCATATGCTTCCATTGCCTTTATTCCAAATGTTCGATGAACACAAAGAACGACGAGGCTCTCATACAATGGTTTAAGTTCCTTCACCAACAGGTCGTGTTTACAAAGCAAAAACTTCCGCGAGCGCCTTAAAGGACACGTCTATTCTGTAATGGACTTTCGGAGTAGAAAAGCACTCATCGTTTATGCGGGAATACAAAGCTACCGGAAAAGTGTGAATTCGGTAGCGTTGTGGAGTGTTTATGCTTTGCATAGGCTAATGCAAGCGCTTGCTTGGTCAATCGGGCGGTTTCTTGCGCTCCGAAGTGCAATCCGGATTTTTGTATTATCTTGAACGATCGCAAGCCCGTACCCACGCCTTGCTTACACGTTTGCATATTCATCTAAGATGTCTTTGTTCCTCGGGATGTTCAAATGTCCACAACCATGACAATGGTTTCGCAGTGGATGCATGTTACATAAGCACACAGGTGGAGCATGAAAAGGACCTCAAGAACGTACGATATGCATGCCCGCTCGGTCAAAAAGGGCCTCCTCAAAATTTGTAGTAGTTACGCCCGCTTGAGATGATGCTAATGGTACGCTAACCGAGTATCTCGTTAGCAGAGGATTGCAGGAATCATTGCCTTGCTCCATATCCAATGAGTGGGTGCGAAATTGGATGATGTGGGAAGAAATGAAATCCTCGCCTCTCCCGCATCCCAATGCCCTGCGAAGCCATTGGCACAGTACATGCCAAGCCCATCCCTAGTAATTTTGACTTGCCATGCTCTTCAAGGGCTTTCGATTCGCCATTTTGCCTCCCTTCAAGCTTGTGCCATACTCATGCATACCAAGGTCCACTTTTGTCCCAAGCACGACGTTGTGTGGTGCACGTTCAATATACAATCCATTCTTCCCATTGCTTCAATGGAGGAAGTTATGAACTCGTCCTTATTCATGCGTTTCCATGTTATGTTGCAGTGATACAAGCACTCCTACCCTTCGAACCACCCTTTGAGGGACGTAAACATCCAATGGTAGTGACGGACGGCGTCTAAATGTTCTCTACACCGTTTTGCATAACTAATGGCTCCACTATCCTCCCAAATAATGCTACAAGCATGAATCGAAGGTTTGAAACGAGTTTTCATATTTAATCTCACTTTGGCAAAGCCTAGCACACGTGAACTTCAATGTACGCGTACACCATTGCCTTCATTCGTTTTGTCGTGGTTGTGCACAAATTCACATTGAGAATCGTTATTGTTCCACTTACCATCCTAATCAAAGAGTTAAAACCGGAGACTCTTCAACGAAAATCTATCCTTTAATTGAATCATGAAGCATCTTGTCAAAGACGAAGTCTTTCATTGTATCGAGGTCAGTTTTGGCATGATTCTCCCACTTGAAAAGTCGTCCTCCACATTGAAGGTGTGGGGATATTTACAAATCCACGGTTCCTACAAAAAGTTGCCCGGCGTTGTCGTAAATCAAAGACGTACCATCTCATGGCACATAAAGGGTTGTTTGACAACTAGGCGCAAGTACAGCGTCATGCTCGCTGTCGAAAATGCCAACCCGAGAGGAGAAGCCCGCAAGCACGTCTACTCTTGCCCTTACTAGCACCCTCAAATGGTGATTTTCGCGCACTTTTCTTGCCAAAGATGATTTCGATCAGTCCTTTTGTTAGACAAACATGATAGGGCTTCGAGTATACGCGCACGGGTATCTCAAAGGGAGAACACGAATCTTCATGCACATCCGTGGTACCTCAATTCTTCCAAGGATCAAGCGAGGAAATCCGAGGACTTCCTCAAGCTTTGTTTTTGCGTCTCGATCTATTTGGACAATCCGGGGTTTATTGGGTCGTACTTCTTGCAGTAGAAGATTTCCTTCTTCCTTGCACAAGGTGGGTTGGTGCACATCTCTAGACAACGTGAGGACAAGTCTACACCCGACGGATAGTGCGTGTCGATGTGGACACTTTTACGTCGTTCCCAGATTCGTCCACGTGGCCTCAGGCTTTTCTCCCATGGGGTGGTGGCTTCTTCCTCCCTCGATCTCATGGGACGTGTGTGTCGCATCGACCCATGCAACAGTTTGTCAACAGATCGTTTTGGCGGTAGCCTCGATTCGTGGGACTGCGTACGGTCGTACGTGCACCGTCCCTCTCGAATCTCCCTCATCCGTACGGAGGACGGAGGGGACGGCTGGAGGGGCAGTAGCCTCTTCGAGAAACGTCCTCGAATCTTCGATCGTCTGAGGTAGAGATCAGGGTAATTTTGCGCGGGAACACGTCAGACGCAGAGGAGGTCGGATGGAAAGGCGGGACAGCTCTGCGCCATTCGTCCCTCACCTCCTCTTTCATCGACGTATTTGTCGATCTCTATTCGAACCGTCACCATCGCCCGAAGAGGAACAGCACCCCCTGCCTCTCCGATCCTTCCTCGAACCCCGTCCTTTCGCATCGCCGGTCCCTTCGTTCCCTTCCCCGCAGAGGAACTCCAAGTCCAATTTGAGCGTTTCCTCAGCGGTGCGTGTCCTTCTGGCGTCCAACCTGGTCGTTTCCTTCGTCGTGGCTTGGCTGTTCGTCGGATCGATGGCCATCATATCTCGAACACGAACACGAACGCGAACGCGCACGTGCTGCGTGATTTGGGAACGAAGCGAAGGCGAACGAAACGCGAAGGAAGTGGCGAAGGAGCGGAGAAAGGGCGGAACGGGAGGCGGAGGAGGCGGCGGAACGGGATCGAGAGGGGATGGAGCGGACGGACGAGATCCCAGGGGACAGGAAGGTGGTGGTGGTGGAATGCGAGAGGGAAACGGAACGATGCTGGGAGATGAAGGAGTTGCGCCAGCGATTTGCAGGATGTAGGAAGATGTTGGAAAGCCTCGGGGTTGGTGGGGGAGATCGAGTGGCAATCATGAGCCGGAACCGAGCAGAAGTGATCGAACTTCATTTCGCAGCCGCCTCCCTGGGCGCTGTCATCGTGAATCTGAACGTTCACCTGGTTTCGAAGGAGCTTTCGCACATCCTCGAAGACGCCGAACCCGTGTGCATCGTCGCTGAAAGGATATACGAAGAAGTGCTGCTGTCTGCAAGGAAAAACCTTCGAATCCTCTCTGCTGGCTCGATTGCGAGCCTCGTCTGGCTTGACAACGAACACAGAAGCACCAAAGGAACGAACGTCGAAAACAGCAAGGAGCGAATTCACAACGTGAAATACGCCCCAATTTGCAGTGCGGAAGTGGAAGAGCTTCCTCTTTTCGAAGCGTGGAACAGGCACGCAGGATACCAGATGTACTACACCTCTGGGACCACAGGACTGCCCAAAGGGGTGCTCCTGAGCCAACAGGTGGTGTTGTCGCATGCAGAAGGAACCATTGCAGAGATGGGCCTTGACAGGGATGACGTGTGGGGACACTTTGCACCCATGTTTCACCTGGTGGATGCGTTCGCAATCTATGCCATTACGTCTCTG
>LFIK01003638.1_pt1 | contig 12489 bp, 17 predicted proteins | sample 643401 | NCBI WGS metagenome assembly LFIK01 (sample SAMN03777447, study PRJNA286221) | soda lake metagenome | biome: soda lake; feature: Kulunda steppe; material: water; isolation source: sample T5-Br brine of Lake Tanatar-5 | place: Russia: Kulunda steppe | collected 2010-07 | reverse complement strand
CCCCACTGTACCCCACTGTACCCCACTGTACCCCACTGTACCCCACTTTACCCCACTGTACCCCACTGTACCCCACTGTACCCCACTTTACCCCACTGTACCCCACTGTACCCCACTGTACCCCTGGTCAGCCGCTCACCTCTCCCCCCATCTTGGCTGGTCACACCAAGTCCGCACTCCTTTGGTATCTTCACACATGCAGCTGCTTTTGCCCACTTCCTGCTGGCGCTCACATGCTCAAACCTGCCAACACTCCTGCCCCCCCGTGTTCACCTCCCTACCCCAGCATGCAGACCCAAGCAGCCTGCCCTTGTCTGTTCACCATCACCGGCTCCACCCTTCAACGCATGCAGGCCTGAGCAGCCTGCTTCTTCCTGTTCACCCTCACCAGCTCCACCCTCTAACGCATGCTGACCTGAGCAGCCCGCTCTTGTCTGTTTACCCTCACCAGCCTCCAAAGCCGATCACTTCGGTCACACAATGGCGCCTTCTCCCACACTTCCACACATGCAGGCCTGTGTTGCCCGCCCTTGCTATTTCACCCTCACCAGCGCCACCCTTCAATGCATGCAGGCCTGAGCAGCACGCCCCTGACCTTTCACATTCACCTGCTCCCTCCCCAAGCGCGTGCTGAATTGATCAGGCCGCCCTGGCACATCTACCTTGACTTGTTCCGCCTGTCCACGCATGCTCCACCCTTGATTACTAGCGTGCAGACCTGAGCGCTGTACCTATGCCTGCTCAATCTCACTGGCTACACCCTTACTTATGTGCAGACCTGAGCAGCCTGCCCTTGCCACCCGCCGCGCTGAAGGGCCAAGGCGCTGAGGGCCTCCGCCAGATGAGGGACCTCGTGGTGCTGGCCAGGAGCGTGGCGCGGTACAGCGGCAGGATGGGGGTGGGTGCTGAGCGTCCAAACAGAGGATCTGGCCTGACTGCGGCTGAGCTCCCTGAGGGTCCATGAGGGCATCGCTTTTTTTGTACAGGGGCATTCTGCCAATATTAGCTGGCGCCCCTGGTGGGAGCGAATCCCAAGCATGCAACGTGCTTGAGATCCGCAGCCATTTTGTAAGCTTCAGAGGTTTTCACTAGGTCCAGGCGCCTGGCAGCTGTTCATTGAAGCTCAAACATGTGATGCCAAAATTTTGGTTTGTGGCATGATGTTACCATTCGGTGGCCGAATGGTGGCCTGTCCTGTTGATGACGCGGTTGTGGTGAACGATGGCTTTCTTTGCGCAGGACGTCATCTCCGTTTGCATGGAGGCTACAGGCTACCTTATTGACCTCATGAACGAAGGTGATGCCCCTGCTGTATTTTTATCAGAATTGGATTAATCGCGCACTTGAATCCATAGCTGCTTGTTGAAACCTCAGAAGCAGCTTGCAGGGGAAACCTGTGTGTTGACGTTGCTTCTATCAAGCCATCAATCTTCTCAATCAGGAAGCACTTGCATGATGCTGATTTTGGCACAGGTGGCTCCAAGGCTGAGCTTGATGTCCTCATCACAATGGCAAACCATGATGAGGTGTGTCTTAAATGTGTTGGGTCCAAACCTAAGTAAGGTTAAAGCGGACGTAAACTTTTCATTTAGCAATTTCTGATTTGGCACCAGCAGCGGTCAGGTGCCCCTGAAGGAGCCTTCTCAAGAACGGTGAAGGAGTTTGCCAAGGTGCTTTTAAACAAGGCTTGATAGTTGATAGAAAGACCCTTAACATTAATCCAGCTGTCACAGCTGTTCTTTGTGTGGCTGTGAGACAGAGCTGATTTAGCGCCAGTCATGATTTAGCTGCAGGCCAAGGCAAAGGCAGCGTCTTCTGCAGGATTGGAAGCTTTCTGCTTCCGCATGAAGCCAACCTGCTGTCCGCGTGCCGCGGCACGCATGCTCTTTTTGGATGAACTGCTCTTTCCCCTTCCCCTCCCTTGTCACCTCTCCTTGCTTGACTGCCTGAGACTGCACATGTGAGCGCCTTTACTTTTTCTTCTAGACCTACACTTGAGATCCCCTCTTTACTTTTGTGTGAGCCTCCTTCACTTGTGTGTAGCCTGACACTTGTGAGCCCCCCCTTCACTTTTTTGAGAGCCTCCTTCACTTGTGTGTAGCCTGACGCTTGTGAGCCACTCTAACCCCTGCACTGAAGAGCGCCCTGCTTGCTCTGTTTGTCCCTACATGCAAGTGCATGTATGCCTGGGCACGCCTTATAAACCTCTCTGCCCCCCCTTTGAGTGCACCCTTTGCTTGTGCACCCCCGCCCATCTTCCTCTGACACTTTAGGGTAACGGTTAGGGCTAGGGTTGGCTGACCCCTTTGGGTCAGAGAGAGAAGAGGGTGGAGGCAATGGAGCTATTAGAGCTGGTTTTGCGTCTGGAGGGAAAGAAAACGAGAGGCGCCGGGGCTACTGGAGCTGTTGGACATGCTCCAGTGGCTACAGTGCCTTTGCTTCAAGGAGCTCCTGCAAAGCTGCTCCGCAAGCTTCTGCGGCTGCTTCCATGCCAACCCCATTTCTGACCCACTGCCCCTTTGCCGATATTTTTGACCCACCGCCCCTCTGAGTTCCCTCCATGTGCACCAGTGCCTGTCTGCCCCAAGCCACTGAAGGGTGACCCAGTTATGTGATGCGTACCTTACCTGAAGCCCAACTCCTGCAGCACCGCACATCCCATGCATAGATTCCCCTTGCACCCCAATTCCTCCACGCATTTGACTTATTTGCTTAAATCTGTGTCTTTCAAGCTCTGCGTTTTATGCAAGGCTTCCCTTTGCCTCTCCACCCCTGCACATCTCTTGCTCAATGCCCATGTTTGCACCCACCCTCGACTCTTGCCTCTCACGATGGTACCTGACTAGATGTAAGCTAAGGTTGCAGGCCTGACAGGCAGAGCTGCCCTCGTTTGGCAGGTACAGCTGTGTAGTTCTTCCCTTGCCTTTCTATTGTGCAACGTACGAGTATGTTTGTTGGCCTGCTGTGCGCTTACCTGAAGCATGCCTGCACGCACAGCTGTCACAGTGTTTCTGTCAGTGTGGCTTCCAAGGCTACAGCACATGAGCCTCATTTTGCGAGACATGCCAAATTTTAGAAACATGCAAATGCAGGCCATCCGTGGCTCAATGGCTGCGCGCTTTGCAAGAACCGGTGCATCCCTCTCCTGCACGCATGTAGAAGGAGCACGCACGCAGAGCTGCGCAGCCACTTTCTGGTGCATAGCGGCTGCCAGGCTCACGCCAGCTTTTGGCCCTGCATGGGCTTGCGTGTGCGCATGGGCGTTTTACGCAGACCGCCCCTATGAGCCCCATGCGCGTGCTTGCGCACAGCTATCGCTCGCGCAGGCGTGGGTCACCGGGATTGACGCTTGAGCGCAGATCACGCTTTTCAACCCCAAGCAATCGCGTGTACGCAACCATTTACAAGCATGTTCACAGATGTCCACGCAAATGCGGCCCACAGAGATGGATGCCGGAGCGCTGGATACCCTTCACAGTCCACCCACATGCATGCATGCGCAGCTGTCTTCTTTACAATCACAGGCATATATGTGGCTGTTGTCCGTGTAGGTGTGGCTCACTGAGGTGGATGCCAACCTGACGCAGCTGGATGCACCCAACAACCTCACGGCACAGTACCTGAAGGGCGCCACGCCCCGCACAGGCGTCATCGAGGCCCTGGCTGAGGATGGCCTCCCGGAGGCTTGGCAGCAGCAGCAGCAACAGCAACAGCAGCAGCAGCAGCAGCAGGAACAAGTAGAACGTGGGGCCACCGCGTCTGGCAGCAGCAGCAGCTATGGTAACCACAGTGGAAGCAGTGGCAACAGCAATAGCAGCAGCGGCGGCAGCGAGGCAGAGGGCACGGCTCTTGCTCGGCCTCTGTACTCGTCGGAGGCACTGCCTTTTGGCAGCACTAGCGAGGAGCAGGACGACCCAAAGCTGTCAAAGCTTCGCAAGTTCATGGAGCATGCCGCTCTGGTGGGTTGGGCAGGCAGGCCGCCCCTGGTATCATGCAGAGGCGTTTGCGCGCTGGCATCTTCACCTGCATCGGGCATCAGCACCTCCACCTGCACCGTGCGCGAGCACCTCACCTGTGCCCCTGTGCCTGCTCTTCCGCGAACTGCGCTTTCCTGCAGAGGGCAGGCCTTCTCCCTCTGCGCCGCGCCCTTGCTTGCGCATCTGCCCCCCTCTGCCCCAACCCCCTGCGTGCTCTGTCCCTGTCCAGTGCCCTCTGCTAATGCCTCCCTGCCACACCCACGCGCGTGCCAGTGCCTTCATGCCTCGCCCCTATCCTGCCAGCACCGTCATGCTTGTGCCCTTGTCCTGCCAGCACCGTTATGCAACCCTTGTTCTGCCAGCACCGTTATGCAACCCTTGTCCTGCCAGCACCGTCATGCAACCCTTGTCCTGCCAGCACCGTCATGCAACCCTTGTCCTGCCAGCACCGTCATGGTTGCTCCCTGCCTATTGCTGGCTCTGTCCTGCTGCTTGCGTTTGTCCATTATCTTGGGGGACCCTCCTATAGCCCGTGCCCTCGCGCCACCTACCCGCGCGCCGCCTGCCGGCGCGCTTGCTATCTGCGTGAACTTGCAGGCGCTTGTCGTTTCCTCTATCCTGCATATGGCAATGGCAGCAGTGCCAAGCCAGCTCACTGCTTAGGGGTCTGACAGGGTGGGCTGCAAACGAGCAGGCGGCTATTCAGCTCCAGAGGGGGGGCCTCCAGTGAACAGTTTCTCCTGATGGTATGCGCATGTGTGCCATCTCAGCCCAGGTTGCCCTCCTGGCTGGCAGCCAGCCCCGATCTCGCCATATGGATGGTGTGTGCATTGGGCCCTCTAAATGCAGGTTGCCGGACTGGCTGGCAGCCAGCCCCAGTCTGGTGATCTTATCATTATTAGCTTATGGCATGTGCATTTGTGCCTTTTTAACACAGGTTGCCGACCTGGAGAATCGCAAGGACGATGAGCACCTGGACCGCGTCAGCCTTATGACGCTGCACACAAGCAAGGTGTGTACATGCGTGCATGTGCACATGAAGGCTGTACAGGTCTGAAGCTGTGTGCTACGGCTACGGGCATGGCTTTGCATGCTGTGTATGCTCATGGGTACGTGAGAAACGAGTATGTGAACGTGATGTGTGCTGCACATGACGTGCACAATCAAACAGGCTGTGTACGTGTGTTGGGGTTGGGTGGGTTGGTTTTCAAGACTACATGTTTGTGAAATGTGCACATTTAAATAAACAGTGCGTGTGTTGGGTGAAGGTGGTGGGTTTCCAAGACTACATGGTTTAGGGGAAGCAAGGCAAGGTATGCCTGTGTGCTTGGACATACATGCCGCATGTACTCGTTTGTGTGTGCATGCATGTGTGCTCGTGCACGTCTCTGCTGATGGGTGTTTGTGTTGGCCTGCAAGTCAGGCGCGAGCCAGTACAACAAGTTTCCTGCTATGCCTGGTGCAAGTCAGTGACACAAGTGCTGCGCTGTGCCTGGTGCAAGTCAGTGACGCAAGTGCTGTGCTATGCCTGGTGCAAGTCAGTGACACAAGTGCTGTGCTATGCCTGGTGCAAGTCAGTGACACAAGTGCTGTGCTATGCCTGGTGCAAGTCAGTGACACAAGTGCTGTGCTGTGCCTGGCGCAAGCAGGGGCTGGAGTTCAACACAATCTTTTTGGCGGGCTTTGAGGATGGTCTGTGCCCGCTCGAGAGGGGGGGGGATGATGGGAGCAGGCTACCCACCGACTTCCAGGAGGAGAAGCGGCTGGCATATGTGAGTGCGGCTGGAGCGGGTGGAGAGTGCGCAGCTGCATGCACGCAGTGGGCACAGGCAGAGTTGCTGGGCATGCGCAAGTGTGAGGTGGGGAGGAGCAGGCAGGTGCCCATGTCCATAGCAGAAAGGTCCTCATATCCCGTAGCAGGTCCCAATGAGAAGCAGGCAGGTCCCCATGTCCGTGTCCAAAGCACGAGTGTGAGGTGAGGAGGAGCAGGCAGGTGCCCATCTCCATAGCAGGCATGGACGCTGTGGGAGGGCTGCGGCCGGCCAGCATGGCCGTCGTGAGCAGAGGCTCTGCAGAGCAAACGCTGGACCAGACGTTGCCTCAGCAACCCCAGCAGATGAGCTCCTCAAAATTGATCTTGTCCACCTCGAAGTGTCACCCCCCCCGTCATGGACCATCCTTTAAACCCCTCCATCATCCACATCTTTTCTCCTGCGCTCTTTGCCGCACGTTTTGTCTGCCAGCGCGCCGTGATCCATGCTTATGCAACCCTCCCCTCCACGCCTGTGTGCTCTCCACACGCCCTGCCACAACATTGGTTGCCCACAGTCGGACTGCACACTGTGTGCCCTTGCCTCTGTGCTTGCATTCCCTGTTGCACCTGCTCTCATCACGAGATCACATTGATCTGTGCTGTGCACCACATGTGCACTTATTCCCATCCCAAACAAAATTCTGCTTTCATCCTCAATGCATTGTGGGAGTGTCGTGCTGGTAGGAATTTGGAACCTCAGCCTGCCCATGTCCATATTTGTAATACCTGCATTGGGTGGTCTTCTCAATGTGCCCCTGCCCCCGCCGTTGCGTGTGCAAGACTTGCAGCTGCTGAGACAGGTCTAGAGGCGTGTTCGTGCATTTGACACCTGCAGGTGGGAGCAACGCGCGCCAAAGAGCGGCTCTTCTTCCTCAGCGTCCAGGTAAGGCTTGAGCCACAATGCGCCCAAAAGTGAAGTGCAGGCACAGGATGAATTGAGTGCCAAGTGCCAAGTGAAGTGCAGACACAGTGCCAAGTGAAGTGCAGACACAGTGCCAAGTGGAGTGCAGACACAGGATGAATTGAGCAGCCCTTCTCAGCGTCCGGGTATGGAGCACGTGACCTACGTGACGCAGCTTGCACGATGCAGTCCAGGTGGCTTACCTAATGTAAGGCTCAAGCCATAACGCGCCAAGGTGCAATGCATTCCACGCAGGGTGAAGCACGGTATGCTTGCACACTGGTAGCCGAGCTAGAGGCTGTTACAGGCTGCCGGCGGCCGACTCGGTCACACCAAGCGCGTGCTGCCCTTGCTCAATGCCTTGCTGCGGCGCTACTGCGCCTGCACCCCGCAACAGCACACGCCCACCACCGCTTGCATGGATCAGTCATGCCTGCGGCCGCTCATGCGATCCCCTCTTGTGTGCCCTCCTAGATTCTCTGCATGAGGTGTTGTGTGAGCAAAGTCCACGCCTGACAGCCCCACTCCCTCCATGCCTGCCTGGAGCGCGCCCCGTCACCCACCCAGCATACGTAGCAGCACATAAGGGCAGCCTGTGTGCACATCACAGACGAAAGCACCCTCTCAGGGTCAAACCCCCTTAATGAAGGGCATCGCCCCTTGCGCCGTGCTCACGTGCAAAAGACAACCCCCGTGCCAAGCTTGCAAGCAAGCATGTCCTCTCCCATCTCCCACGCTCGAGCACAGAAGCGGTTTGGCTTTGACCGGCTGGAGTCGCGCTACACGCCCATGCTGCGAGCCCTGGGCCCAGGCGTGCTAGACTTCCACGTCAAGACGGGGGGGCGGGGGCGCACGCAGCCCCAGTGGGGCGCCACACCAGCGCAGGGCACCTCAGCTGCTCAGGGCAGGGCATCCCCACAGGGCAGCGCATCCTGGGGTAGGGCAGCAGGCTCGCGCAGCCTGCCTCGGGCACGCAGCCCGCCCCCCCCAGGCTTCGCTTCCGCTCCTTTTGTTGGCAGCACCAGGAGGAGGAGCAGCAGCAGCAGCAGCAGCAGTAGTCGAGGCATTGGTGATGGAGGCGGTGGCAGGCGAGGAAACAGCAGCCGCAGCAGCGGCAGTGGCTCCCGTACAGGGGACAGGACAAAAGCACCTGGGAGCAGTACAACCAAGCCAGCAAATGGCTGGTAGCTGTACCACCCATGCTGGCGCCTTGTTGGCAGAAGACCGGGCTGTACAATACAAGTATCCTTCAATGCATTTGGCTTGTAAATTATGTACAGTACTGATATGATGCAGATGCTGATATGATGCTGTGCTTGGAGGATTGATCAAGTGTGCGTGTGCTGTGCTTGGAAGGTCGGAGGCTTGTGTACAAGCTGTGATAAACAGCAGCTGATTCTAGGTCGGATGATTTTGAGGCCCAATTAAGTGGGAGATACCCTTCATGCACCCTCATGAGACGGATTTTCTCTTGTAAAAGTCTGCAGGACTGGTCACGGTCCCATAGTTTCTCCTCACTGCGGGTGGGCTTGGGCTATCTTTCATGCTTTGGCAAGGCCTCACCACAAGTGAGGTGTTGCTCCTTTGTGTGCGTGAGAGCCGTGAGAGCACAGATGAACACATCTGCAGGCGCTTGCTGTTGGTGCAAGGCCACAAGATTGGCTTCCCACAAATCATCCATACACATCAACACTTGCTGTGATGATGGCCGGGGCGAGGGCATTCGGTGCAAGCAGCTGCAGAGCAGTACTCTGCATGGATTTTGGGTGCATTGAATGAGGTAAGGAACTTTGGGTTTGAGCAGTTTTTTAGCGGAATTTTGCAGCTGCTCCTGGGACTCTATTTAACCTGCAGCTGCTTTGGGGACTCTATTTAACACACCCCACCTTCCGCTTTGTGTCAATGTTTCTCTTGCATGCGTGCACCTTGTTTTGTGTTTGGGGACACAAGCATGTCCCCAAACAAGGTATACTCCTCCAATTCCCACACAGCCAGAGCACTCTCTCATCCTGAGCCTCAGTACAGGGCATCAGTTTGATGTCTTAACTGGTCTAAGTTCAGTCTTTCAGGTATGAATTCACGCATCTGGTGATGCGCAGAGGAATGTCACCAAACAAGCAAACCCCATCTAGCCAACCAACTAGCTCTTCCTTCTCCCTGGTGGAGGAGACTCACGGCTCTTCGGGCCAATGTGTCTCTTTTTTCTTTATTGATGCAGGGAGTGGTTTCACTGCCTACATAATTTCTTTTCATTGGCAGCTCACATGTGCGCTGGGTGAGTCCCTGCCTTGGCTTATCCTTGCACCTGAACCTATCTTTTCCTTCAGGAGGGCTTACTTAGCCTGGTAGAGGTGATCTCCTGGGCCGGCACGTATGAGCGTAGGTCGACGGTCAACGGGTCTCTCTATGATTAAGTTTGTTAAAGTTGTATAATAGAAACGTTTTTACTAAATGATTGGATGTTTTGAGCGCGGACACGCAAGGACATTTTGCAAGCAAGAGCTAACTCCATTCTTACAGCATGTGTACATTTGCAGCATTTATAATAATAACGGTGTGGTCCAGGTGTTAGCCCTTCGAAGATGGTGAGTCTTTCCGTGTTTGACCAATGGGAAACGCTGTTACTGTGCTCCCAGCGATCCTCACCTGCACTGCTGCCCGATTTCTCTTTGCTCGTGCAGGCGGGGGCTTTGCACCGGTTGTTGAGCAATAAAGAGGTACGCATCAGGGATTGCGGACACGGGGAAAAGTCTGCAGACCGGGCATCAGTTAACCCCTGCGAAATCCGTCGCTTGCACGCAGAATGAGCTTGCGACCGTGCGATGCCAGCTAAAGGAGCTTTCTCATTCACACACCCACACGCTCGTGGTACGTGAAAGTGGAGCTGTGGAATCCATCAGCGTGTCTTCCCCTGAAGCCTGCACGCAGCAGTTTCTTGCATCGCGGTCACTTCCTCTGTACGCCTACCTCACAATTGATGCACATGCGTGTTTTAGACAAGTCCTTGTCACCGCAGCCACTGTCACGCCGCTGTCGCTGCGTGCTCAGTTGAGCCACCGCCCTTCACAAACAGGACCCTCTTGTTGGTGCCTTGCCAGATTCTGCACGAGCGCAATCGGGATGTGGAAAGGCTTAACAGCATCATCACAACTCTGCGGGACCAAGCCATCAGCCGGGACATCGTGAGTGGATGGTCCCAAGGGCAGCAATTGGCTGATATGATGATGCATGGGGTACAGCACCATACGGCTGTCAGGGGCAGCTTGGCAACACATACATTTGCCTTTGATGGAAAGCCAGTTGTACATTTGCATCCCTGCTGGCGCTAGATCATGGACAGCACTGCACAGAAAAAAGCATTGTGCACACCCCTTCAAGAGCATCTAAGGCAAGGCGTCTGTTTTGAAATGGTAGTGTTACAGCTGCCAGGTGCTGAGCCTGAATGCGCGCATCTCCTAGGTTTTCATGCCCCTGCCTCAAGCAAGCAACATCCTGCCACCATGCCCACGCGCAGGAGCTCGCCAATGCCCAGCAGGCTCTGCACGCCAGCGAGGCTGACCACCAGCTGGTTGCTGCCAAGCACCAGGTGCGTGGCTGTTTTTGACAGCCTGATCCAGTCAGATGCGAGCCTGGCCGTCACCTTTGGTGCCAGTGCATCAGCTGCCCCCCTCCGCTGGGGCCCCCTGTGTGAGAGGAGTGAGGTCGCCTCCCTGTTAACGTGGCCACACTGCAGCTGCGCTCGTGTCCTGCGCCGTTCCAAAGGCACCAAATCTCAGCCACAGCTAGGCTATGCGCGTGCTGGCAAGTGCCTGCCTGGCCGCAAGGTTGACCCCCAGAGTTGCTGCCGCTGCCCCTGCCCCTGTGCCGCAGTCTCAAATCCACCAGCTGGAGGCGCAGGTGACCAACCTGCAGGTGCAGCTGGAGCGGGAGGAGGCGCGCAGGTGGGTGGATGCAGGCGCACTGGTTCGGGCACGCCCAGCATGTGGCGGTCAGCCTGCACTTCATATGCTGGCAAGCGCATGAGCAGTGAGTGACGCGTGTGCGGCCGCAGCTGCTGCCAACAGAGACAGCGGGAGGGAGAGAGCGTGTAGTCTCTAGGTGAGGGTAAGCTGAAACGAGTTTGCAAGTTGAAGGGATCGGCCCAGATCAGGCGATGGTTTCATTGGAAAGCCTTTTCCGTGCGGCAGCTGGGTTGGGAGTGAGTGGGGCTGCGCAGCTGCACCAGCCAGCTGAGAAGGGGCACTCGAGCCTAAGTAGCAAGGGCCTCTGGCCAAAGCGAACCGACCGGGCAGGCTACATATATGACCGCTGGATTCATTCCCGGCTGCTTGCCTCCCTGGGGCACAGCCAGCCGGGCAAGGCCCGGTTCCCAGCACCTGGCAGGGGGTGTGGTGTGTACGTTTCGCGCCTGGATGTTGGGTGGTGGCGCCTGCCATGACCTTGCCGGGGTCGCCTCCGCCCGAGCGAGGCTGCGTGCGATGCAGCGGGCGTGAGGCAGGGGGCGGCCTGCTGGGCGCAGGCGGTGGCCACATGCTGCACGTGCCGACAGCCCGCACATGCCCGTTTACTGGCGTGCACCCCTGCAGGAACCAGCAGGCAAAGGAGCAAGCCTTGGCGGTGGCGGACCTGCGCGACCTGGCAGCCCAGTACCAGGCTGATCTGCAGAGGGAGCAGGGGCACAGCAGCGAGCTGCGCGCACACGGCAACGCCTTGCAGGACCGCTGTGCGTCACTGCAGACTAGGTGCGAGGGAGGGAGGGCAGTGGCCGCTGGTGCGCTACTTTACCGGCCGAACGTGTTGGGCACCTGTGCTGGCGCCCCAAGGGGGGCTGCGAGCAGGCGGGCTGTGCGAAGCGCTGCAGCATCCTTGCCGACAACGCCTTGCGTATGCTTTTGGAAGTGGATGGGCGTGCGCGCATTTGTGCTTTTGGGGTTGGATGGGCGTGCGCGCATTTGTGCTTTTGGAGTTGGATGGGGGTGCGCGCATCTGTGTTTGTCAGGGGCTGCGCCCCTACATGCCCTAGCAAACACCAAATGCAACCGTGCACGCACGCAGGGTGGCGTCGCTGGAGAACCACGAGGCGTCACTGCAGGACCGCTGCGCGGCGCTGCAGACCAGCATGCGCACGGCGGAGGCGCACGGCGCAGCCCTGCAGGAGCGCTGCGCGGCGCTGCAGGCGCGGGCGACGTCGCAGGAGAGTGAGCTGGACGTGCTGCAGCAGCAGATGGCGGCGGCATCGGCGCGCGCTAAGGCGGAGCAGGAGGCGCTGCAGCAGGTGTGGGCGCGCCGCCGTGCCTGAGCTCCGCTGTAGCATGTGCAGGCGTGCATGTGCATGGCTGCCTTCAAGGCAGCGCCTACCCATGATTGCTGGCATGTGCTCCAGCCTTCTCTGCTTCTATAGGGTCAACAGCTTGGGCAGTGCGAGTGTCACTCACAGGCCCTGCATGCACGTGTGTGTGCATGCATGCGCGTGTGTGTGCGCGCGCATGCATGCGTGCGATCCTGTTGTGTTGTGCCTCTGGGGAAAATGCTCTGCAGCATCACAGCGCGCATGCAAAGGAGTGGAGGTGCGGCCGACGGGGCGCCCGCACTGCGGCCTTCTGCCCACGTATGGGTGCCTGCCCCTTGCTAGTAGCTCTGTTTGAAGACCTCTGCCGCTACACAAGGGCTTGGACTTGCGCCGGCCCGGCGGCCTGGATGTGATGCAGCGCGGCAGCACACATAGGGTAGCTCGCCGGCACAGCGGCTCGGCCTCACTGCCCGCCTTGCACAAACTGCTGTGGCCTGCGCAGGTAATT
>LFIK01003637.1_pt1 | contig 12489 bp, 24 predicted proteins | sample 643401 | NCBI WGS metagenome assembly LFIK01 (sample SAMN03777447, study PRJNA286221) | soda lake metagenome | biome: soda lake; feature: Kulunda steppe; material: water; isolation source: sample T5-Br brine of Lake Tanatar-5 | place: Russia: Kulunda steppe | collected 2010-07 | reverse complement strand
TAGTGCTTGCATCCATGTGCCGCAGCCATCTCTTCATGAATATAAAGCATCCTTGTCACCTTCATCCCCTAATACGTCATAAAATGGAAGCTCTATATAGAGTCCAAAAGCAGAGGTGGCTGAGAGCACTTCAGCTTTTGAACTCTGCATAGTGCTTGCATCCCTGTGCCGCAGCCACCTCTGCATGGATATAAAAGATCCTTGTCACCTTCATACCCTAGTACAACCTAAAATGGAAGCTCTATATAGAGTGCGAAAGCAGAGGTGGCTGAGGGCACTTCAGCTTTTGCACTCTACATAGTGCTTGCATCCATGTGCCGCAACCATCTCTTCATGAATATAAAGCATCCTTGTCACCTTCATCCCCTAATACGCCATGAAATGGAAGCTCTATATAGAGTGCGAAAGCAGAGGTGGCTGAGGGCACTTCAGCTTTTGCACTCTGCATAGTGCTTGCATCCATGTGCCGCAACCATCTCTTCATGGATATAAAACATCCTTGTCACCTTCATCCCCTAATACGACCTAAAATGGAAGCCCATCCTGCACTTTGCAATGGTATTAAGGCTCAAGAGTTTTGGCGTTGTGCCCATGTTGCTTGTGCTGCAAATTTCAAGGCCAATGGCAGCAGATCTGCATTTTCCTTGGCACACTTGTGTTATTTGTGCATTGGCTCTGTCCACTTGGTGCCCATGCAACCAATGGTTAATATGTAGCAAGCTAACAAAGGCTTGGCATTTGTGTTTGCAGGTAATGCCACAACTGTGGTGCCCCAGTATGAAACAAGGCTAGGCTCAGATCACAGTGTAAGCAAACCCCTCAGATCCAGCCTTATTTGGGCACAGAAAATTATGAAAAATTGTGCAAAATTCAAAGCATCAAGATCACCCGGGTTCCCCGCGGAGCGCGTAGTGCGTAGCCGTGTATTTGCAAACTCCCAAAAATACGCTTCATGGCCTGGCTTGAAGATCTGCTCCCTCCAAACTTCTTAGAAACTTTTTCATAAGGTTTGAATTAATGCATATGCATTCCTCAGGAAGCAGCACACACCTCGTGGCATGGAACAGTGCGTGCCTCCAGCCCAGATTACTTTTCCTCAGGAACGCTTAAGGACCAGCATTAATTGTACACACATAATGCACGATTAATGTAAGGATCATATGCGTGAGTCACGGAGCAGAGCAGAGCAATCGCAGCACATTAGAGATGTGACCTACGGTGAGCTCGGCAAAGCATATAAAATTTTTATTTATTGGAAAAATGACATGTTATCTAGAGGTTTATGACGCTGCATAAAGCACGCACGTATAGCACAAGGTATTCATGCGTAACATCATCGATGCCAAAGTTAATATTAATCTTACAACAATAACATTTTAAGCGCATAAACTTTGTGTATCTCGAGCTTGCTGTAACAGCTTGACTTGTTTCACATTTACAAAGAAAGGAAGAAGCAAGCCCACCCGTGGAGGGTGCAGGATGCTCGACCACGACGTACATCGCTCCTGCGACCAAGACCAGGCGCGCTCAACCCCTCCCAAGCCATCCAACTCAGTGCGCCTGGGCAGCGTGTGGGGTAGCAAGCAGGTACGGCTTCGCCTCATCAATGAGCATCGGTCGCGCAGGCTCGCTTGGCAGTCAACGCGCTGAGGAAGCTGGAAGGCGTCGGCCCCCCTGAGCAGACCTGCCTTGCCTGCACCGCATCACCGCAGGATGTTCGCGCCTCGGACACCCACAGTGACGCGTGCAGCAATGCCATCTCACCCACCCGCCAATTCCAAGCGGAGCACGCGGAGGCCAACAGGAGGAACGTGGCGTCCTGGCTGCAATCCGTCCTGGGCAAGCACGTCCCCTGCCACTCGGACCTAGAGTTCCGCAGAGCACTGCAGGATGGAACCATTCTATGCAGTGCAGCAAACGTCGTGTCGCAAAGTGCGAACATGCAGGTGCGTCGTGTGCTGGAGGGGAACCCAGGAAACCCTGCTGTTATTGCCCTTGAGGTTACGGTCTGGTGTCTTTCGCCCCTCGACGCCTTCCATACCCTACCCACACACATTGCGCTTTTAATGTCCCTATCCACAGTCCTGTACGTGTGAAATCGCTGACGAGGCGGCCAACGAGGCCATGGCGAGGTTCGAAAATGTGCAGGTAGGTTACAGCCTGCGTGAAGCTTCAGACTCAGAAATCAGTGCCCTGGATGTGCCTGATGTGTTCTGCATAATGTTCTTGAGGATTTTGTGGGTGCAGCACTGGGAATGGTGGGCAACTGTAGCTCCTGGCCTGTAGTCAAGGCTGGAAGGAGGGCTGGAGGTAGGTAGCCAGGGAGATGCTGGGGCGAGGGGCTCCTTCTACCCCATGTCATGCCCCCAGTTGTGCTTGCATATATCAGAGAGCATGCTGCAGTGAAGTTTCCTGCTCATCAGCCCCATTCACTGCCCAAACGAGTCAACTTTTGCACCCCCTGGTCCACTGCTTGTTGTCCAGAATTTCATCAAGGCCGCTGAGCAGATGGGCGTGCCACGAGAATATATGTTCAACGTGGCGGATCTGGACCATGCTGAGGACCGGCTGTGTGTGACCAACTGCCTGCTATGGCTCAAGCTGCTGCACGACGGTAGCGCTGTGGACGTGACTTCCTTCAAGTCCAGCAGCCCCCCGCGTTCTGCCCGCACGCACAGAGCTAGTGCAGCACATGACTTCCAGCAGCCACAGTACAGCCAGAGGGGGACGCCTTCAGGCGTGACCAAGCTGATGCAGGAGTGCACAGTGCTCCTTAAGGCCAAGATGTCCTACTCCAGCAACACTGCCCAGATGACTCCTCGCTCATCCGATGCCTTCTCCTTTGATGCTGTTGGCCCAGTGCTGGAGTCGGTGCTGGGCGGACTCACGCAGGTGTGGGCAGAGTGTTGCAGGTGCACAGGCCAGGCACTCCCAGGTGGCTGTGCATGCAAGGGATGTGGTGCTCGTGCTGGTGCACACAGACCCAGGGCTGCCGTGCATTGCAATTAGAGCTTACCGGAAACATCCACAAATGGACTGTCAGCATATTTGTGACTTAAGCGGTCAAATGGCCTATGCTGCCGCACCTTCCACTCTCTAAAACTCACTTGAGCTGTTGCCTTTGAATACAACTGTCCTTAACAGCAAAAAGTGATTTGAGTCCTTTCCTTGCACCATACCCTTCATTACTTGCCTCATGTTCACCAACAGCTTGAACTAGCAATGCCTTACTTGCCATCATGCTCAATGGTAAAGGAATGTCATGACAAATTGTGTCTCCATCTCATGAGCGAGCACTTGATTGGTGGCTTTCTTCAGCAGCTTTGCACAGGGCTGCTGATGTGTGATGCACAGCATTTACCAGAGCTTTCAACACATGGCTGAAGAAATATTGTACATTGCCTGCCAAAACATGCAGGAGTATGAGCGCCGCCTTCATGCAAAGGACACGGAGATCATTGCAACCACAGAGAAGATGAACATGGTGTCACGCCAGATGGAGGCCATGCAGGTGCAGCTGCAGCAGCTGAAAGATGAGCTTGCGGCGCAGCAGGAGGCAGCCGCGGCCAGCGCGTCTCAAGCATCAGCTGCGCAGAATGAGGAGATGCAGGTGTGCTGGCATGTTTGCATGCATGCGCATTTGCGAGTTTATACCGTGTGTGCCATGTGTAGGTGCGGCACATACGCTTGCAAGTTAGCAGGTTTGCAGCACCTTCTCCTTTTGGAGGGATGGAGGAAAGGAAGGGGGCTAGACTGCAAGGCAACAGGCACAACAGCCCCTTCTCAGGTGTGGAGCAAGGGCAGGCTCAACTGCTGAGGGTGCAGGAGGTGTGCTTGAACGGTCTTTGCTTTGGTTGATACCTATGGAAGCAGCTTTGTCCAGGAGATGCCCTCCCACGTCAGTAGGGGAGTGCGCACATAATGCCGCCACTTCATTCTCTGCGAGCGATCATTATTGCACTGAACTTCGAATTGTGACTCCTGCCCATGTAATGGGTATGTAGGTTTGGGTTCAGGCCGTGAGGCCACCTTGTGCTTTCTTGCAGCAACCCTCTGCTGCCGATGGATGCTTGTCTTGCAGCTGCTAGCGCCCCCACAAAACTTAAGAGCCTGCCGGATGACAGTGTCTTGGCTCCAGGCCTTGGGCATGACCTGGTGCTCTTTTTGTCGCTGCCAGTGCCCTCAAGCCAGGTTGCAAGCCTGCCTGCTGCCTGTGTCTTGGCTGTGTGTAGGCTCGGCTGCAAGCAATGGCTGCTTCCCTAGAAGAGCGCGAGCGCCTGTACAAGGACATTGAGGCACGCCTGGGCGGGCAGCACACCCAGCAGGATGACTACGTGCAAGAAATGGAGCAGCAGCTGGCGCAGATGAGCGCGCAGATCCAGGACGTGCAGTCCATGCAGCTCAAGTACAGGTGTGCTAGGGCCCACCGTGCATGTGCTTGTGCTGCAGGCAGGGACTGTGGGCTGGCAGCAAACAGGTCAGCGTTCAGGCCTCGATGCGTGTGCCGCCTGCATTCTTTTAACCCAAGCGCCGCACAGCCGTCCTCACCTCTCTGCATTCTTTTTTCCTTGGGTATGGTGAAGTGTACATCATCATAGACAGGTGCAGTTTAATGGCTGTGCTTTCTGCGAGCTGGGCTGTCCCAGGGCTGCATGTGCAAACAGAGCTGCATGATTAGGCTAGCAATGAAAGCTAGGATTAAAGCCGCACCCACTATTTGGGCAGCATAGCGCAGTCGCATGAGGCCTGTCCTTGCCACACAGGACCGCAGAGCTCTGTACATCTTGCCATTAACCAGACGGGCGGACCTTGAATTTGGGCCCTCACACCCACCGCTGAAACGCCATGCTTCCATTCCACAAGCACATGCCCTAGGCCTTGCATGCGCCGCACACCCTTGCTGTCCCCTGGGCCACCAGTTGGTTGCATGCATCAGGTGCCCTTCACCGCGCCACCCAATCCCACCTGCTGCACACACCGTTGGATGCTTGCTCCACACCCCTGGGCTCCCTGTGCTACACTTGCAGCAGGCAGCTGCCGCCATATGCGTCCACCCCTCAGCTCCCTTCACCATGCTTGCAGTGGGCAACTGCCGCCAAACGCCTGCAGCAGCCCTGCTGTGCCCACCCACCCGCTGTGTGCCCGTCCCCGCCCCGCCCCTGCAGGGAGATGCAGGAGGAGAACCGCAAATTCTATAACATGATCCAGGACTTGAAGGGCGCGATCCGCGTGTTCTGCCGCATTCGCCCGCTGGGTCGCACCGGCGACCCCAGCGACGCTTGCGTCAACCCGGCTGGGGAGAACGAGCTGGCCACGTACAACGGGCGCGGTCTGGGGTCCGTGTACAAGTTTGACAAGGTGTTTCCAGAGTCAGCGACGCAGGAGGATGTGTACGCCGACACGCAGCCGCTTATCCGCTCTGTGCTGGATGGTGAGTGCACATATGCGTTCGTGCGTGGGTGGTTGTGTGTGTGTGTGTGTTTGGAGGATGGTTGGAGGGAATGGTGGGCAGAATGAGGAAGGAATTGGGAGGGCCTGCAGCAGGCGAGGTAGCTCACCCGCGTGCGTTCAAACACATGTGTCTGTGTAGGGGCTGTGGGGCAAAGCAGCTCGGGGTAGGGCGCCAGGGACAAGCGCAGCGCTCGACCAGGCCGCGCTTGTCAGCTTTCAGTCACTCTGTGTCGCTCCGCGTCTCTTTGTGGCCCGCCTGCAACGGCAGGGCAGCAACAGCCGCACACGCATCCTCGTGCATGCGTGCCGGCCTGTGTGTCTTCCATCCTTTGCACAGTCTGCCGAGCTCAACGCATGCATGTCCTTGTGTGGCAGGCAACATCCGGCACGATCTGCTCACGCTCATCCCACAAGAATGCGCACACACGCATGCGCTGTGAACAGGAGACGACTTGCATGTGTGCAGCAAGCATCGGCATGCCCTCGTGCCAGTCCGCACGTGCGCTCGCACGCTGCCTGCAGGCTTCAACGTGTGCATCTTTGCATACGGCCAGACCGGCTCCGGCAAGACCCACACCATGTCCGGGACGGACGTGACGGACTACAGCGGGCGTGGCATCAACTACCGTGCCCTTGATGACTTGTTCCAGCTGCGCGATGAGCGCGCTGCTGAGGTGGGTGGCTGCGTGAGACAGGTGGGGGGTGGCTGCATGCTGCTGGGTGAGGGGGGCTGCGTGCTGCTGAGGTGCCCTAAGGGTGGGTGAGCCCAGCATTGGGGACGTGCCCTCATCTGGTCGGTGCCGACTGCACTGCCCCCCTTTTGTTTGCCTCCTTCCACTTTTTTTGTCTGTCTTGTGGCATCTGCCCAGTGCCCTCAGACGCCATGTGCATGGCCAGTGCGTCTCACGCCTGAGCACTGTCAAGCTGCCCGTGTGCCTGCTCCCCCAATCTCACGCGTACAAACCACAAAAGGTGTGCATATGCAGCGCACTGACCAAGGGTGTTCTGGCGTGCAGCACACTGTCTTAGCGCCTCACGGCATCTGTGGGATAGGCATGGGCTTGCAGGAGGTGCACATGGGCTGATTTGTGCGGCGTGCATATGCCGTGCGCAGGTCTCATACGAGATCAAGACCCAGATGCTGGAGATCTACAACGAGTCGCTGCGTGACCTGCTGGTGCGCAAGGAGATCGCCGCCAAGCTGGATATCCTGAACACGCAGGCCAGCGGCTGCAACGTCCCCAACGCCACAAAGGTGGGCTGTCTTCTGGGGCAATGCTGCAGGGTGTGGCGTGCCTCTCTCACACGCATGGCAGGCAGCTGCCCAGAACCGCATGCAGCAGCACTGGCACACCTCCTGTTGTGCTCACTGTTAATGAGTGCCTCATCCAAGCATCAGGCCTCTCCTGCAGCCTGCACTTTGTTCATTTTTCATCCTTGATTCAACACTTCTTGTTTGTTTTCCACAAACGTTTCACCTGAGCTGCACCCCACCTCAGCAAGCAGTGGCCGTTGGAGCTTGCAGCACCTGGGGATGGCATGCAATGCTGGTATGCACACTGGCTCCCGCAACACATGTGCACCCTTGTGCAGGCTGTGGTGGAGACAGCAGAGGATGTGCTGCAGATGATGGCGGAGGGCTCGCGCAACCGCCATTCAGCGGAAACCAAGATGAACGAGCGCAGCAGCCGCAGCCACCAGGTGCTGACCGTGATTGTGGACGGCTACAACCGGCTGACGGGCGCGCGCACGCACGGCTGCCTGCACCTGGTTGACTTGGCTGGCAGCGAGCGCAATGACAAGAGCGAGGCTAAAGGTGCGTCAGGGACCCTGGGGGTGAGAGGTAAGCTGCATGCAGGATATGCACACACACACACAGGTCTCTGCATGTGTGTGCGCCCAGGTCAGTCTGCACGTGTATGTGTGTGTTTGTGAATGAAGGCACGCACCAGGCCCCTGCGCTTTTCAGTCCTGACGCGCTTGTGTGGGCCATTCGTGCTGAGCGCACATTGTGCTGAGCTCCTTATAAGGGGGGCACCTGCTGTAGGCCAGCCGCACAAGCACCACTCGCTGCCATGAAGCGCCAGCCAGCCATGGCCTGACGACTTTACGTGTGTGTGCTGCTTTGTCTGCCATTGCATCTCATCACAATTGAGCACTTGGTGGAGGCTGGTTGTGTTAGCAGCTCCCTTGGCCTCAAGGGACATGTCTGTTTACTACTCGCTGAATCTGCGGCCTTTGGAATCGGCCCACCTCATGGCACGCATGCGCCTGGTGGAGGCCAAGGGGCCAATTCACTCAGGCAGCTCCATGTGCTTTGGCATGCCTTAAGATGGGCCTGCCAACATGTGCGCTGCCTCTGGTGCCATCCCATTTTTGCAGGCGAGCGCTTAGTGGAGGCCAATCACATCAACAGCTCCCTGAGCGCCCTGGGCGACGTCATGGCCGCGCTGGCCAACAAGCAGAAGCACGTGCCCTTCCGCAACTCCAAGCTCACCCAGCTGCTGGCAGACAGCCTGTCCGGGCAGGCCAAGGTAGGTGTCAGCATGCCCGCATGGCCCGTGTTCCCTGATCAAGGCATGAGAGGGATGCAAAAGAGGCTTTTGCCATGCCGCCGAACCCAGTTTAGGGACAAGCGCGTGCAGCCAAGGAGAAATATGGAAATCCTCTGCCCTTCGCGTCACGTCGCCCATTGCCACAGGGGGTGCAAAGGCCGGCAGTGTCTGCAGCTGTATGTGCTTGACTTCCCTGCACGCTCTGAGGTATGGAGAGGTGGCACGCAGTGTGCACAGGTGGCTGCAGCTGCTGGACCTACTGCCCCTTCCCCCAAGGCCCAAGGCTTGTTTGTGAACCGCAGCTGCGCTCCTCTGCTGCTGTACAAACACCCACGCAGGTCATGATGTTCATGCACATTGCGCCCGAGGCCACCTCCTTCCAGGAGACCACCAGCACCCTGAAGTTTGCGACGCGCGTGAATGAGATCACGCTTGGCCAGGTGGGCATGGCTGGTGGAGCTGGTGGTGGGTCCAGTCAAAGGGAGGAGCTCAAAGTGGTCTGGCACAGCAGTGGGCAGATTTAAGCACAGCACTGCGTGGCTTCAGTTAAAGGGAGGGAGCTGGTGGTGAGGGGAGGCGAAGGTTTTGAGGGGTTGTAGGCAAAGGAAGGAGCCGGTCGTGGCTTTTACTGAAAGAAGGGCTGAAGGCCAAGGATGGGTGCTGGGGTGCCTGGCCGGCTTGGCCAAGTGGGTGCTGCATGTCTGCCAGGGGAGGGGCGGAGCGCAAGTGCGCACTTGTTCGTCCCAGGCTTGACACAAGCAGGGGCCCATGTGCGCTGCCTTGTCTCAAGGACAAGGTTAAGGGATTGTGAAGGGTGGTGTGCTGCTTGATCGGGCTGGGCGCTGCAGGTGTGAAGGGGGTGTGGCCAGGTGCAAGCGGCTGCATTTCATTGATGCAAAGGTGCTGTGCAATGGAATGGGGCGCTGAGCAGCGCCTGCTCCTGCAGCCTCGCCCTGGTTAAAAACAAGGCACTAGGTTTGGTTGCCTTGGTTTTAACCAGGGTACTGCTGCCGGTGCAGGCATGCTGCTGCAGCGCAGGCAGGGCCCCTGTGAGGACAAACTAGCCTTGCCCAGAGCAAGTGGCCTACACTGTGCCCTTAAGCACGCCTCTCCTACAGAAGGCTGGTGGAGGCCGCCGACCAACCCTGCCACAGTTTGCACACAGTACGCTGAGTTCTGCTGCGCTGCTGCAAACAGGCCAAGAAGAACGTGGAGTCTGGGGAAGTGCACAAGGCGCACGAGGAGCTCATGCGCGTGCGGCAGCAGCTGGCCAAGGAGAAGGAGGAGAAAGAGGCAGCCCTGGCACTGGTGCAGTCCATGCAATACGACATGATGCGGCAGCAGCAGCAGCAGCAGCAGCTGGTGCGTGCGTGCGTGCGTGCATGCGTGCTCTTACTACAGTCTTGATCAACTTACACAGCCTGCCGTGCCGCATTCTGTGCATCATCCAGGTGGATGAGGGTGTGCTGCCCTCAGCACTCTTGGCAAATAAACACGTGCGACAGGACCTGGTGCACGGAAACACGCCCATGCTCACGCAGCATGCACAGGTGTAAAAGATACACTGTACGTTTGCATGTTCAGTCGTGCATCTTGCACTGCGCATGTGCAGGGCGGCTCAACAACTCCCTACCAGTCCGCGGCAAGCCACGGCTCGGAGCAGAAGCCCCCCAGGACCCCCAGCTTTGCCGCGTCCCCGCTGCCGGTGGGTGCGTGTGTCACGCGCTGCTGCTGTGGGAGCCGTGCTGCGCGTGCCTCCCTGGTCTAGAGACCTGGACGCTGCCCTGCTCTCTGTTGCTCTCCCCCCCCCCGCCCCTTTTTGAGGTTCAAGGCTGCAGCCGTAGCCTGGCATGCACTCATGCTGCCACTACCGCGTTGCTCAAAAGAGCTCTTGTCACGCCTCACCTTGCCTCCCTGTTGCTCACACATTTACACATGCTGCTAGCTGGCCCGCACACGCCCTCACCACGCACTTCCTGCCCCCCTTTTTCCTCTCCCCAAACCCTGCAGCGTGTGCCCCCCTTCAGCACGCCCCTGAGCCAGATCTCTGAGGGAGCGCGCTCACGCGCCTCCGCTGACGGCACGCCCATGTCGGCGCGCGGCTCCACGCCTGTCACCGCCCCCCGCAGCGCCGGCCTGCAGCGGTCAGGCTCCATGACGGCGCGCTGCGGCGGCGCATACGGGGGCAGCGGCATGTCCCGCAGCATGGTGCTCGACGAGCCCGGCAGCACCACGCCCCAGCGTGCAATGCGCAGTTCGCAGACGGGGGCCTCCAGGCTGCCCGCGCCGTGCTCCAATATACCCAGGTGTGTGTGTGTTGCGAGCGTGAGCTTGAGCATGTGCAGGCACAACCTTGGTGTGCGTGCATGTGTTAAGTGCACTGACAATGGCTCTGCGCCTCTTGCTCATGCACCTGCCCTCTGTTCTGGCAAATCTTGCAGTTGTCTGCTGCTGCTGGGCAGCCAGGGCTGCTTGCGCTGGCTGGTCCTCTCACTGGAAGCAGCACGCCCTGACATCCACATCTGCGCGCACCTTCTCCCTTTCCCCCCCTCTCTGCAGGCCCACCAGCGCAGTCGAAAGCTCCCCCGGTGGCTCAATGTCTGCCCGCCCAGCCGGGCGCTATGGGGGCCTGCCTGCTGGTCCGAGCGGCACGCCGCCCCCTGTGCCGTCCCTCATGCCCCCCCCCTCTGCTCGTGGCCTCCCCTCCTACTGCGCCCCCACCACCTCCAGCCGCGCAGGCAGTACATACGCAGGCGCGCCTGGCTCAAGCCGCTCTAGCGGCATTTTCGGGAGCGGCCCCGCGTCTGCGCGTGCCAGCGGCACATTCGGCGCTGTGCCCACATCGAGCCGCGCCAGCGGGACGTATGGGGGCTTGGCGCGCAGCGCGAGCGCGCGACAGGCGGCCGAGCCGCAGAGCGCAGGCGGTCGCCGCATGTCAGGCAGCTGGTCCACGAGCCGGCGGTGATGATGTACGCATGTGTGTGCGCTCATGGGACATTACGTGTGACAGAAGCCTTTGGCCCATCGCGGTTATGGATGCACGCGCGTGCCCATGTGCACGCCTGCCGCATGGCTGGTGCAGGCAGGGCACAGTGGTGCCCGCTTTGCCTCACGTGGTGCCGCATAGCTGGTGCAGGCAGGGCACAGTGGTGCCCGCTTTGCCTCACAATCCCAGGGCATGATGAGCGGAACCGCATGTACAGTGTACCCGGCCCTGCACCGGCCTCGTGGAAGTGCTCCCAGTGTGTTTGTTGTGAAGGGTCAGTTGGCTGGGTGCACGTGAGGACCGAAAGCAAGCATTGCCACACTCAATGACCAGTCAAGGTGTGCTTTGGATTTAGGTCAGGCAGGGACTCCTCCTAGCATATGCTTTCGGGAATGGCAGTGCCAGGCGGTTAGTTGGTGTTCTTAAATTGCTCGCGTGCGTAATGTCCATGTCTGTAACAGCCACACGAGGGTACTACTGTGCATTTGTTGTTGACACTGTCAGCTTTTGTGGCCAGATTTGCCTTCTTGTTTTAAGACAGAGCATGGGTCACAAAGGTGGTGCTCAGTTATGGTGACTATCATTTCTTATCGTGTTCAAACCAGGCAGGAATCAGGTTGTTGCTTGCTTATATATTGTAGGCATGCAGTAGGCAGAGCAACAGAACGGCCCCACATCTGGTAGAGACGTTGACAAGACGCTAGGCTTCCAGATATTACTGGTTCTGTGCTGAACTTAAAATTCACTGACCCATGGTGACCAGGTCCCAAGAATAAATGCTGCGTTTCATGTCCATATGTACGAGTTGTTCTGCTGCTCATGCCCTTTGTACATACCTTGAACAGCTGTAACTGCTCCTTGCCTCAATGAGTTCAGCCCTTGAGGGGGAAAGCTCTTCCGGAAAACAGTGCACGAACGGTGATGGCTTTGAGAGAAAGCTATCTGTTTAGTGTGCTTGCCTGTGACTTGGTGAGGTAAGGTTTTCGAGGCTGTATCTGCCAAACAAGGGCAGCTTAGCCGGTTGTGGAGCCTCCAGTTAGGTTGCCTGTGACTTGGAGTCAGGATCAATGCTGGACCTTGACCGGGCATCCTGATTGGCTTGTACAAAAAGGGAAGATTCTGCACGATGGTGTCAATGGCTGGTTTGACTCTCGTTGTTCTGTGCTGGACAGGCAATTGAGGTACAGACAAGTCCTGCTGGGTTATGTGAGTGTACAGCATGTTGCGCAACGTTTGCTGCAGGGATGCTCAGTGTAGAAAGAACCAACAATTGGTGGTGCTGAATGCACCGTTGGTCCAGTATGTATAAACTGGAGGTCTGGAGGGTCTTGGACAGGTATGGCAGTTTTAACTGACTGGAAGTTTAAGTTAAGTTAAAGTTTAAAAGGGTTAACCGCCAGCCAGATCGTTAGGCTGATTGGTTTGTTGCTGGTCTTCGCCAGCCAAAAAATAGTCCATAATGTCCGAAATGAAATGGCAGAGTCTATTGTGCCGTTG
>LFIK01003635.1_pt1 | contig 12496 bp, 9 predicted proteins | sample 643401 | NCBI WGS metagenome assembly LFIK01 (sample SAMN03777447, study PRJNA286221) | soda lake metagenome | biome: soda lake; feature: Kulunda steppe; material: water; isolation source: sample T5-Br brine of Lake Tanatar-5 | place: Russia: Kulunda steppe | collected 2010-07 | reverse complement strand
GAGCTGGAAGACCCGTACATCCTGATGGTCGACAAGAAGATCTCCAACATCCGCGAGATGCTGCCGGTGCTGGAGTCGGTGGCCAAGTCGGGCAAGCCCCTGATGGTGATCGCCGAGGACATCGAAGGTGAAGCGCTGGCCACCCTGGTGGTCAACAACATGCGCGGCACCGTCAAGGTGGCTGCGGCCAAGGCGCCGGGCTTCGGTGACCGTCGCAAGGCCATGCTGCAGGACATTGCCATCCTGACCGGTGGTACCGTGATTTCCGAGGAAGTGGGCCTGACTCTGGAAGGTGCGACCCTGGATGATCTGGGTTCTGCCAAGAAGGTGCAGCTGACCAAGGAAAACACCACCATCGTCGACGGCGCCGGCAAGGGTGCCGACATCGAGGGTCGGGTCAAGCAGATCCGTCAGGAGATCGAGGACACCTCCTCCGACTATGATCGCGAGAAGCTCCAGGAACGCCTGGCCAAGCTGGCTGGCGGTGTGGCCGTGATCAAGGTGGGTGCCGCGACCGAAGTGGAAATGAAGGAGAAGAAGGCACGCGTGGAAGACGCGCTGCACTCCACCCGCGCTGCGGTCGAAGAGGGCATCGTTCCCGGAGGTGGTGTCACCCTGGTGCGCGCGCTCAAGGCCATCGAAGGCTTGAAGGGCGACAACGAAGACCAGACCGTCGGCATCGCCCTGACCCGTCGTGCCATGGAGGCGCCCCTGCGCCAGATCGTGACCAACGCCGGTTACGAGGCCTCCGTGGTCATCGACAAGGTCAAGCAGCTGACCGGCCGTGAAGGCTTCAACGCTGCCAATGGCGAGTACGGTGACATGATCGAGCTGGGTATTGTCGACCCGGCCAAGGTGACCCGTTGCGCACTGCAGTTCGCATCTTCGGTCGCCGGTCTGATGATCACCACCGAGTGCATGATCACCGACGTCCCGGAAGAGAAGGGCGCTGGCGGTGGCGGCATGCCGGACATGGGTGGCATGGGTGGCATGGGCGGCATGATGTAAGTCGCCTGCCATTCGGGCAGCTGCCCGTCGCAGTACCGGAAAGCCCCGCCCTGTGCGGGGCTTTTCGTTTTCGGGCCTGCGGTGAGTCGCTCATGGGACCGCTCGCGCGCCAGGATGCCCCTGATCTGCCGCGCACTGTTATGATCCCGAGGGTGGCGCCGGATATGGTGCCACTGCCACCGTCAGGCCCTGACGACCGATAACAATACAGCCCGGGGCCCTGGCGTCATTGCCATGACAAGGGGGAAAGGCGATGGAACTGTTCACGACTGCACTGGGGATCGATTTTCTGGCCCGCTACGGCCACGTGCTGGCGGGTATTGCCTGGATCGGCCTGCTGTACTACTTCAACTTCGTCCAGACCGAATATTTCAAGGAAGCGGATGGCGCTGCGCGCACCGACGCCTTCGTGAAGCTGGTGCCGCGCGCGCTCTGGTGGTTCCGCTGGGCCGCCATGCTGACGTTCCTGACCGGCGTGCTGCTGCTGATCGGCCGTGGTACAGGCATGACCTATGACATCGGCGTGGGGGCACTGCTGGCGACGCTGATGTTCCTGAATGTCTGGCTGATCATCTGGCCCAATCAGCGCATCGTCATCCAGTCGAACGAACGGCTGCAGGCTGGCGAAGAGGCTCTGCCGGAAGCGGCCGGGGCTGCGCCCAGGGCAGCACTGGCATCGCGGACCAATACCCTGTTTTCCATCCCGATGCTGTTCTTCATGATCTCCAGCGCGCACATGCCCATGGGGGGGACTCTGGCGGATGCGTCAGTCCTCTCGCTGATTCTGGTGGTGCTGATCATCCTGGCGCTGGAGGCCAATGCACTGTTCGGCAAGCCGGGGCCCATGGCGAGCGTGAAGGGGGTGATCAGCTGCGGCTTCGGGTTGCTGGTGCTGTTCTGGCTGCTGGTCCGCTTCGTCTGATCCAGCCTGCTTCGGACTGAGACGCGGGCCGACACCCTGTCGGCCCGTCAGTCGATCAGCCTCTCCCAAGACCACCCTTTTATCCCGCCGGCTGCTGCGTTATAACCGGCAACGTCTGGTTTCCTGAAGAGCGGTGGTCTGCGTCCATGCCTGAACGCGAGCGCGACAATCTGGATGAACTCCCAAGCATTGCCCCCAGCAGCGAGGATTTTCGCGATCGCCAGCGTGGTGGTTCCGGTTCCGGTGGCGGCGGCAGGCGTGCCGAAGGTCGCGCTGGAGGCGGCGCTTCCATTTTCACCAACCTGCTGATTGCACTGCTGATTGCGGGCCTGACTGCCTGTGGCTGGTTTATCCTCGAGCAGAATGAAGCACTGGCCTCTGTAGGCCAGACCCTGGAGAACCTGGACGAAAGATTGCTGCGTATCGAGGATCGGCTGCAACTGACGGATCAGGCCCTGTCCCAGGCCGAATCCGAGACCCAGGATCAGCTGGCGTTCTGGGAGTCCGAAATCCGCAAGCTCTGGGATGTCTCGAACAAGCGTAATCGTGGCTGGATCGAGGATAACCGGGCGGCCATTGCCCGGTTGCAGGAAGGACTGGAAGGGCAGCGCCAGACGCTGGAGTCGCTTGATGCGACGGCGGGCCGGCTGGCCGAGGGGCTGGAGCAGCAGGAGGGCATGATGGCCCAGCTGGGGCAGATCGATTCACGGACCAGCGAGATGCTCAGCCGGCAGCGTTCGCTGGCGGATCGCGTCAATACCCTCACGTCCCAGCAGGCAGCGCTGGATCGGCGTCTGGGTGAGTCGGAAGAAGGCGTGGCCGCCATGGATGCCTTTCGACGTGACATGGTCGGCCGGTTGTCCCGCCTGCAGCGACAGGTCGAGGCCATGAGTGGCGATGGTGCTGGCGGCCAGACCCTGCAGCCGCAACCCTGAGCAGGAGCCTGCAGGCCCGGGGGCTGATCTGCTCGGCGCTGGCGATCGATCCATCATGTCTGCGTATTGCGCAGATCGGCGGACCCTCCGGGCGATCAGGGCTGCACGCTTTCACCTACTGCCAGCTCCACGGTTCGATCCGGCAGTCGCAGGCGGACACCCTCGGTGGTGATGGCTTCCAGGGTGGCTGAGCCAATGCGATCCCCGGTGCGATAGAACTGGCCGTTGATGCTGACTTCGCGCCAGGCAGGGTCGCTGGCATAGACATGAGTGTGAAGCGTGAGCGGTTGCGGCTGGTCGGACGGCTGCGGACGGCTGGCAGGTGCTGATCCGGTCTCTGTCGGCGCGGCAATGGATTCTGCAGCAAGGGGCTGGTCCGGCGTATCGATCGTCAGTGCCCGAGCAGGAACAGGTTCAGTGACCTCGGCGGCTTCCTGCGGCGACTCCTGATTCAGCTGCTGCCAGAGTAGTGCCGCCAGCATGGCGTTGATGCACAGCGCCGCGGCCAGCGCCCACAGCAGACGCCGGTTACGGTTGGCCTGCCTGCCCGCGCGGGGCGCTTCCAGCAGGCTCGGATCGCGCCGGTCCCGGCTGCGTCGTTCCGCCTCTGCTTTCTGCAGTGCATCCAGAATGTAGGACATCAGCGGGCTCCGCCATCACGCAGGGATGGAATCCCGGTGCCGGTTTCCTGCAACAGCAGAATCCAGGTCTGAGGGCCGGCGACGCCGTCAACCTGTATACCCTGTCGCTCCTGGAAGCGTCGCACTGCAGCAGCCGTGCCGGCATCGAACCCGTCGGTCGGTTCCGTGTCCAGATCTCCGGTCACCTGCAATGCTTCCTCCAGAGCCTGCACCGAAGGCCCGGAATTGCCCGTGCGCAGCGGTTCCCGATAGCCCGGCGGCAGCTGCCACAGCAGGGTGCCGGCACCCTGCCAGTGGTCGTGCAGGGTGCTGGCCGACACCTGTTCGGGTGCCGCCGGACTTCCCAGCAGCATGGTGTCTTCGTGCCAGCCCACCAGGCTGGCATGCAGATCCTGTGCTCCGGAAAGATGCAGCACGGCAGGCAGGTCGTAGCGGGCCAGGTCGCTGCTGTTCAGCTCCATCCGTATGCAGGCCAGCCCCACCTGGGTGACCTGTTCGCACGGGTCCTCGTCCGCGCTGAGGGTCAGCGGAATGAACCAGCTGTCCAGCACGCTCTGAAAGGCCGTTACAGGGTCCCGGGTGGCCCAGGAAGGCTGCGGGGCAGGGCGTGGCAGCAGCGGTGGCAGTTCCACCGGCTGCAGCCCAGCAGGGGGAGTGACGGTGGCTTCCGCAGACTCGCTGCTGGTCGCAGGACTGCCGGTGATCGACGATGACAGTGATGGCCCGGGCGGGCTCAGCAACAGGCCAGCCAGCAGCCCGATGCAGACCACCCCCAGCGAAATCAGCGCTGGTTGCAGCAGCCTCGGGCCGGCTCGATGCTGCCCGCGGATCTCCCTGGCGGCCTGACGCACCAGGGCGGCCCGGACCCGTTGCCGATCCTGTGCATAGGCGCCCAGCAGGGCACGATCCGCGATCAGGTTGGCCAGCCTTGGTATGCCCCCCGAGGCGCGATGCAGTGCCCGCAGGGCACTGCGCGTAAACAGCGTCTGATTGCAGCCTGCTACCCGCAGCCGGTGCTCGATACAGGCCTGCAGCGCAGGTCTGGGCAAGGGGCCCAGGTGATAGCGGGCGGTGACGCGCTGGTCGAGCTGGCGCAGTTCCTGCCGGCGCAGGGTGCGATCCAGTTCCGGCTGGCCCAGCAGGATGACCTGCAGCAGCTTGCGCTCGCTGGTCTCCAGGTTGGTCAGCAGTCGCAGCTGTTCCAGGACCTCGGCAGACAGGTTCTGGGCCTCGTCGATCAGCAGCAGGCTGCGGCGGCCCGTAGCATGGCTGCGAAGCAGGGATTCGTGGATACGATCCACCTGTTCGCGGTCGCTGAACGGACCTGGCTGCAGGTCACCCAGTTCCTTGCGCAGCGCAGTCAGCAGTCCGCTCGGATCCAGTCTGGGGTTGATCAGATAGGCGATGTCCGTGTCCGCGGGAATCTGTTCCAGCAGACTGCGACTCAGGGTGGTCTTGCCGGTGCCTACCTCGCCCGTCAGCACCACGAAGCCGCCATCGTGTCGCAATGCCCACAGCAGATGCGCCAGCGCTTCGCGGTGGGCGTCGCTCAGGTACAGGAAAGCGGGATCCGGAGCGATCGAGAAAGGTGCCTGACGCAGCCCGAAGTGCTGCAGATAGGGGCTGTCAGTGGTGGACATGGGGGGAGTGCTGATCCCGGGCACGCTGCAGCTCCGCGTCGATCAGCTGGTCCTTGCGCTGCCAGACGTCGGCAATCCAGGTCTGTACCCGTTCGCGGTAGTCCGGATCCTGCACGTAATCACCTCCCATCAGCTCGTGGGGCAGTTCGGTGTGGCGTACATCGACGATCACTCGCCGCCGGCGGCCGCACAGGAAGCTCCAGAAATCCGGAGTTCCATCCGGATAGATGATGGTGGTGTCCACCAGGCCGTGCAACTGTTCCCCCATGGCGCCCAGCACGAAGCCCATGCCGCCGGCGCGGGGACGCAGCAGGTGTGCGTAGGGTGAGCCCTGGGCCCGGTGCTTGTCCTCGGTGAAACGGGTGCCTTCCACGAAGATGAGTACCGCCGTGGGGGTGCTGCGGAAGCGCTCGCATTTCTGTCGAGTGGTCTCCAGGTCGCGGCCCCGGTACTCGGGGTGGCGCTCCAGGAACTCGCGCGAGTACCGCCGCATGAACGGGAAATCGAGCACATAGCAGGCCACGCCGATGATCGGCAGCCAGATCAGCTGCTGCTTCATGAAGAACTTCAGGGGCGGCACCCGGCGCCCGAACACGGCCTGCAGGACGAAGATGTCCGACCAGGTCTGGTGATTGCTGATCACCAGGTACCAGTCCTGCCGGCTCAGGGTTTCGGTGCCGCGTATCTCCAGCTGCATGGGCGCCAGGATGCGGTGCATGACCTGATTGCCCGCCACCCAGCCATCGATGATGATGTTCATGCGGCCGCCCCAGCGCTGCCGCCAGGACTCGCTGGGCACGCCGTAGCGGATCAGCGCCAGCAGGAACAGCAGGGTCCCCCAGAACAGGGTGTTCAGGACGAGGAACAGCATCATCAGCAGTCCCCGGATAAAACCCATCGGCAAGTCCCCCTGTGCCCGTGCGCATATCGGTGAGCAAACGGCGCCGTTTATACCGTTGATGACGGGCCGTGCGCCAGCCCTGCGGCTGCTCGTGCTGCTGGCGCTGGTGCTGCTGCAGGTCGGTTGCTACTACGGTCAGGCGGTGATCGGCCACACCCGGCTGCTGCTGGCACAACAGCCGCTGGATGCGGTGATCGCGGACCCGCAGACACCGGATGCGGTACGGGAGCAGCTGCTGCTGACCGCGGAACTGCTGCCCTTTGCCGAGTCCGAGCTGGGTCTGCCTGCCGCGGGTCAGTATCGTACTTTCGTCCAGCTGGACCGGGATGCGGTGGTCTACAACGTGGTCGCCAGTCCCCGCTTTCAGCTGGTGCCGCTGCAATGGTGTTTCCCGGTAGCGGGATGCGTGTCCTATCGGGGCTACTTCAGTCGGACCGCAGCGGAGCAGTTCGCGGAGCGACTGCGCCAGCAGGGCCTGGATGTCCACGTCTCTGGAGCCGCAGCCTATTCGACCCTGGGCTGGTTCCGCGATCCCCTGCCCAGCACGCTCATCAACCGGCCGGCAGCGGATCTGGCGGAAGTGCTGTTCCACGAGCTGGCCCATGTGCGCCTGTACCTGCCGGGCGACACCACCTTCAACGAGAGCTTTGCCACCTTCGTGGGGCGCGAGGGCGTGCGTCGCTGGCTGGCGGCCAGTGGCCGAGAGGAGCTGAAAGCAGAGTGGCAGCATCGACTGGCGCGGCAGGCCGAGTTCGTGGCCTTCGTGCTGGACTGGCGTACGCGCATGGAGCAGGCCTATCAGACGCTGGCGGCCGAACAGGGCGTCAGCTTGCCGTTGTCGGAGGACCAGACCGAACCGTTCGAGCGACTGCGCGAGGCGCTCTGGGAGGCCATGCGTGGCCACTGGCTCTACACCCGTCCGGCATCGGCAGCGGGCTACGATGACTTCTTCCTGGCAGACGCCAACAATGCGCGCCTGAATCTGGTGGCTGACTATCACGGGGATCTGGACGCCTTCAGGGCGCTGCTGGCCCGCCATGACGGCGATCTGCAGGCCTTCTACCAGGCGGTCGAGGCCCTTGCCGAGCTGCCGGCCGAGGCGCGGCGACAGGCACTGGATGCGCTCGCCGAAGACGCTGCCTCAGGTGATCAGCCAGAACAGCATCAGTGAAATGACCGCGGTACCGGTGAAGTTCAGCACCAGCCCCTCTGCCGCCATCTGCCTGGTCGTGAAGCGACCTGTTCCGAACATGATGGCGTTCGGCGCCGTGGCCACCGGCATCATGAAGGCGCAGCTGGCACTCATGGCGGCAGGGACCATCAGCACCACCGGATCCAGTCCTGCGCCCAGTGCCGCCGAAGCCAGGATCGGCATCATCAGCGTGGTGGTGGCGGTGTTGCTGGTCACCTCGGTCAGGAAGGTGATCATCAGGCAGATCAGAGCGATGGTCAGCAGCGTGGGCCAGTCCGCCAGCCCTGACAGCAGCTCGCCCAGGGCGGTACTGATGCCGGTGGCCTCGAACGCCCGGGCAATGGTGATGCCGGCAGCGAACAGCAACAGCATGCCCCAGGGGATGCGCTCGGCGGTCTCCCAGTTCAGCAGGCGGCCACCACGACCGTCCGGTATCAGGAACATGGCGACCACGGCCACGAAGGCCACCGACGCATCGTTGGCGCCTTCCAGCCCGAACAGGCCGCTCCAGCCGCCGAAAGGTTCCGAGCGGGTCACCCAGGCCAGTGCAGTGGCACCGAAGACCATCATCACGCGGGCCTCGGCCGTGGTCCAGGCACCCACTTCCGGCACCTGGATGGCGCTCTGGTGAGTGAGCTTGCGCGTCAGCCACAGCCCCATCAGCGGCAGGAACACCAGCACCACCGGCACGCCCCACTGCATCCACTGGAAGAAGCTGATTTCCTGGCCCGTGTACTCGGAATAGATCTGCATGAAGATCAGGTTGGGGGGCGTGCCGATGGGCGTACCCAGGCCGCCCAGGCTGGCGGCAAAGGCGATGCCCAGCAGCAGTGGCGTGGCCAGCCGGCGGTCCTCGCTCTTTTCCAGCACGGCCAGCGCCACCGGCAGCAGCATCAATGTGGTGGCCGTGTTGGAAATCCACATGGACAGCACGGCAGACGCGGTCATGAAGCCGAACACCAGCCGCCGCCCGCTGGTGCCGCCGAACAGGTTCACCATGGTCAGCGCCACCCGACGGTGGGCACCGCTGCGTTCCATGGCGGTGGACAGGATGAAGCCGCCCAGCAGCAGCAGGATCAGCGGGCTGCCGTAGGATTCGGCCACGGTGCGCTGGGGCAGCACGCCCAGGGCCGGCATGAGCGCCAGCGGGATCAGCGAGGTGGCAGGAATCGGGATCGGCTCGAACACCCACCAGACCACCACCACTGTGGTGATGGCCACAGCCAGTGCCGCTTCCATGGGCCAGCCGGCGGACAGCATGAGCCAGCCGGCAAGCACAGCAAGCAGCGGCCCGGCCACCATGGCCAGCGCCCGCGCTGAACCGGCGGGCACCTGATCGGAAGACTCACTCATCCTGTTCTGGTCCGTCAGCTGGGGAGCCCGCCGGAACCCCGATGCCGGGCGGGTGCTGTCTGCGGCGCGGGCGGCACATGGCGGCCACCCGGCGACAGGCGCAGGGTGATCGCATGAGGCCATGCGGCCGCACAGAGGGTTGGCGCAGGTTGCCAAGCCGATGGCGTCGATGCAAGGTGCTCGCGCGCAGATCGCCGGAGCAGCCATGAACAGTTTCTATTTCTACGACCTGGAAACCACCGGGCGCGACCCGCGCTGGCACCGCATCATGCAGTTCGCCGGTGTGCGCACCGATGCCCGGCTGCAGCCGCTGGGGCCGCCGGTCAGCTGGAACGTGCGGCTGGATGATGACGTGGTGCCGGAACCCGAGGCCTGCCTGGTCACCGGGCTGAGTCCCGCCCGGGTGGCGGACGGGATCGACGAAGGCACCCTTTTCCGGCGCGTACTGCAGGAGTTCGGCCAGCCGGGTACCTGTGTGGCCGGCTACAACAGCCTTCGGTTCGATGACGAGTTCATTCGCTACGGCCTCTGGCGCAATCTGCAGGATCCTTATGGCCGCGAGTGGCAGGGGGGCAATTCGCGCTGGGACCTGATCGACCTGGTGCGCATGATGGCGGCGCTGCGGCCGGAGGGACTGGCCTGGCCGACCCATGGTGACGGCCGCCCCAGCTTCCGGCTGGAGGACCTGGCGGCGGCCAATGGCATCGAGCAGCAGCGTGCCCACGATGCCAGCTCCGACGTGCTGGCCACCCTGGGACTGGCGCGTGCCTTGCGGGCCGCCCAGCCGCGGCTGTTCGACTACTTTCTGGGCCTGCGCAACAAGGCGCGGGTGGCCGAGATCCTGGGGCGGCCGCTGCAGCAGGCGCTGGTGCATGTGTCGGTCCGCCATGGCCAGGAGAGCCGTGGCGTGGCGGTCGTGACACCCGTAGCGCACCACCCGGTCAATCGCAATGCCCTGATCGTCGCCGACCTGAGCGGTGATCTGACCCTGCTCGAAGAAGCTCCTGCGGAAACGCTGGCCGCGGCCGTGTTCACCCCTGCAGCCCAGCGCAGCGCCGAACTGCCGCGGGTTCCATTGCAGGAAGTACAGCTGAACCGTGTGCCTGCGGTAGCACCGCTGGGCGTGCTGGGCGAGGCCGATCAGGAGCGGCTGGGCATCGATCTGGAGCACTGCATGCAGGCGCTGGAGCACCTGCGCAGCCTGCCGGATCTGGCCGAGCGCGTGGCGGCTGCCTGGGCGCAGCGGCCGCCGCGGCAGGCGCTGGACGCCGATGGTGCGCTCTACGATGGCTTTCTGCCCGATCAGGACCGGCGCCTGCTGGCCGAGTTTGCCAGCCAGCCCGGGGCGCAGCTGCCGCCGCTGCAGGACGAACGTGCCCGCCAGCTGTGCTGGCGCTTCCTGGCCCGGCGGCATCCGGGGCTGGCCGGTCCGGGCATCCTGGAAGACTGGGCCGACCATGTGCGAGCGCGACTGCAGCAGGGCTGCGGCGATGGCATGAGCAGCGTCGGCCGGGTGCTGGAACGCATCCAGGCGCTGCGATCGGAGACTCCGGAGCCGGGTGCCCTGCAGGTGCTGACCGAGCTGGACCAGCACCTGCGCAGCCTGGCCGGCCGCTATGGCACCGCGCCGGTCTGACCCGGTTCAGTCGATTTCGGCTGGCAGCGTGCGCAGCTGAAAGAAACCGGTCAGGGCCCGTACCAGATGGTCCGGATCGGCGCTGCCGCAGAGTTCCCGGATTGAATGCATGGCCAGCTGGGGCACGCCGATGTCCAGGGTGCGCACGCCCAGTTCGGTGGCGGTGATCGGACCGATGGTGCTGCCGCAGGCCATGTCGGTGCGGACCACGAATGCCTGCACGGGCACGTCGGCGTCGGCGCAGACCTGCCGGAAGACGGCCTGGGTGGCACTGTTGGACGCATAGCGCTGGTTGGCGTTGATCTTGATGACCGGCCCCCCGTTCAGCGCCGGCCCGTGGTTGCCGTCGTGGCGGTCGCTGTAGTTCGGATGCAGGGCATGGGCGTTGTCCGCTGAAATCAGCATGGAGCGGGCGATCAGTCGCGCCCAGGCCTCGCCGGGCCCGCTCAGGCGTTCCAGCGTGCTGCGCAGGAAAGGTCCGGCAGCCCCCGCGCTGGAGGCGCTGCCCACTTCCTCGTGATCATTGCAGACCAGCAGCGATGGTACTTCCGGGTCGGCGGCCAGCAGTGCCTGCAGCCCGCACCAGCAGCTGAGCAGGTTGTCCAGCCGGGCGCTGGCGATGAACTCACCCCGCAGCCCCACGATGGCGGGGGGCTGGGTATCGTAGAAGCAGAGTTCGTAATCCAGCACCTGATCCACGCTCGCTTGCGGCTGCTCCTGGGCGATGCGCTCTGCCAGCAGGGTGCGCAGGCCGGGCGGCTCGGCTTCTGCCGAGGTCAGCTGGACCAGCGGTGGCAGTTCCTGCTGCGGATTCACCGAACGGTTCTGGTTGGCTTCCCGGTCCAGATGGATGGCCAGCGAAGGCACCACGGCAATGGGATCGCGAAAGTCCACCAGAGCAGTGCGCAGCTGGCCTGCCTGGTCGCGGTAGTGGACCCGCCCGGCCAGCGACAGGTCGCGGTCGAACCAGGGGTTCATCAGCACCCCGCCATAGACCTCCACTCCCAGCCGCAGGGCGCCGTGCTGGTGCAGTTCCGGGTTCGGCTTCACCTTCAGGCAGGGGCTGTCGGTATGGGCACCGACCATCCGCAGCCCGCGTTCGCTCAGCTGCTGGCCGGTCTGGAAGGCGATCAGCGAGCTGTCGTTGCGGATCACGTAATAGCGGCCGCCGTCCGCCAGCGACCAGCTGTCGGTCTCGCGCAGCCGCTGGAAGCCGGCGGCTTCCAGGCGCTCAGCCATGCCGGCAACGGCGTGGAAGGGCGTGGTGCTGCGGCCCAGGAACTCGAGCAGATCGGCAGTGCTGGCAGATGGGGACATGCTGGCTGGGGCCTCCTTCGGCGTGCGTATTGTCTGGTGGACGGACAGTGGCTGTTATAGGCGCTGGCGGGCGCCGATTGCAAACTGCCGGCATGGCTTTTCGCCGACAGGCTGGTTACCTTCAGGCAAGCAGATCAGCAAGCGAGAGTATTCATGTCCGAGCAAGGCTTCTTCCCGGGTCAGACCGGTTTCGTGCCGGCGGCCGAGGCGCAGATGCGCCTGGCGGCCACCATTGTCCTGCTGCGCGATACCACGCGCGGCTATCAGGTCTTCATGATGAAGCGGGCGTCGCGGATGGATTTCGGCGGCCTGCACGTGTTCCCGGGCGGCAAGGTGGACATCGACGATGCCCACGGGGCCATGGCCGAGCACTGCTCGGGCCTGACCGATGCCGAGGCCAGCGCTCGCCTCGGCATCGACGAAGGCGGCCTGGCGTACTGGGTGGCGGCCATCCGCGAGTGTTTCGAGGAATCCGGCATGTTGCTGGTCTACGGGCCGGATGGCGCCATGCTGCGAGCCCGCAAGCCACGCTGGGCAGAAGGTCTGCGGGCGCTGCGGGATGACCTTAACGCCGGCAAGCGTGACTTCCTGGAGATCTGCCAGCAGATGCAGATGCAGCTGGCCGCCGACCGGGTCCACTACTTCAGCCACTGGATCACCCCGGAAGGGCCACCGCGCCGCTATAATACGCGCTTCTTCGTGGCGGCAGCCCCGCGCGAGCAGGAAGGCCTGCACGACGAGAGCGAGCTGGTGGACAGCGAGTGGGTGCGGCCCCAGGAGGCGCTCGATGCGCACGCGCGCGGCGATTTCCAGATGATCTACCCGACCCTGACCACCCTGCGCGCACTGGCTGAATGGCAAGACACCGACAGCCTGTTCGCTGCCATGGCTCGGGGCGAGCATCTGCCGCTGGTCACGCCGGACAAGAGTCTGGCCAGCGAAGGCCTGCAG
>LFIK01003633.1_pt1 | contig 12498 bp, 7 predicted proteins | sample 643401 | NCBI WGS metagenome assembly LFIK01 (sample SAMN03777447, study PRJNA286221) | soda lake metagenome | biome: soda lake; feature: Kulunda steppe; material: water; isolation source: sample T5-Br brine of Lake Tanatar-5 | place: Russia: Kulunda steppe | collected 2010-07 | reverse complement strand
TGAACTCGTCGCCGCCAACGCGGCCCACCAAGCCTGAATCACCCGCCAGCCCCCGCAGCCGGTCGGCGACCGCATTCAGCAACTGGTCACCTGCGGTAAAGCCATGCGCGTCGTTCACGCTGCGCAGGTTGATGAGATCCAGCATGACCATCAGGCCGTCGGCGTCCCAGCCCAGGTGTTCCATGCGCATTTCCAGTTCATGGGAGAAGCCGTTCCGCGTGAGCGCACCGGTGAGCGGGTCCTCGAACGCCAGGCGACTGAGCCGCTGTTCCGCCAGTTTGCGTTCGGTGATATCCATGTGCATGACCACCGCGCCCGGCTCGCTGCGGTCATCGGCGAAGCGGCTCAGCTGATTCACCGTGACCCGAAACCAGCGATGCTCCGTTTTCGAATGGCAGGGGTACTCCAGGCTGAAGCTGCGCTGCCGCCCTTCCAGCACGGCTCGGAGGCCGGTGGTGAAGGCAGGAATCTCAGCAATACCCGGACCATCCGCTTCCTCGCAAACGGAAAGGTAGTTGGCGCCGACGCCGTAATCGTCCCCCTGGAAACCATTCTGCTGCGCGAACTGCCGCCAGTACGCGTTTACATCGAGAATGAACCCCTCTGAATCCAGTAGTGCGATATGGGCGGGAAGCGAGTTGATCAGCGTCTGGCGCGATGCAAGCAAGGTTGCCAACTTGTCGCGGGAACCCCGGAGTTCGGTCTCCTGCTCGCGCAGCCGCGCGATCATTTGGTACCGCTCGCTGACGTCACTGAAAAACACGGCCAGCCCGGTCTCCGTGGGATAGGCACGGATATCGAACCAGCCATCCAGCGGCTCATAGCGGAATGCCTCCAGGCCGACCGGCTCGCCGTGCTCCAGGGCGTTGCGGTAGGCATCCCCCACCAGGTCGTGCTCCAGATCGGGGTACAGTTCCCAGATCCCGGCTCCGATCAGTTCTTCCCGGCTGCGCCGCAACAGGCGGCAGGCTTCATCATTGCAATAGGTGAATCTGCTGTCCGCATCCAGGGTGAAAAACGCTTCCTGCACATGGTCGATGGTCATGCGCAACTGGCGCTCCACCCGCTGCCGTTCCAATTGCGCGGCCTTGAAGGCGGTGATGTCCTGCAGCGCACCCTGCACGCGGACGAGCTTGCCGGACTTGTCCACCACCCCTTCACCGGTGGCCCGGATCCAGATCTCGCGCCCTAGAGCGGTGATTACCTCCATCTCCGTATCAAAGGGCGTTCCGTACATGACACAGCGTTCGTAGAGCTCCCGGATGGCGTCACGGTATTCGTGCTTGTAGTACGCGATCCCTTCCGCGAGCGTGGGTGTGGTGCCGCGCGAGACATCGTGGATGTCGCAGACAGTATCAGACCAGTAGATCAACTCCTCGTCCGGGTTCACCGCCCAGCCGCCGATACGGGCTACGCGACCCGCCATATCCAACAACCGCTGTTGTTGTCTGATGCGCTCGCTAGTCACCTGTTGCTCGGTGATGTCCTGCAGCGTGCCCACCAGGTACACCGGCTCGCCGGCCGCATCGTTCTGCCGTTCGGCCCGCTGATGGATGACACGCACACTGCCGTCCGGCCGCAGTATGCGATAGGACGCATCCAGCACCGCCTCGCCGCGTATCGCCCGCCTGCGTTTTTCCAGGAAGGCGTCAATGTCGTCGGGGTGGATGCGGGACAGAAAATCATCCACCGTGCCGGCGAACTCCTCGGGCTCCAGACCGAAGATCCGGCAGCTCTCATCGGACCACTTCAGGCGCTGGGTGGGAATGTGCAGCCGCATACTGCCAACCTGGGCAATGCGCTGGGATTCAGCCAGCATGCGTGCCCGCTCTTCCAGGTCCTGCTCGTAACGCCGCAAATCCGCCTGTGTCCGGTCCTGCTCATCAAGCAGGGTGTTAAAGCCCTGGCCCAGCTCCGCGATCTCGTCTCGGCCCTGCACGACCACGCGTGCCGTGGTGTCGCCGGCGGCGAGGCGGTTGACGACCCGGTAAAGTCCGGTGATCGGCCCACGGACGCGGACATGAATCAGCCCGAAAGCCACCACGCACAACGCCCCGAACAGGGTTGAAGCCAGCGCGAATACGCCGACGGCAAAGGAAGTCTGCCGAGCAATGTCTGCCTGGCGCTCCTGGAGCAGCGCCGTTACAGCCGCTTCCATGGCGATGCCATGCCCGTACATCTGTCCGAGTATGGTGCGTCCACGTCGCGGCAGGCCCAATGGTCCGAGCCCACTGCCCTGATCTGTTCTCGCAGCAAAGCGCGCGTGTTCCGCGTCCACCATGGATTGCATCAGGCCGATGTAGGCACCGACACGTCCGGCACCGGGGTGCTCGGCTTCCAGTTCCTCCAACTGCAGGCGGACGGCATCGCTTTCCAGGCGGAAAACCTGCCTGAGTTCATCGTCGGAGTAGTACAGCAACAGGTGGACACCGGCGGCGGACAAGGAGTTGACCCGTTGCTTCAACTCGAACAAGGCGCCCACCTGGGACTGCTTGTGCTGGATATCCCGCATCACGTAGCCGCTGATGGCCAGCAGCACGGCAAGGCCCAGTACGCAGAACGCGATGCTGCTGACGGACAGCGTGCGGAGCTTCATTCCCAGGACTCCAGCAACGCCTGAATCTCGGGCAGACCCACCGTGGCGGGCGCGACTGCGGTCAGCGGTCCTGGTGCGATCAGCCGAAGCGGGCGAAACCGTGCCCCCGGCGGTGCATAACCGGCATCCCTCCCCCACTCGGCCTGCTGCTGCATGGCCGTGATCAGCGACCAGTTCAGTGACAGCCCGTAAATCAAACTGTCCCAGCCGTTTCGCACCCGATCCTCGGATACATCGCGCACCCGCGCATACAATGCGATGGCCTCGTCCGGGTGGGAATCCATGTGGCGAATGGCCTCCCGGTAGGCTCGCAGCAATCCCTGGACCGTATCCGGGTCCCGCTCCACTGCCGCCCGCCGTCCCACCAGCAGCCAGCGGGCGGTGTAGACATTGCTCACGGCGAAGCGGCGCTGGGATTCGCTAAAGCGGTCGTCCAGGCGACTCGCCCAGGGTTCCCATAGCACGGCCGCATCCACCGCACCCTGGGCAAGCGATTCGTATGCCTCGTCAACGGGCACATCCACGAGCGTTACGCTGTCTGGGTCGATACCGTGGTACTCGAGGAACAGGCTCAGTAGCAGTTCCGCATTGGTGCCCCTCAGCAGGGCAATGCGGGCACCCGCCAGATCCCCGGGATGCTCAATCGGGCCGTCCAGGCGCGCCATGATGAAGTTGAGCCCGATGGAGTGCGAGATACTCGCCAGTATCAGGGGGTCGTCGGGGCCTTTTTCGGCATCAGTCTGCAAGGCATGCAGGACCAGCGGGGTGACCGCCATCAGGGCGAAATCCGTCTCCCCTTGGCGTAACTTCGACAGGTTATGGGCACCGGATTGCCCATACCGCACGTCCATGTCCAGCCCTTGCTTCGCGAAAAAGCCCAGTTCGCTGGCCACCAGGGTGGGGACGTCCCCCAGGTAGACCACCCCATGCAGACGCGTCTGCGCGTCCGCGGATGCAGACCAGAAAAAGAGCACGCAGATCAGGAGGAGCGTGGGAGGACAACAGGCTCTTACACGCGCCGCTATCGGTTCGCCATGGAACCACCGCATTCGCTCTCCCTGTCTGTTGAACATGCTTTGCCCTACCAAGTCAGCACACCCCGCCCGCAACCTGGCAGCGCCTTTTGTCAGCGCATCAGCCTACCGTTCGTAAAGACCTGATGCCATGAATCAGTATAAAAAATGTGCGTTATTTTGCAGGCATCGGGTCCGTTTAACCGTGGGGCCTTAACCCTTGGGTGAATGATGCGCTGCTGAAAAGTGGGATGGACGTGTGCGGAAGAAATGGTGCGGGTGGCCGGACTCGAACCGGCACGGCCTTGCGGCCTTCAGATTTTAAGTCTGATGTGTCTACCAGATTCCACCACACCCGCGCACTGGAAAGGACGCCAGGGGAAATGCGTAAGGAGGATATGGAGGCTCGGGCCGGAATCGAACCGACGTACACGGCTTTGCAGGCCGCTGCATCACCACTCTGCCACCGAGCCCTGTCCGCTTCGCCGCTCATGGTAGCAAGAGCGGCGAATCAAGGCGAGATACACCGGGATACAACCGGCTGAAACAAGAAACCCCGGCCTTGCCGGGGCTTCGGAATTCTGGAGCGGGAAACGAGACTCGAACTCGCGACCCCAACCTTGGCAAGGTTGTGCTCTACCAACTGAGCTATTCCCGCATCGAACAGGGCGCTATTGTATAGCCGTGGCGCAGGCTGTCAAGCCTGTTTTCCGGCCCCCTGCTCTTCCTCGCGAATCACCTCGATTGCCGCCCGCAGATAGACGATCATGGACCACAGAGTGAGACCGGCGGCAACGTACAGCAGTATCATGCCGATGGTGTATACAGGCAGCCCGAGCATGTCATCCCGGTACAGCAACAGCAGAATCGCGATCATCTGCGCCGCCGTCTTGAACTTGCCAATGGCGTTCACGGCAACCTTGGCGCGCTTGCCCAGTTCGGCCATCCACTCCCGCAATGCCGAGACCGTGATCTCGCGGCCGATGATCACCGCCACGGCCAGCGCGAACAGCGGCGTGGGGTTGTCGACCAGCAGCGCGATCAGGGCCACTGCCACCATCAGCTTGTCAGCCACCGGGTCAAGAAAGGCGCCAAAGGCGGAGGTCTGGTTGAGTTTCCGTGCCAGGTAGCCGTCGGCCCAGTCGGTGATGGCGGCAATCGCGAAAACCAGCGCTGCGGCCATACTGGCCCAGGCGAACGGCAGGAAGAACACCAAACCGAAAACCGGGATCAGCACGATCCGGCCCAGGGTCAGAATGTTCGGTATATTCATCGGCATCAGCCGGCCTCGTCGTGAAACGTGTCATAAATGCGTTGCGCCAGTTCCCGGCTGATTCCGTGCACGCTCTGCAGGTCCTCGACGCCGGCACGGGAAATTGCCTGAAGCCCGCCAAACTGCCTCAGCAGCTGCTGTCGGCGTTTCGGCCCCAGCCCCGGTATATCCTCAAGCCGAGAACTCCGCCGGGCCTTGCCCCGGCGTTGCCGGTGCCCGGTGATCGCGAAGCGGTGCGCTTCATCGCGGATGTGCTGCAGCAGGTGCAGCCCCGGCGAATCCGGGGGCAGTATAACCTCCTGCGGCCGGTCCGCCAGAATAAGCCGTTCCAGGCCGGGACGGCGATCCGGACCCTTGGCGATGCCGAGCACGTTAACACCATCCACCTGCAGTTCTTCAAGCACTTCCACGGCCTGTTTGAGCTGTCCCTTGCCGCCGTCGATGATGAGCAGATCGGGCAGCACACCCTCACCGCGCTTGAGCCGCGTAAACCGGCGGCTGAGCGCCTGGCGCATGGCCGCATAGTCATCGCCTGGGGTGATGCCCTCGATATTGAACCGCCGGTAGTCGGATTTCAGCGGGCCATCGTGATTGAACACCACGCAGGATGCCACCGTGGCTTCGCCGCGAGTGTGACTGATGTCGAAGCATTCCATGCGGGTGGGCACCGCGTCCAGGTCCAGCGCGTGCTGCAGGTCCTCGAAACGCCGGCGCAGGCTGGCCGCACTGGCGGCGCGCGCCTTCAGGGCGGCTTCCGCGTTGTTTACCGCCATGTCCAGCCAGCGGCGACGGCCGGCGCGGACGCGGGTGCGCAGCCGAACCTGGTGCCCGCTTTCCGCACTCAGTGCCTGCTCCAGGAGTTCCTGATCCGGCACCGGCATGTTGAGCAGAATCTCCCGCGGGGCGGGCCTGCCCAGGTAGTGCCGTGCGAGGAATGCGGCCAGCACATCCGTCTCATCGGTGTCCGCAGGCACCTTGGGGTAGAAGGCCTTGTTACCCAGGTTCTGGCCATTGCGGAAGAAGAACACCTGCACGCAGGCCAGCCCGCCCTGGCTGACGCAGGCCACCACGTCGAGATCGCCCTTCTCTCCGCTGATGTACTGGCGCTCCTGGATCTTGCGGAGGCTGCCGATGCGATCCCGCAGCCAGGCGGCGCGCTCGAAGTCCAGCGTCTCGGACGCCTGCTCCATTTCCCGCACCAGTTCGTCGATCACCTCGCCGCTGCGCCCTTCCAGGAATTTCACGGCATGGGCCACGTCACGCTGGTAGGCCTCCGGCGTGATAAAGCCCACGCAGGGCGCGGTGCAGCGCTGGATCTGGTACTGCAGGCATGGCCTGGAGCGGTTGCGGAAGAAGGTGTCCTCGCACTGGCGAACCGGAAACACCCGTTGCAGGTGATTCAGCGTGTCCCTCACCGAACCGGCGCTGGGAAACGGCCCGAAGTAACGCCCTTCCCCGCGGCGGGCACCCCGGTGAAAGCCAAGCCGGGGATAATCGTCATGGGCCGACAGGTAGATGTACGGGTAGCTCTTGTCATCCCGCAGCAGCACGTTGTAGCGGGGATCGAGTTCCTTGATGAGGTTGTTCTCAAGGATGAGCGCTTCCGCTTCCGTGTGGGTGACGGTGAACTCGATGCCCCGGACCTGGGCCACCATGGCCACCGTCTTCGGTTCCTTCTGGCTCTTGTTGAAGTAACTGGCCACCCGTCGCCGCAGCCGGCGCGCCTTGCCCACATAGATGACCGCGCCGTCCGCGTCCAGCATGCGATAGACGCCCGGTCGTTCCGGGATATGACGGACGACGGCCTTCGGGTCGAAGGATGTGGGCTCGGTGTCTGACATCGCGGTTCGGGTTGGTTGGCTACATCTGGTCGATCAGGCCATGACGAATGGCAAGGTGGGTCAGTTCCACGTCGTTATCAACCCCGAGCTTCTCGTGCAGGCGGTAGCGATAGGTGCTCACCGTCTTGGGGCTGAGGCAGAGCGTGTCTGAGATCTCCTGCAGCTTGTGGCCCTGGGTGATCATCAGCATCACCTGCATCTCGCGACGGGAGAGCTTCTCGAAGCAGTTGCCGCCACGGCCCTCCATGCCGGACAGGGCCATCTGGCGGGCGATTTCCGTTCCGATATAGCGCTGGCCCCGGCTCACCTGGCGGATGGCGCGGATGATCTCCTCCACGTCACAGCCCTTGGTCAGGTAACCCATCGCGCCGGCTTCCATCAAGCGGCTCGGGTAGGGCTCTTCCATGTAGATGGTCAGGGCGATGATGCGCGTTTCAGGGTGGATGCGAAGCAGTTTTCGGGTGGCCTCCAGGCCACCGATACCGGGCATATTCACGTCCATGAGCACCACGTCCGGGCGTGTTTCGTGGGCAAGTTGCAGGGCTTCCTCGCCGGTTCCCGCCTCCCCCACCACCTCGATATCCTGCGCGTCCTCGAGAATTCGCCGGATGCCGCTGCGCACCAGTTGGTGATCGTCAACCAGCAGCGTCCTGATCATGATCTGTTGCTGACTTTCGTGCTCATGGGATCGATGATACGCCAATGGGTGCGGCCCGGCATAACCCGGGCTCAGCGCGTGGCGATCATGTCCTCTGCCTCCGGCATCCGCCAGGCTGCGACAGCGCCCGCCATGGCCAGCAGGACCAGCAGCAGAACCAGCACATTGACGCCGAACACCTGCGCCACCAGGCCGAAAGCGCCGGCGCCCAGCGCCAGCACACCGATGCTGGTATTGCTGAAAGCGACGTACAGCGGACGTTCGTCCTTGGGCGCGGCGTCCACCAGGTAGGTCTTGCGGCCGAGCCGCACGCCGGCCTCGGCAATGCCCAGCAGCATGAAGACAAGGGTGTAGGCGTAGGCGCTTTGCAGGGTGTCGGGCAAGGCTGCGATCAGCAAGGCCACCAGGCCCGCCGCAGCGGCCAGCACACCACTCAGGCTGAGCACGGTGCGGCTGGAGCGGTCCGAGAAATAGCCCCAGACCGGGCTGCTGATCACACTGGCCAGACCAACGGTGACGATGAACACCCCCAGCGCGGCGACTTCACCGCCGAACACTTCCCGGCCGTGCAGCGCGTAGAACGGCATGGCCAGTTCCACCGACAACAGCAGCGCCCTGGTGTACAGGTAGCGCCGGTAACCGAGCAGACTCCGTGTCACCTTCAGCCCCTGGGCCAGTTCTTCCACCGGGTTGCGTCCGCCCTGGGTGGCGCCGCGCTCCTCCTGGATGATCGCGAACAGCCAGGCCGCGATGATCCAGAGCCCGGCGGCCATGACCACCATGCCGGCATAGGTGAACTCGTTGGCCGAATCGCCCACGCCGTAGTGCAGGATCAGCCCGGCCACCAGGGTCAGCAGGCCACCGATGGCCGCGCGGTTCGACAGCATTCGCCCGCGCCGACCCTTGGGTATGGTCTTGCCGGTGACATCCTGGAAAGCCACCGAGGCGACCCCACTGAACACACTGAAAACGGCAAACAGCAGCAGCACCAGCAGGCCGGCCAGCAGCGGATCCAGCGTCAGTGCCACAAGGGCGATCAACACCAGCATCAGCGCCTGGATGACGCCGGAGCCCACCCACACCCATTTGCGGCGCGCCAGGCGGCGGATCTGACCGGAGACCAGCAACTGCGGTGCCAGCGAACCGGCCTGCTTGATGGGCATGAGGAAGCCGATGATGAAAGCCGGGGCACCGATGGTGGACAGCAGCCAGGGCAGCACCAGGTTGGGGCCCCCAATCTGCTCCGCCAGCTTCGAGGCCGCACCGTTGCCCACGTTACACACGTAGTTGCGCGGCACATCGGTACAGGCACTATCCGGAATGGCTTCGCAGGCACGTTCGTCGCTGTCGTCCCCACTGAGGACGCGGTAGACCCGCTCCAGGCTTGCTTCTGCCGCCATTCACTCACTCCCGTCTGCCGATCCCACGCCCACGACACCTCGCTGCCTGTTACAGTACAGGCGGCAAACCATACCACAGGGCAACTTCATGACAGCGGACTACCAGGCCCCCGTACAGCGTATCCTGCCAGAGCCGGGCGAAGCCGAGCCCCTGCAGGGCCTGTACCTGAATGCGGAACTGCCGGAATCAGGGCGTCTTGGCCCCTTTGTCTACGGCAATTTCGTCACCACGCTGGACGGGCGCATCTCCCTGCATGACGAGAATACCGGCGTGGAAGGCGTGCCCTCGAGTATCGCGGACCCCCGCGACTGGCGCCTGTTCCAGGAGCTGGCGGCCCGTGCCGATGCCCTGATCACCAGCGGCCGGTACTTGCGCGATCTCAAGGCGGGCACCGCCCAGGACGTGCTGCCGCTGGGCACCGGCCCAGCCTTTGCCGACCTGCGCCAGTGGCGGCATGACCAGGGCCTGCCGGCGCAGCCGGCGGTCATGGTGTTGAGCGCCTCGCTGGACTTCGAGCCGCCCGCGCAGTTGCTGGAGCAGCAGCGGCGCATGGTGGTGCTGACAACGGAGGATGCCGACGCGGACCGCGCCGCGCGTCTGACTGAGCAGGGCCTGGAGGTGCTTCGCATCTGCCCCGGTGCACGCGTGGGCGGTGCCGAGGCGATCCGCGCCATCGGCGAACTGGGATACAAGCGGATCTACAGCGTGACCGGGCCCTGGGTGTTCCACAGCCTGGTGGAAGCGCGGGCACTGGATGCGCTGTTCCTGACCTGGCGCCAGCGCATCGTCGGCGGGCAGCAGTTCTCGACGATCACGTCCGGCACCCAGTTGAACCCCCCGGCGGATTTCCGGCTGCACTGGATGTACCGGGACCTGCAGCCGCACTCGGTGGAGCAGTTCTACCTCTGCCTGGGACCCGCGGACTAAGCCCTGACCTACTCCGGGATGCCGCCCCGGGTGAGCGCCCGCGGATCGAGCAGGCGTTCCAGTTCGGCCCGCTCCAGGCCGGTGACCTCCAGCGCCACGTCGATCACCGGACGCCCCTCGCGGTAGGCCTGCTTGGCGATGGCCGCGCCGGTCTCGTAGCCCACCACGCGGTTCAGCGCGGTGACCAGGATGGGGTTGCGCCCCAGGTCCTGGTCCAGGCGCTCGGTGTTCACCGTGAAACCGGCAATAGCCTGATCCGCCAGCAGGCGGCAGGCATTGCTCAATATCTCAATGCTTTGCAGCACATTGTGGGCAATCACGGGCAGCATGACATTGAGCTGGAAGTTGCCGGACTGGCCGGCCACGGCCACCGTGGTGTCGTTACCCATGACCTGCGCCGCCACCATGGCCACGGATTCAGGCACTACCGGGTTGACCTTGCCCGGCATGATGCTGGAACCGGGCTGCAGGGCCGGCAAGGCGATCTCCCCCAACCCGGCCAGCGGACCGCTGTTCATCCAGCGCAGATCGTTGGCGATCTTCATCAAGGCGACGGCGAGCACGCGGAGCTGCCCGGAGAGTTCCACGGCTGCGTCCTGGCAGGCCAGGCTCTGGAAATGGTCACGGCTGGGGCGGAATGCCAGCCCGGTGCGTTCGGCCATGCGCCTGGCGAATCGACCGGCGAACTCCGGATGTGCATTGATCCCGGTGCCCACGGCCGTTCCACCCTGGGCCAGTTCCAGCACCCGCGCCTGGCTGTCCCGCAAACGCTCCTGCCCCAGTTCCACCTGGCTGGACCAGGCGCCCAGTTCCTGGCCCAGCGTCACCGGCATGGCGTCCATCAGATGCGTACGCCCGGTCTTGGCCACCACCTGCAATTCATCCGCTCGCCGGTCGATGACGGACCGGAGATGCGTCATGGCCGGCAACAACGTCTCCTGTAACTCAAGGGCCGCGCTCACGTGGATGGCAGTGGGGATCACGTCGTTACTGCTCTGCCCCATGTTGACGTGATCGTTGGGGTGCATGGCGCCCTCGCCTGCCGACCGGGACGCCAGCCGGGCAATGACCTCGTTGGCGTTCATATTGGAACTGGTGCCCGAGCCCGTCTGGAACACGTCCACCGGAAACTGGTCATCATGTGCGCCGTCGGCAACGGCTTCCGCCGCGGACACGATGGCAGCCGCCCGGTCCTCGTCCAGCAGACCCAGATCACGGTTGACTTCCGCGGCGGTGGCCTTGACCAGCCCCAGCGCGCGGATGAAGGGGCGTGGCATCACCAGGCCGCTCACCGGGAAGTTGTCCACGGCGCGCTGCGTCTGCGCCCCGTACAGGGCGTCCGCCGGCACCTGCAGTTCGCCCATGCTGTCGCGCTCGATGCGGTAATCGCTCATTGGCCCGCCTCCTTCGCTGGATATGACAACGCTTGCGCCGCAGTTGCCCGGTCGGTCAATCCACAGGGTAATGCCCCTTCCCCGAACCTGCTAGAATTCCGCCATTCAAATGCCCGGGCGCAGCCCGCGCCCTCGGTTGTGATACAGCGGAGCAAGCATGGAACTGAGCAGACTCACCGCCATCTCGCCGGTGGATGGCCGCTATGGCAGCAAGACGGAAGCCCTGCAGCCCATCGCCAGTGAATACGGCCTGATTCGTTATCGGGTGATCGTGGAAGTGCGCTGGCTGCAGGCGCTGGCCGCGGAACCGGGTATCGAGGAAGTGCCGGCCCTGTCGGATGAGGCCCGCCGTTTCCTGGATCGCATTGTCAGCGAATTTAGCGTCGCGGACGCCGAAGCGATCAAGGCGATCGAGCAGACCACCAATCACGACGTGAAGGCGGTGGAGTATTTCCTGAAGCAGCGCATGGCGAAGAATGCCGAGCTACATGCAATCACCGAGTTCGTGCATTTCGCCTGCACCTCGGAAGACATCAACAACCTGTCCTACGCGCTGATGCTGCGCGGCGCGCGGGACGAGGTGGTGCTGCCGGCACTGGATCGCGTGATCCACGCCATGACGGATCTCGCACATCGCCTGGCCGGCGTCCCCATGCTGTCGCGCACCCATGGCCAGCCCGCCAGCCCCACCACGCTGGGAAAGGAGATCGCCAACGTTGTCTACCGCCTGCGGCGGCAGCGCAAGCAGGTTCTGGCCGTGCCCATGCTGGGCAAGATCAACGGTGCCGTGGGCAACTACAACGCCCACATGGTCACCTATCCGGAGGTGGACTGGCCGGCGTTTGCCCGCGCCTACGTGGAGGGACTCGGCCTGGAGTGGAACCCGTACACCACCCAGATCGAGCCGCACGATTACGTGGCGGAGCTGTTCGACGCGCTGGCGCGGACGAACACGGTGCTCCTGGATTTCTCCCGGGATATCTGGGGATACATCAGCCTGGGGTATTTCAAACAACGCCTGGTGGAGGGTGAGGTGGGTTCCTCCACCATGCCGCACAAGGTGAACCCCATTGATTTCGAGAACGCGGAGGGCAACCTGGGCATTGCCAATGCCGTGTTCGGCCACCTGGGCGCAAAACTGCCCATCTCCCGCTGGCAACGCGACCTCACCGATTCCACCGTGCTGCGCAATATCGGCGTCGGCCTGGCTCACAGCCTGATCGCCTACCAGGCGCTGCTCAAGGGTATGAGCAAGCTGGCCGTGGACGAAGGAAGGCTGGCAGCAGACCTGGACGCCAATTGGGAAGTACTGGCCGAGGCCATCCAGACAGTGATGCGGCGCCACGGCATCGAGGAACCCTACGAAAAGCTCAAGGCGCTGACCCGCGGCAAGCG
>LFIK01003632.1_pt1 | contig 12500 bp, 11 predicted proteins | sample 643401 | NCBI WGS metagenome assembly LFIK01 (sample SAMN03777447, study PRJNA286221) | soda lake metagenome | biome: soda lake; feature: Kulunda steppe; material: water; isolation source: sample T5-Br brine of Lake Tanatar-5 | place: Russia: Kulunda steppe | collected 2010-07 | reverse complement strand
TATCGTTTTTTTCTTGTCCGCTCTCGTCGCGCTGAGCCCCGACAGCCGTAACAGCGGGGTCTGGGGTCGATTTCTCGCTGTTTCCTGGCATATCGTAGACTATATCTCTATATGTCCGATAATGCAATCTTACCGGACATTTTTTAATACTTGAGGCTGGGGCGGTTATTGCGTTATTTCATGGTAGAAAGCGCCGTGCTGATATGGGCTCCACATATGGCACATACCCGGGATGACCCATGCAAAAGCCCCGATATGGTCCCCGGACTGCCCGCCTGGATCACGTCGGCGCGTGTTGAAACCCTTGAGGATGCGGCGTTTTTGTCGGGGGCGGCGCTGAACCATCTGCATCTCGTGCTGGATCGGTCGGACGTGCCGCATGCCGTGTTGCGCGACCGGCTGGCCTTGCGTGCGGCCGAAGCCTGTGTCGCGTTTGCGGGCCGCCCGGAGCGGGCAGGGGAATTGCGCGATGCCGTGCATCTGCTGCGGCCCGGCGACCTGCCCGGCCCGGCGGGCGAGACCTGCCTGGCGTGGCGCCGTGCGGTTGAACGGCCTCTCTCGACCAAAGCGCTCTGCCGGGCGCTTCCTGATCTTCAGGCCGAGCGGATCGCGACATGGCTCGATGCGGGGCAGGGGATGCCGGTCACGCGCGCGGCGATGGTGCTCGAGGCAGTGCTGACAGAGGCGCCGCGTGCCGAACTGACCGCACGCGTCCTTGCGGACGCGGCCATTGCTCAGGCGCTTGGCTGGGATCATGTCGTGCCGCTGCTGGCCGCAGGGGTGCGCTGTGCCGATCTGCGCAAGCAAGGCGCGGCGCTGCGCATGGCCGCGCATCGGGCGCTCATCTCTTCGATGATCGAGGCCGTGCGGCAAGCCGCCGAGCTTGCGCGGCGGGCGGCGCATCTGCGCGGGGTCGCGCCAAGGCTGCGGGCCAGGGGGGCGGGCGGTGCGGTCGCGATGTTCCTGACCCGCGATGCGGTCGCGCCGGCAGCTTTGCCATTACCGGACCGGGCGGCGCGACGTCTCTGTGACCGGCTGGTGACGCTTGGCGCCGTGCGCGAATTGACCGGGCGCGACACATTCCGGCTTTATGGGCTGTAGGGGGCGAAGGATGGACAGCGAAGGCGGGAACCGGGCGCGACGATCGGACAGGCGACCAGGCAAGATGCCGAAGGAGAGACCGGAGCAGGCGCTTGACCGCGAATTGCCCGACCTGCCGCCCGATCTGCGCTGGCGCGAATGGATGCGCCGGATCGAAGCCGTGCTCTTTGCCTCTGCCACTCCGGTTGCGCGCGAGGATCTGGCCCGCGTGGTGGGGCAGGGGGCCTCGGTTGACCTGCTGGTTGCGGATCTTGCCGCCGATCTGGACGGACGGGCCTTCGAGATCGCGCCCGTCGCCGGGGGGTGGATGTTCCGGACGCGGCCCGTCTATGCGCCGGCAATCCGCACGGCGGCAGATGCCGGCGATCAACGGCTGGATCTGAACGAGTTTGACGTCGCGGTGCTGGCGGCCATCGCCTACCACCAGCCGATCACCCGCGACGGTCTCAGGGATATCTTCGGGCGCGAGATCAGCCGCGACCGGATCGGGCGGCTGCATGCACAGGGTCTGATCGGCACCGGGCCACGCGCGCCACGCCGTGGTGCGCCCTATACGTTCGTGACCACGGACACCTTTCTCGCGACCTTCGGAATGGACAGTCTGCGCGACCTGCCCGACCCCGAACAGCTGGGAGATGCCGGGCTGGCCGCGCGCCCCTGAAATCCGCCGGGGCCTGCGACGCGCCTGCCGCGTCTGATGGTGCCGTGCGGGCTGATACAACGGGCGCGCTCTGATTGAAGGGACCCACCTGAGATGATGAACTGGTGTTTCAGCAATGGCATCCGCCGCTGAAATATGTGTCCGAAACCCGAATGGCTGCATGGCTGTCCCGCATTTACGGCGCTCTCCACAGACGCTATTCGGGGCGAAACAGCGCTTGTCCGGCGGGCGAAATCAGGCGATCTTCGCGCCAGACGGCATGCCACTTGGGGAATGCCGGATCATTTGGAAAACGCAGGTAAATTTCTTTCTACGGTATCGGGGGCTTTGGTAGTGAAAAGAGCGATGCAGACTGGTCTTGCGTTTCCGGCATTTGGCGTGAAACGCATTGCCGCAGGGCGTGAAAAAGACCCCCGCACGATCCTGATCATCCCCCGGCGAGGTGACGCGTTCCATGGCAACTCCAAGTATTTTTTCTGTTATCTGGTCGCACAGGGGCAGAGCCGCGGCGTCAAGCCCTATCTGTTGATGAAACGCTCTGACACCTATCGGGAGTTGCAGTCCATGGGCGCGCCGGTGCTGGCCTATCCATCGCTCAAGGCCTTCCGGATCATGATGTCTGCGGGAACCACAGTGGTCGAGAACACCATGTGGGGGCGGGGTTTGCGCGCGGCTTTCGTGGCGGGCAGCCGGATCTATCAGGTCTGGCATGGCACAGGCATCAAGAATGTCGGCGAAGATGACCCCCGCATCGAAAGGCGCAAGGGCAAGAGTGTTTTCGGGCGCTTCAGGGCGGCCGCCTTCGGCACGGGGGTGCCCTATGATGTCATGGTGTTTTCGTCCAGGGCCCATATGGAGGGCCGCAAGGACGCCTTCTCTTTCAAGGAGCATTTCATCAATGGTCAGCCCAGAAATGATGTGATCCTGGGCGCATTCGAAGGCAATGCGATGGCCGAACTGGGCACTGACCACGCCGCACTGGACAAGATCAAGGCCGCGCGGGCCGCAGGCAAGAGGGTCATCCTGTATACGCCGACATGGCGCAAGCGATCCTCCGAGCAGCCGCAGGACTTTTTCGATTGGGCCCTGCTTGAGGATTTCGCGACGTCACAAAATGCGGTCGTGGTTGTCAAGCCGCACCCCAAGGATGCCGATTATGCCGAACCCTCGGATGTGATCATTCCCTATGCGGCGAAAAAGGATGTCTATCACGCCTTCCCTCATGTGGATGTCATGATCAGCGATTTCTCATCCATATTCACGGATTTCCTTCTGACCGACAAGCCGCTGGTGTTTTATCAGCCGGATCGTGACGCTTATGCCGGGGAGCGTGGGTTTCAGTTCGACATTGACTCGGTTCTGCCCGGCCCGATCGTGCATGATCAACAGGCTTTGCACAAGGAACTGGCCCGCGTGTTTGAAGACGGCGGCGCAGATTATGGCGCCGAGCGCCAGCGGGTGCTGGCGGAGTTCTGCGCCTTTGCCGATGGCGATAGCTGCGCGCGCCTGCTCGATCATATTCTGACCTCCAGGACGCCTGATCCGAAATGACCGGATTTGTATTCCTTTGCGCAGGCCGTGGCCGGAGAATGCGCGAGCTGACGCAGGATCGCTGCAAGGCCATGGTGCGCACGGCCAGCGGGAAGTCCATCCTGGAGCAGTCTCTGGACAACCTGACCAGTGTCTTTCAGCATCAGGACCACAGCATTACTGTCGTCGGGGGCTATCAGTTCGGCAGGTTGAAGGACTGGCTGATCGCTTGGGGCATGCAGTCAGGCAGCCAGGCAGATGTTCGTCTCAATCCTATCTGGGCCGAGAGCGGACCGCTCGGATCCCTGTTGCAGCTGCAAGACGCGGATTTTTCCCGCAACGGGCTTTGCATCCTGAATGGGGATACGGTCTATGATCGTGTCATCTTTGACATGGTGCGAGACATGACCCGGGCGGGCAGAGACGGGCTGATTTGCAGCGAGACGCAGGAATTCGAATCCGATGCCATTCTGGTGCAGCGCAACGACCGGATGATAAAATCGGCGGGAAAAGTTGCCGGAGCACCGCCGCCAGCGGAAACCTACCTTGTCTCGGCGGGATGCATGGTGCTGTCGAGCCGGTCCGCGATCAGCAGTCTGCAGCGTCAGATCGCGGCCTTGAAAGACCCGCGCGCGCGCGATGCTTTGCAGCGCAATCCGTGGCATTCGCTGGTCTCGCTGATCGCTGCGGATACGCAGATGACGGCCGGGATCGTGCCAGAGACAAGCTGGCGCGAATATGATACGCCGGAATGCCTGCGGATCACGACGGCAGGCATGAAAGCGGTTGCGAATTAGAGGCGCGCAGGGGGGCGCACATATGCAGATCATTGCCCATCGTGGCGGCTCCGCCCGCGCGCCGGAAAATACATTTGCCGCTTTTGACAATGCTCTTGCCATGGGCGCACATGCGTTCGAGTTCGACCTCAGGCGGTCGGCAGATGATGCGGTTTTCGTCATCCATGATGCGACACTGGACCGAACAACCAACGGGCACGGACCAGTTTGCGAAACACCCGGCGACGCCATTATGGCGCTGGATGCCGGATTCTGGTTTTCGTCGCAATTCGAGGGCGAACCGGTGCCTTTGTTCAGGGATGTTCTTTCGCGCTACAAGGACAAGGCCACCCTGCATATTGAAATAAAGGACAATTGCCTGCGCCTGGCCGGGCTGGTCGCAGAAATAATGCGTGACGAACAAGCCTTTGAGCAATGCTGGGTGACATCGTTTCACCCCGAGGTCCTCTCAACCTTGCGTTCCTTCGCCCCGGATGCACGGCTTGCCCAGGTGACGCGCAAGCAACAGGTCTGGACACCGCAGGCCCTGCTGGCCGCGCAAGTGCAAATGGTCTGCCCACATGCGCAACTCGTGACGGCTGCGCTTGTTGATGCCTATCACGCTGCCGGCTTGCTGGTCCGGCCCTGGGGCCTTAAAGGTGATGCTGCGCTTCTGGACAGTTTGCGTCCGCTCGGCGTTTACGGCGTCACATGGGGAATGTCGATACATGAGCGCAATAATGCGTGACATGAATTTGGAATGAAAGAGCGGCTGAATTGACTGTTGCAGCAAAGGTCATCGGTTACACCAGGCCAGAGTTTACTTAAAACTGGACCAGGTGGAGAGGCCACGTCACCTTATTTCAAGCTCATTAGCCAGGTGGTGCCATGAAGATAGTAAAGAGAATTTCGAGAAACTTGGGGTTACGCGATCCGCTTTTGCTTCCCGTTTCGCGCGATCTGGATATTAACAAAAACCATGCAGATGCCCTAAGGCATCTGCTGCACCAGTACAACAAAGAGCAGAAGTCTTTTGTAGGCAGGCTTCGCGGAAAGTATCTTGAAAAACTGTGGGCTGCCGGGGGGTTGCAAGCGGAGATAGAACGGCAGCTCGAACTTCATGGAGACAGCGTGTTTTCAAAGACTGGGAAGAGTAAAGAAGCTCAGCGTGAAGAGATACTGCAAATTTGTACGGCGACCCCTTGTTTGCCTGAGCATTATTATATTTTTTCGTTTTATGATGATATGATCGCGGAAAAAAAAGCCGGATACATCTTTGACCATGAGGTGAAGCAGAGAGTCTATCTACACCTGAGAAATAAAGGTTTCTGGGGGAATAGGGAGAGAAAAAAAAGAGGTTACATCAATCTGACAAACAAGGTTAAATTTTCTGCTTGGGTGGATGCGAGTGACATACCACACCCGAAAACTCTAGCAGTTGTTTCAAAGCGTCAGCCTTTCTCAAGTCTTCCCAATCAAGACTTTGTCATGAAGCCCAATAGGGGTTCACAAGGAAGTGGGGTGATTTCCGTTAACAGCGTTGCCGATGGGTTCATTTTGAACCGTGGCAATGAAATTTATTCTGCCCGTGAAATGGTCTCTTGTTTGAACTCGATTCTTGCAGAAGCAAAAGGGAAGCACATTGTACAAGAGCTTGTTTCCAACCATTCTGACTTGCGTTGGATCGCATGCAATGCCCTTGCGACCTGCAGGATAATTTCGATCCTGAACGAAAATGGAGTACCCGAATGTACAAATGCCATGTTGCGCTTGCCAGCTGATCAGACCTCAATCATTGATAATGCAAGCGCAGGTGGCATTGCGGTCGCTGTTGATATGGAAACCGGTGTTTTGGGGGTGGGCCGACGCATCAAAGGAAGTGGTGATCTGAATGAATACGTTGTGCGCCCCGACAACAACGCGCAGATCACTGGCTTGCAGGTCCCCTTTTTTAAGGCAGGGCTTGATCTTGTCACCAGAGCGCATTGCTTGCTGCCAGAGAGAGATATCGTGATCGGATGGGACATCGCATTTACCGAAACCGGCCCGATTGTTATCGAGGCAAATCGGCAGCCGGGACTTTATGCGCTGCAACAGGCATCCCAGTCGCCGCTCGGCTTTGGGCGTTTCGGTGAACTGCTCGCTTATCATTTGAGCGCCGCACTCGGTCGCGTCCATCAAGGTGGTGTATGAGAGTCGCATAGCCTCGGCTCCCTCAATTTTAACACTTCAGGGATGTGACAGCTTTCGGTTTGCATCACGTCATCTGCTTTATTGACATCTCGGCATAAAGCCCCTGCTGAGCAGTAAGTGCGTCATGCGTCCCGCGCTCGATGATCCGGCCGCGATCCATGACCAGAATCTGATCGGCTCGCCGCACCGTGGACAGGCGATGCGCGATGACCAGCGTCGTGCGATCACGCGACAGCGTCTCGATGGCCTTTTGCACCAGTTCTTCAGAACGGGAATCGAGGGCGCTGGTCGCCTCATCGAGCAACAGGAACGGCGCATCGCTCAGGATGGCGCGTGCAATGATGACGCGCTGGCGCTGCCCCCCCGAGAGTGCCGAGCCGCGCGGCCCGACCAGAGTATCGAGCCCGTTGGACATCGTGGGCAGAAACGCGGTCACATTCGCTGCCTCCAGCGCCTCTTGCAAGGCGCTGTCGGAAATCCCCTTGCGGCCCATCAGGATGTTGTCGCGGATCGTCTCATCGAAAAGCGCAGTTTCCTGGCTGACCATCGCGAAGAGTTTACGCAGCTCGTACAGATCGAAGGAACGGATATCATGCCCACCCAAGGTCACCGCGCCCGACACAGGGTCGAAAAATCGGGTCATCAGTGCAAATAGCGTGGTTTTACCTGCGCCGGATGGGCCGACAATCGCTGTCGTGCTGCCCTTGGGCACGTGAAAACTCACCCCGTTAATAACTGGATTGTCCCCATAGCTGAAATGAACGTCGGAGAAACCCAGCGTCATGTCTCCGATTGCCGAGATCGGCAGCGGCGTCGCGCAGGTTGTGCGCACACGCGGCACCAGATGCAGCATGTCATAGGTCCGTTCCAAGGCGGCCAGCTTCGCCTGCCATGTCGCGGAAAAGACGGCCAAACGCCGCATCGGGTCCGCCAGCAAACCAAGTGCGGTGAAAAACGTCATGAGTTGGCCTACCGTATGCGTGCCGTTCATGATCTGCAAACCGCCGAAAAATAGCACCAGCGCCATTCCAATTCCGACGCTGATATCCATCAGAAGCGGCACCGAGGCTTTCGCGAGCATGACCTTGATCGCCTTGCGTAGATGTTCCATCTTGAGCTTATCAAAGCGATTGAACTCGCGCTTCTCCGTGCCGGCCAACTGGATCGACCGGATCCCGTGGAAGCTTTCATCCAGACGATTGGTGATTGCCGCGTTCACTTCAAGCACTTGCCGGCTGCGCTTGCGGATCAGTTTTTGGAGACGGCGCAGGGGCAGAATAATCGCTGGGATGACGATCAAGGCGATCAGGGTCCAGAGCCAATCGGTCCAGAGCACGACCCCGAACAGAACGACAGCCGTGGTAAAATCGCGGCCGATCTTGACTAGCAAAACCGACAAAAGCCCGCCAACAGCGCTCGTATCGCCCTTGACCCGTGCGATCAACTCGCCCGGTGCGTAGCCTTGATAGAACCCCTGATCCATTGTGAAGAGATGTTTCATCAAGCGTTTTTGTGCGGCCAGTTTGGCGAGCTTCGCCTGCCAGCCAATCAAGGTGCGATGCATAAAATGCGCGATCCCCTTCAGGAGAAACAGCCCGCCCATCGCGAGAGCGACCAATGCGATATAGTCTTGCTGGCCGTCGACCAGATAGTCGTCGAAAAGCGGGCGCATCATCGCGCTGACGCCACCGATCGAGAGGGCCTCGACCACCATGAAAAACAGCGCAAGCAGGGAAAACGGCATGCGAGGCCGCAAGAATTCACGCCATGTCCATTTCAGGATGGTCCAGTCTTTCTGCCGACTGGGGCGTCGAGAGAGGGGAGCGCGTCTTTTGGAACTCAAAGTGCCAACCTTGTCCTGAGGGCTTTCGGGTCAGGGAATGCCTGTCGCAGCTTACGACTGGGCTTAAGCGAAAAACGCGTGCTTGGCATCGTTTTTTCGGCAAGCGCAGGGTCGCAGCGCGTCATTCCTGCGCATCGACCTGAAAATGGCGCAGCATCATGATAGTGAGTGCTGTGGCCTTCGCTTTGGCAAAGCGGTTCGGTGCCCCGAGCAAACCGACCGAGAAATTGCAAGCCGCCCAGAACCACCGAATGCGCGCCCAGCGATTGGCCGCGGTAAGGGTCCGGATCGTTTCTCCGCTTTGCGCGGCGGAGTAGCCTTCGAGAAAGGCCTTCGCTTCGGGATAAGCGTCGCGGTCGACTTTGTATCCGATACGCAATGTAAAAAACACAAAATTGAAGACATTGCTGCGCCCGTTGGTTGCCGGATCAAGCGCGCTCAGATTTGTTTCGAGGTCAATGAAACGGACAGCCTCTCTATCCCAGCAATAATCCTTCGGATGCCCGCGCTTTAGTGCCATGCCCTGTGTGTGCAACTTGGCCAAAGACCGACCGACCGCATGATAGATTTTCAGGTCCCGGCGCGCGTCGTATTCTTCCGAGAGATAGAGGTCGTCGATCGTCAAACCGCAATCTTCCAGCACCAGATACCCGTCGCCTGCATCCATCACTTCAGGGACGGGGATGCCTTTCGCCGCCAGGTTTGACAGGTTGTCGGCCTCGCGGCGCAAGGCATCCGCAGCATCCCCCTTGCGCAACCGTTTCCTCAGCGAGCCATGCTGCTCGACCTGCTTCATCCAGTAGATTTCGCCCTGCACGCTCAATCGGACGATGCGCACCTCTGGCGTATTCTGCCGGACCTGATGAACGGCCGCCGGCAGTGTGGCTGCCGAAACAGTCGGGATCTCTTCAACATGCCTTTTCATCGTGTAACGGTCTTTTCTTTGCGAAACATTTCTGTGATCACGGCATCACAGTTTGGGACATGACCGTCCTTCCAGCGCGATCCGAGTTTTCGTGACGCCACCCTGCCCTCTATGCCATGCTCAAATCCAGCTGCATCATCTGTTGATACGCGCGGTAGATTTTCGGATTGCGATCCGGACGCCACTTGCGCTCATGCCAGGCCAAAACCGCGATCGGCAATTTCCAGAGCTGCAATTTTTTCTGCCAGCGCTTCAACTCAGCAAAAACTTCAGGGGCACATTCGGCGCGATAGGCGTCTCTGGTGGCCGCAACCAGAGCCTCTTCTGCCCCTGTCCCGAACAATGCGTAAAGAAACTTGCCGATATCCCAGGCTTTGTCTTTTGGACCAGCCGTTCCGATCAGTGCCCGCTCAAGATCGATAAACCCGACTCCGTCCTGCGTTACTGTAAGGTTGCGTAAATGCGGTGCGCCGTGGATGCAATTGCTACTGTGCAGCCGGGCAAGCGCTTTTGCTGCTTCGATTGCGAATTGCTGGCGCATGTCAGGCTTCTCGGTCCAGAGAATATCGAGCGCAACCCCGTTATCATGGGTGACAAAGAAACCATCCCCCTCGGCGACCACTTTGGGTACGGCCTGACCGCGCGCCTCCAGAGCCCGCAGGTCATTTTTCTCTCGAGCTAGCACTTCGGCGGGATCGCCGCGAAACCGGTCGCTCCATTTTTCATGAATGCGCGTGAGCTTCACCCAGAAGGTAGCACCCTGTTGCCTGATACTGAAAATCCGCACATTGGGATCCTGCGAAAGCCGGCGAGATATCTCGGCCTGAAGGTGGTGTTCATCGAGCATCATACGTCAATTCTCCTGTGGCCCGCGTCCAAGTCACGGCGAATACCTGGTCGTGACACGCCGCACAAGGCTGGGGCCAACCCTACGCAGGCATCGAAAGCCTCGGACATGAGGCACTAAGACAGGTCATTGTCCAGAGCTATCTACCCGACACTCAGGGGGCCATTAGAGAGCAGGTTGCTGAAATAGTCCCTGAGCCGGTGATGAGCGACAGAACCAGGATGGCCGGTGTCCCCAACCGGAGGGAGGGCGTAGCCCGACTGTAGGTTGGGGCCACCGGCGCGACCCTCTTCGAGGGGGGTGGATGCTGGTCGCTGCGGGCCGGTAGGGTCGAGATCTCTTCAACCAAACGGTTTGCATGAGGAGGGCGAGCTCCAAGACATGAAACCCCCATCCAGAATCGATCCACGCGTCAGGCGCAAGGGCAGACGCTCACACCCTCAGTTCCAAACGCGATTCCCCTGCCGTGAATATGGAGGGTTGAATCTAGCGTGCCCTTAGGCGATAGGGGAAGGATAGAAAAGCCATTGAGACTTCAGGAACCAAAGCGGGCCCGATTGTGAAAAAATTTCTACAAACAGGTCTTGCGCCTCTGGCCATCAAAGTAAAACGCTACGCCGCAGCGCGTCCCAAAGACAAGACTACCATTGTTATCATCCCGCGCCGCAGCAATGCGTTCACAGGAAACTCAAAGTATTTTTTCTGTTATCTGGTTGCGCAGGCGCAAAGCCATGATCTGTCTCCCTATCTGCTGATGAAAAACTGCCCGACCTATCACGAGCTAAAAGCGATGGGCGCCCCTGTGCTGGCCTATCCATCGCGCGATGCCTTTCGGGTGATGATGTCAGCAGGCACCACAATTGTCGAAAACACGTTATGGGGGCGCGGTTTGCGTTCGGCCTTTCTGGCAGGAAGCCAGCTGTATCAGGTCTGGCATGGTACAGGGATCAAAAATGTCGGCGAGGATGATCCGCGCAGCGCGCAGCGCAAGGGTAAAAGCTTTTTTGGCCGCCTCAGGGCGGCAGCCTTCGACACGGATTCGACATATGATGTTATGGTATTTTCATCGCAAGCCCATATGGAACGCCGCAAACATGCGTTCAATTTCAAAGACTATTTTATCAATGGCCAGCCCCGAAATGATGTGATTTTTGGCACATTTGAAGGCAATGCCATGGCCGAACTGGGGACTAATGCTGCCGCTTTGGACAAGATCCGGTCGGCGCACGCGGATGGCAGAAAGATCATCTTGTACACGCCGACCTGGCGCAAGCGATCGCCAGATCAGCCGCAAGATTTCTTTGACTGGCCCGCGCTGGAAGATTTCGCGCGCAAGCAAAATGCCATTGTCATTGTCAAACCGCATCCCAAGGACGCTGATTACGCTAAAGCCTCGGATGTGATCGTCCCTTATGCGGCCGCGCGCGATGTCTACCACGCCTTCCCTTATGTGGATGTCATGATCAGTGACTTTTCATCGATCTTCACGGATTTCCTACTGATCGACAAACCCTTGGTGTTTTACCAACCTGATCGTGAAGAATATGCCGGGACGCGTGGCTTTCAATTTGACCTCGATGCCGTGTTACCTGGTCCAATTGTACATGATCAGACCGCTTTGAATGACGCTTTGGCGCAGGCGTTAAAAACAGGCGGTGACGCGTATGGCGACGCGCGCAAACGGGTATTGGCTGAGTTTTGTGCCTTCACCGACGGCAATAGCTGCGCCCGTTTACTGGATCATATCATGACAGCCAAAGCCTCTCAAACGGCTATGGATCGCGCATGACACGTTTCGTCTTCCTTTGCGCCGGGCGTGGCCAAAGAATGCGCCTGCTGACCCAGGATCGTTGCAAAGCCATGGTTAGCATAGCCAGCGGCAAGGCCATCATGGAACAGTCGCTGGACAATTTGGTCCGTGTCTTGCCGCAAGAAGATTATCGCATAACAATCATCGGCGGCTATCAATTTGACCGGCTTCAGGCATGGCTACAGGATTGGAGCAACGCATCCGGCCGGCCTGTCACCCTGCGCCGGAACGCGCTTTGGGCAGAATGTGGGCCGCTTGGGTCGCTCTTGCAGCTGCAGAATAAGGATTTTTCTGATCAAGGCATGTGCATTTTGAACGGGGATACTGTCTATGATCCGGTCATCTTTGAAACAGTGCAGCAGATGATCCGCGCAGATAAAGACGGTTTAGTGTGCAGCGAGACAGAGGAGTTGGACCCGGATGCCATTCTGGTGCGCCGGAATGGCCAAACAATCACCGCCGCAGGTAAAGCGGCCAGCCCCCCACAAATGCCGCGTTATCTTGTCTCGGCAGGGTGTATGGTCTTATCAACCCCCGTCGCGATGGTCAGCCTGCGTCAGCAGCTCACGAATCTGCAAGATCCGGCTGCGGCCGAGGCCTTGAAGCGCAATCCGTGGCATTCCCTTGTGTCATTGATCGCCGCTCAGACCCCGATGATGGCCGAAATTGTCTCTGACACAAGCTGGCGGGCTGTGTCAGCAAATCGTGTTGGCGCGCGGGCCTGAAGCGAGCAGTGGCCTGAGCGCATCGAGGTAGGAGCGGTCCGCGTTGCTCCGTGCGGCGTGCCAGCGGCCGTAGGCGGCGAGGTTCTTTG
>LFIK01003631.1_pt1 | contig 12501 bp, 21 predicted proteins | sample 643401 | NCBI WGS metagenome assembly LFIK01 (sample SAMN03777447, study PRJNA286221) | soda lake metagenome | biome: soda lake; feature: Kulunda steppe; material: water; isolation source: sample T5-Br brine of Lake Tanatar-5 | place: Russia: Kulunda steppe | collected 2010-07 | reverse complement strand
GGAAAGAGGCGGCAGCAAGCCCTGCCAGGCCACCCAACCAGGGCACGTGCAGTGGCGGAAAGAGGCGGCAGCAAGCCCTGCCAGGCCACCCAACCAGGGCACGTGCAGTGGCGGAAAGAGGTGGCAGCAAGCCCTGCCAGGCCACCCAACCAGGGCACATGCAGTGGCGGAAAGATTCGGCAGCAAGCCCTGCCAGGCCACCCAACCAGGGCACATGCAGTGCCTGAGCTCAGGTCCTGGGGCCAACTTGGTTCAGCACTGGACCGCTCCGTGCAACACAAGCCGGGTTGGCGCAGCAAAAAGACTACTTTGGTGCAGGTTGAATGAATCGGTGACGAACGGCAGCCCTCCAGATTGGAGCCACTGGAGCTGCTGGGGCATGCGGCTGCCCGCCCAGCCTCTGCACCGTCTCACAAACCCATGTGCACGTGGCATCACATAACCCAAGCCCACACTTGGGTGCTGCTCCTGCTCCCCCGCGCGCAGATTGCACGCCGTCTGAAGCACGGGCAGTGGAGGGCTGCCATGAGGCCGGAGCATCTGATGCAGGTGCTGCAGTGCGTGCGCCTGCTGTCTCGCGACGAAGCCCTGCGGCGCAAGCTGGATGCGGACGCCCTGCAGGTGGGCAGTGACATGTCAACGCACATGCACGCATGCATGTGATGTATCACGGACCCTGTGTGCATACGTCCACCTTGAGGCCAAGTCTATAGGAGCGTGACTCCCAGTTTCACGCAGGGTGCCTGCGAGGTCAGCGCTGCCCACCGTACCACCATGCAAGCATCGTGATATTTTGCAGGGGCTGGATTCAGGGCATGGAATACAGGGCAACATGGCTTACAGGGTGACATGGAATGCAGGGCAACATGGCATACAGGGTGACATGGCATACAGGGCAACATGGCATACAGGGTGACATGGAATGCAGGGCAACATGGCATACAGGGTGACATGGCATACAGGGTGACATGGCATACAGGGTGACATGGCATACAGGGTGACATGGAATACAGGGTGACATGGAATGCAGGGTGACATGGCATTCAGGGTGACATGGAATGCAGGGCAACATGGCATACAGGGTGACATGGAATGCAGGGTGACATGGAATGCAGGGCAACATGGCATACAGGGCAACATGGCATACAGGGTGACATGGCATACAGGGTGACATGGCATACAGGGCAACATGGAATACAGGGTGACATGGAATGCAGGGCAACATGGCATACAGGGTGACATGGAATGCAGGGCAACATGGCATACAGGGTGACATGGAATGCAGGGCAACATGGAGTAGAGGGCTTGACAGTGGGGCACCAGAGACAACAGTTGCCTACCACAATTGTCACATCAAATCACATGAAAACACCGCATCAAATCATCACATCATATCACCACAAGCCAGGGTGGTAGCAAAGGCAGTGGCAGCAGCGCTGTAGCATGGGCATGGCTTGATGGCTCGCTCGGGCGATCCCAAAATGGATGCGCGAGCGCATGCACGGGCATAGCACTGAGCTGGCTCAAGAGGGTGCACAGTGCCAGCCGCATGAAGAGCCCCTCAGGGCCACGCGCATGCGTGGGCTGTCCTTTGAGTACCATTGTGCAATAAGGCGTCAGATGCGTGGCAAGCCGAGTGCTCCCAGGCCTTCTGCTGGGGGAGCCAGCGAGAGCGAGTGCATGTGCATTTCCGTGCTTGCACACATGCGCGCTCATGCAAGTGCTGGGAATATCGAGCGTCGACGCTTGCTCTTTCAGCCGTTGCGGCCTCCAGGATTTTTTTGCAGTTTTGATTTGTTGTGGTGCCGACCTTGGCAGCCCTCCTCACCCAAATCGATTCGCCAGCAGAGTGGTGATTTAAGGTTCTCTGTCTGATTGTCAGAAATGGTAGGTATGTTAGCTCGCTACCCACCGGGGAGGTGGTGAGCCTGGATTGATTTCAGGCAAAGTGTGCGTGCTCCCTCTAAGGAGCTTGTTCTTGGGTTTAGAGAAAGAACAAGTCCCGATGGCGCATGCCTGCACACCTTGCAACGCAGGGCGTTTTTGGCGTGTTTGATGTGGAGGCCAGTGCCCATTTCTCTGGGAGCATCACACCCTTCCAGGTGTGTGGAAACCCTCCCTGCATGTGTTTCTGTACGCATGTGTGTGTATGTGCATGCATGCGCCTTGAACGAGGCCCTGCTTCTGCGCTGCTGCCTGCACCACATGCAAAACAAGGATGGTGCGCTGCTTTCAACGGGCACGTCCTCAGAAGCGCTTGCGTATGTATGCTCTGAGGCTATGTTGGGAGCCCAGCATTGTGCCCCCCTCCCCCCTTCCACACCTTACTCATGCTTGGGGAGGGTCATCGTCTTGGCATTGAATCTGCAATTTATTACTGGACGATGATGGGCTATGTTTCCCTTCAACAGCAGAGCAGGCAACAGAGTCACGACACCACAGGCTGCGTGCATTCGCGTGCCATCTCCCCCAGCCATCCAACTTAGGTCTTACCACTGTGGGTGGCTACATGTACGTACCTCATTTCAAGACTTCATATTGCTCCTCCTGGTGGTCAAACGCGGTGTGGATGTGTGCACGCGCGCCCCTCAGGTGGAGATCCTGACAGAGATTGCGTCCATCGTGAAGCGGCTAGCAGGGGAGGAGCGGGGCCTTGACGAGCTGGTTAAATGCAAAGTGCACCACGCGCTGCTGCGGCTGCTGCACTCCAATGGTGCGCCTGTGTGAGGGCTGCTGCACTCCAGCGCTGCACCTGTTCAACGTGGTGCGTGATGGGCCGTGCCCCTTCCAAAACCAGTGCGTTGCAGTGTGCCAAACATGCTGTGGCCTGATGGTGCCCCTGGGCGATGCAGCATGCACCATCCTGTGCAATTGATGCTGTGCCTGTGTGACGCAGCGAGGCAAGCATGCCCGTGCACTGCTCCCTACATCCCTCCTTACGTTTATTTCTCCCGGCCCCCTCCTCATGCGCACTTCCCTTCCCCCCTCCTCACGCGTGCTGCCCTGTGCCCTCTCCTCTCTTGTGTTTCCCTCCCCCCCTCCTCACTCGCCCTTTGCTCCTGGCCATCCTCCCATGCGCTTCTCCTTCCTCCCCTCTTCGCGCGCACTTTTCTGTCCCTCCCTCCTCACGCGCGCTGTTCTACCCTCCTTCCCCCCCCATGCACGCTCCCCTGCTCCAGCATGCCAAGTGATGAACGCAGAGGCCCCCCTCCCTCAGCAGCCTATGTATGTGTGCGTGTCCACTTACAGACCCCACCGTGCTGCCGCTGGTGCTGGTGGCCCTCATTGGCTTTGCCGCCCACAAGGACTACTTCGCGCTTGTGGCCAACACGGAGAGCCTGGACGTCGTGCTGCACATCCTACACCACTATGACCTGCCCTTCAAGCGCCTAGCAGGTCAGTCCTCCTCCCGCCCCCTGGCGCTCTGCGTCTCTGCGCACGTGCACTGCCTCGCTGGCAGGCCGGCCCCACCGCACCGCTCTGGCCTCTGCCGCTGGCGTGCAAGCCTGCCCCGATGAGCGACCGCTTCCCTCCATCCCTCCTACCGCAGGCCCGCTTGCGCCGCTCCCCTGCTCCCCCCCAGCACCCAACCGCGCATGGGCCAGAAGCGTTTGCTTTGTACTGTGTAGCCTGTTTAAGCCACGTGTCAGAACCAAATGGCGTTTGTTGCTGGTCACATTGTGGCAGGCCTGCCTGATGCCAGTGCTGCAGCTTTGCCGTTGTTTGGGAGGCTTGTTTTGGGAGGCAGAGAGGACCCTGTGGCTGGGGGTCTGCTGTTTGAGCTTGGGGGACGGTCTCCAAGGCATCGGCTTTCGAGTCGGCTTTGGCAGCAGATGCTGAAGCTCTCATCACAACCAGCATTTTGATGCTGGCTCAGGCAGCAGAGCTTCAGCATCTGCTGCCCAGGAAAGGCAGGCCTCTGGGGTTCCTGCAAGAGTTCGGAGCTCATGCAGCACCCCCGCAGCTCGCGCAGGCCTCTGTTTCACAACCCATGCCTGTACCGCGGGTAGACCCCCGTCGCTCTCATTCTGGCCCCCCTCAAGCACAAACACAGGCCTCACCGAGGCTCGTTTACTCCTTCACCACTGGCTGACCTCGAAAGCGCAATTGCGCAACAGCAGGGCACCAAGCCCTCCTGCTGCCTGCCTCCTGCTGCAGGCCATCACCACACAGTGGCCATCACCACACAGTGGCCATCACCACACAGTGCTGCCTGCCTTCTGCTCCAGGCCATCACCACACAGTGACCAGCTGCCCTGCCAAAGGGGGGCCCCCCACACCTTCGGTGCCCCAATACTTTTGCGCATATGCCTTTGCACACGCGCCTGTGGATGCTTGTTTGCTTGCAGGAGCAAAAGCCCACTTGCCTCTTGACATTTGCCTGCCAATGCTTGGCCGTCCATAGAAGCAAGCCCAACCCACTTCCACGCACAGGCCGATGCTTGGCCATCCAAAAAGCAAAGTCCACCTCCCCACACGTGCCTGGCTTCGCACCCGCCCCCTCACACCTGTAGCTGACCTGCAACCGCTGCTCACACCAGCACCCCCTGCACCCGGCCCCTCACACCCGCAGCTGACCTGCACCCGCCGCTCACCTGCACGCCTTGCATTCGCCCCCTCACACCCGCAGCTGACCTGCATCCGCCGCTCACCTGCACGCCTTGCATCCGCCCCCTCACACCCGCAGCTGACCTGCTGGCCCTCCTCGCGCGGCGTGAGGCGGTGGTATCAGAGCTGCTGGCCATGAACGGCCTGGGCCGCCTGGTGGGGCAATTGCAGAGTGGGGACGCAGCGCTCACGCAGTCGCTGCTGCGCGTGGTGTGCTACATGGCCAATGGGGGCGCAGCACTGCAGGCAATGTATCAGGTGTGTGCACGTGTGTGTTGTGTAAGTGTGAGCGTGAGCGTGTGCATGCTTGTGTGCAAGGTTGTGCGTCTGTGTGTATGTGTGGTTGCATAGAAGTGAGATAGGGACAGGGGCATTTAGGGTGTGCTCCAAGGCCAAGGGAGGCATCCTACTGCAGGAGATAGATGAACCAGGCATGACTATGCGGTTTGAGCAGCGTCAGACCCTTGATGCAGTCCTGGCACAACTGTTTGCACAGCCCCTATGTGGTGGAGTGTGGGACAGCCTGCGGATTTAAGGGGTGCCTGTGGCCCGCTGAGGTTGGAGGGGTGCCCGTGGCTTCTGTTGCAAGCGTGATCATGCGACTCAAACCTCAGGAAGGCACACACATGCAGAAGCTGCTGCCAAACTCTGCCACTGCTGCTGCTGCTGCTGCTGCTGCTGCACTAGGATTTCATGTGGAAGAAGGTTTGGAGTGCTCTGTGCACACGCTTCAGCAAGCGAGCTGGAGGACATGACCTGCAAGTATGCCTGAACATCTGTCTTAGACATGGAATTTCATGCCGCGGCATACGTGCTCTCATTCGAACACCCGCAATATACCCACACATCAAAACACAGGTGTGCACACAGGCACGCATATCCACGCATGCACACATGCAAAGACGAGCGGCCTGTGATGCAGAGTTGCCTGCCCCCGCTTGTGCCCAACTTACGCGCAGACGGGCACCATCCCTGTGCTCCTGTCGTTGGTGGCGTCTGTGGTGCACGATCTGGCGGCCAACCCCACTGCCTCCGCCCTTCCCAGTTCTCGCATCACAGATATGCAGGTGCGGCACATTGGCACGCAAGCTCCGTTTATGATTTGCTTACTGTGCTCAACAGGCGCAGAATGATGCAGCATTCCGCATGCTCCATGCACGTTTTCCCCCATGTACCACTGATGTCCTTGCATTTGGTCGAGCCCTCTATGTGGGATTGATGGGCGCGTGCGCAAGCTTGCGGCTAATCACTGCCGCTGCAAGCTTGGGCATGCCTGTTAGCGTCTATGGCCTGGTCCTTGGCCCAGCACCTGTGTGTGCATGGCCCTGATGTGTACCCCTGGCGACCCCCTGCAACCTACACCCTGTACACCAAAGCTGTTCCCCCAAGCCTGAGTGAATTGCACTGACCCCCATCTGTAGCTTGTGCCCTGCCCTCCGTTCCCAGCTTGCGGGCACAGCCCCGACCCGCATCGCTGCAAGTCCCCGCACCCCAGCTCCTGTGCCCCAGACACAGAGTGCCTATAAGCCTCAGTTTACTGCCCCCTGATGCGCAAGCCTCATTCCACTGCCCCCCCCCTCCCTGCAGCTTGTCTGCACAGCGCTGACCCGCATCGCCGAAGACGACGAGCTGGCGTACAGCATACGGCAGTGCAACGGCGTTGCACTGCTAGGCAAGCTGCTGCTGGTGCAACCGGCTCCCACGCAAGGTGAGGCTGCGCATTGGTGGCGCTGCCATGCAAGGATGGTGCAAAGTTGGTGCTGCTGCTGTTCAAAGGCTGCAGGCTCCCACACAAAGTTGAGGCTGTGTGCCAATGTTGCTGCCGCGTGAAGGCGATGCCAAGGTGGTGCTGCTGCTCAAAGGCTGCAGGCTCCCACATGAGGGTGGGTCAGCTCGCCAGTGGTGCTGCCACACGGCACGGGACTCTGTGTGTGCTGCTCTGTGCAGCTTGCCACCCTCTGTCTGCACTACTGGTGTGCAGCATGTTCGGTCACACCGCCTCTGCTACGCTCCTCCTTGCCTTGGCTCAGCCTTCTTGGTGCCTTGGCGCCTTGGCGCCTCTGCTGCGCTCCTCCTTGCCTTGGCTTGGCCTCCTTGGCGCCTCTGCGCCTTGACGCCTCTGCTGCGCTCCTCCTTGCCTTGGCCCGGCCTTCTTGCCTTGGCTCGGCCTCCTTCCTTGCCTTGGCTCGGCTCCTTCCTTGCCTTGGCTCGGCCTCCTTGCCTTGGCTCGGCTCCTTCCCCAGGAAAAAGCGCTCCTGCCTGGTCACGCAACCTGCTCGGGAGCATAACTTGTTGGCGCGCATGCTGTTGATCAGCGTGCCTGATTGTTCAGTGCGCTGATCATGCAGTATATTGTCCTCCAGCCCGTGTGATTAATCAGGACATTCTACACTGGCAGCATGTTGTCCTCCAGCCCGTGTGATTAATCAGCACATTTTGCACCAGCAGCATGCTGTACTTCAGCCAGTGTTCTTAACCAGTGCGTACTGTGCTGGCAGCGTGTTGTACTTCAGCCTGTGTTGTTGATCAATACATTCAGCTTTCACTAGCTGTTCCCTCAACTTTACTTTGCTCACGAATGCACTTTATGGAGTGTTTGATGTCAGCTGTGTTGCCCCCTCTCTTCCACACCTCACTGGGCATCTCTAGCAGAGTGCAACCATCACACCATCAGGTGTATGTCACCACCTGCCGTGTCACCAACCTCTGCCGCCGAAACCTCTGCTGTGGCAGATGCAAAAGGGGCGGAACGCGCAGCGCGTGAAGTGGACAGTTTAAGGGCATACGCTTTCCGCGCGCTGCGCTTCCTGTTTTCAATGGAGAGAAATCGGAAGGTGGGTGTGTTGTGTGAAGTGAGGATGCCTACCGGTGCTTCGGGCTTATGACATAGTTAGCTGTGTGCCGCTCATCCACCGCACAGCGAGGCCGGAAAGCATCAGTTCTCAAAACACTGGTTCGCTTCTTGCCATGCGTAGTCTTCTTTCTTCTGTAAGGGGCATGATGCATGCAACATGGGGCGTGCCTCAGCCCACTGCACAACAATTGGCTGACCTTGGTCCCCATCTTCCATACCTGTGCATGCATTTTTGAAGGCCCAATTTTAGACTGCAGGACACACGTTCTGCTGTGCTTGTGATTGGCAGGGCCATTCCCGTGTTTGATTAACGCGTATGTTTTGGCTGGCCGCTGCAGGTGTTCAAGCGCCTGTTCCCTCCTGACCTCTTTGCCGCGTTCATTGATGTCGGCCATTACACTGCCAACCTCAACGCCTACGCCCAGTTGGTGGCCAGGTTTGACGGTGGGTGGCCAGGTTTGACGGTGGCCAGGATTGACGGTGGCCAGGTTGGATGGTAGGTGGCAGCACCACTGGCCAGCTGTCTGTGTTACCCAACCCCATTACTGCAAACCCGCCCTCGCTCTGCACTTCCTCCCTTCCTTTGTGCCAGACAGAGGCTGGCTCAAGGGAAAGAGTGCAACACAAGGCCAGGTCTGTTGCAAATGGCTCGCGCATGTGAGTGCCGACAGTGGAAGAGTCTGGTTGAACAATCTCGGGTGCCCAAACAACCCAAAGGGAGTTTTGACAGTTGAAGAGCCTGATCAGACAATCCCATTTTTATAGAAAAGTCTCATGTATCAAAGCAATCCCATGTATCAAAACATAGAGGGAAATTTGTTGTGGAAGGGTGAGAAAAAGGTTCAGACCCAGAGGCCTGACAAGTTGCCAGCATACCAAGTTTTGACTGAGGAGCCGCCATCCCCCTTTTCCTTTGTTAAGCCAGACCACAAGCATGGAGGCCAGGCTACAGCATGTCCTCGCGTCCATTCCCCTCAGCAAAGCAAGTTCTGCACGAGTGCCCCTTGGCTAGGAATGCATCACCATGAGTGTGTGGCACAAGCAGGCAAGGAGACATGTTGATGACGTGGATGGGGTGCAACTTTTAGGGGGCAGAGAAATGGCACTTGAAGACAATTAAGAGGTGCATCCGCAAGCCATAGCAACGGCTGAAACAGTGGCAAGGATACAAACAGTTGCATGCATACACAATGGGCAGACAATGCTGTGGCAAGGACGTGGGCAAATGGCACACAGGACATGCAAAATAGATTGAGAAATAACCGGATGCATGCGCCTCAAGTCCTGCAGCCTTGAGCTGCGCTGTGCTCTGTGCTTGGTTTGTGCGCTCCGTGTGAACTTTGTATTGCATTGTGATTGCTTTCTTGTCACTTGGTGTGCACTTTGTGTTGCTTCATGTATGTTTGTGGACAATATGTTCATGCGTGTGTGCAAGCGTGTGTGCATGCGTGCGTGCCCTTAATAGGTGCCATGTGCAGGAGAAAAGGCCGTGCTGAGTGAGCGATCATCTCAGCTCAATCACACAGACAGATGTGTCCCTGGCAGGGTAAAGCACAACACATCTGTTTTTCACGTGCAAGTGGCCGTGCCTTGGCGTCGCTTGCTGTACAGATCTGAGCGAGAAGCAGCGCGCGGGCGTGGCTGCCGGCTTAGACGACATCAGCTCAGACAGGGAGGCGGATGCGCTGCGCACTGTGAAGGTGAGCTCCACAGGGGCACTGTGAAGGTGAGCTCCACAGGGAGCCACGCATCCAAGCTTGAGCTGGCCACGCCTGGGCTGGCTGGCTACAGCAGGGTGCTGCACCTCATGAGAGGGTGGCTCGAAGGGGTGACCCAGAAGCTGACTGGCGCACATTCTCATCACAAACAGTTTGTGCGCGCAGACCTAGGGACGCTGCAGTGTCAGCATGCAGACTGGGTGCAGCAGGTCCTTGTGCTCCAGCTTCTGGCCATCCTTGTCTGTGTCTTTGCCTGCGACCCTTTTTCCCGTTGTAGCAAGGATGACAAGGATGAGGCCTTCAGTCAAGAAGTGCGACTGCTAGGCCTAATTATTGTAAGAAGGATGACACGGATGAGGCCTTCAGTCAAGAAGTGCGACTGCCAGCCCTAGTTGTTGTAACAGCAATGATTCAGGATTGACCAAAAGATGCAAGCTTCCTCGGTCCTCATCCTCATCCTCCATTAGCATCTTCATGGTTGCCTTGATCCCATCTGCCCGAACTCCTGTCCGCGCCTTTCTTGTAATCCCCTCCTTTCTCCCCTCTTTGTCTCTCTTTCTGTCATTATTCTTTCTGTCTGCAAGCAGCATTCCTGACATTGGTGTAGACCCCAGTAGCAACCCCAATCACAACACTTACAAGTTCATCATCTTCAAGGCCAGTTCGTTCCTCCCAGACCTTGTCTGGCAGCTGTAGAATTGTTTCCCTTCAACCTCTTCATGTGTTGTGCATCTCTACCCCCCATCAATCCTGACAGTGCACAGCACATGATGTTGCATGAAATTGTGTGGAATTGCATGACTGCCCTACTTTTTCTTGCAGACAGCAAACAAAATCTCAAAGCGCCCAGCATGCGCATCTTAAGAAAAACAACCTTCATGCTCTGGACAGCATGCACTGCACACAATCGGTACCGTTTCTACTCCTGTGCATGTCCCTGGCAACCATTCCTCTGCAACCCTCCCTACTCATTTTGCGCACCTCCTTGGGCACTTGTTGACCGTACCTGCACAAAAGGACGTGTGCCTCATGCTCTGCCTGGGTTGTGTTAAAGGCTCTGCTTGGGTTGTGTTAAAGGCTCTGCCTGGGTTGTATTAAACTAGTGGTATTTGCTCACAAAGAGCACTCGCTCAAAAGGGACACACGCCTCTGTTGGGTGGGCCTATCTGTCGTGCTCGCCAAGGGCACATGCGCACCTAATGCACAAGCCCTGGCAAGGTTCACATACATACGCTCACCTGAGGCACATACACACACAAGGTTCACATACATACGCTCACTTGAGGCGCGCACACACACACACACACGCTCACCATGGGCACGCACCTGCCTGACCTCCCAGGGCGGACAGTACATTGTGCTGGAGATGCTGGGCAAGGGCGCTTATGGGGCGGTCTACAGGGCACGCAGGTGGGTCGCTGCATCTGCTCACACCTGACCCAAGAGCCAGAAGGAGCGACTGCGCAAGCACCGCATGGGGCAGTGTGTTGTTCAGACGCTGTGCCACAAGTGCCGCATGGGGCAGTGTGTTGTTCAGACGCTGTGCCACAAGTGCCGCATGAGGCAGTGTGTGTTGTTCACACGCTGTGCCACAAGCGCCTTCAGGAGCTTGGGAAAGTAGCTGTGCATGTGCGGTGCCCAGCACATAGAACACGGACCACGCTTGTTGAAAAGGTCACAATAGGTAGTGCCTAGCACGTGGCACCCAGGCCGCGGTGTTTGGAGGAAGGCCAGACGTAGTCAGTGCCCAGTGTGCAGGAAGGAAACCACATTTGTTGTTGGGAAGGCCAGACGTAGTCAGTGCCCAGCATGAAACACGCTGGCCGCAGTGGTGACAGAGATTTTAGGTGTGTGCGCACCGGAGCCATCAAAGCGCGGCAAGTGGCACCCATTGCTTGGCACCTCTGCAACCTGTGTCTGCGGGGGCAGCCCTTCCTTCAAGCGCAGCAAGTTGGCAGGCCTTGCCTTACCATCACGCGCTCATCTCAGACGCGCATGCTGCTGCAGAGTACATGCATCGGCTCCTGCAGTACATGCACTGGCAACACCATCGCGCACGCACCATGTGCACATGCACACACTGCCGCAGGGCCCGTGGGGAGGCCCTGGTGGCCATGAAAGAGATCCCTCTGTCCGACATCGGCATTTTTGGCGCCACCGACGCCGAGCGCAGCGCCGGCCTGGGGCGCATGTGCAAGGAGGTGGAGATACTGTCCAGCCTGGACCATCCCAACATAGTGCAGGTGGGGGGGCGGGGGAGGTCTTGTCCAGCCTGGACCAACCCAATGCTGTGCCTGTTTCAACCGGATGCAGCCACTTGCCCTCCTTTTGGTGGAGGGTTTTGCGCTGGACCCACAGCTGCCTCCTCACTCTTGCCTACTGCCTGCGCACTGCCTGCAGTACTACGAGTCTTTTGCGGATGGGCCCTACCTGTACATCGTCATGGAGCTTGTCGAGGTGCGCGCCAGCATGCCTCTCAGCCAGATGGCTGTGCTGACTTGCTTTCCAAGGTCCAGCTGCAACTCCGGAAGGATTGTGGCCCTTCCTCCTGAACCACCATGGGAGCAAGGCTCTGAAGGGATGGCATCAGGCACTCCTTTATCGGCTGACATGCAACATGTCAGCTGTCCCGTGCATGTGCAGGTCTATAGGACCCTGCTCCAGCAACAGAAACCTGCCTCTCACTGAACGACAGAGCCTCAAAATGTCCGTGCATGATTTAACTGGAGCTACCAGGGCGCTTGCTGCCTGTGTTTGGCAAAATGCATGTGCAAGGATGTGTCCTTCTTTGGACATGCATGCAGCGTGAGCGTATGCTTGTATGCATACTTGTACGTGTGTATGTGTTTGTGTGCGAGAGCGTGCTCGGACATGCATGTGGCGTGAGCATGCTTGTATGCACGCTTGTGTGTGCGTGTGTGCGTGGATGTGTTTGTGTGCGAGAGCATGTGCTTGTTTGGACGTGCATGCAGCGTGAGCGTGCTTGTATGCATTCTTGTTTGTGTGTGTGCATGTGTGCGTGTATGCATGTTTGTGCTCGTGTGGGCATGTGTCTCTTTATTGCCCGCAAATTCTGCATGCTTGTGGCTGCAGCAGCAGTGGGCAGTGCCTAAGCAGCACCCACCCACAATTATTTGTGTATAACTGTGTGAGATGCCTGTGCACTGTCTTCTTGCCTTGTTCGCCTTTTTTGCAAGCACATGGCCGTGACACTTTTGCCCAGTTCTGCCTGCGCACCACTGCCAGTTCTGCCTGTGCGCCACTGCCAGTTCTGCCTGCGCGCCACTGCCAGTTCTGCCTGTGCGCCACTGCCAGTTCTGC
>LFIK01003629.1_pt1 | contig 12505 bp, 12 predicted proteins | sample 643401 | NCBI WGS metagenome assembly LFIK01 (sample SAMN03777447, study PRJNA286221) | soda lake metagenome | biome: soda lake; feature: Kulunda steppe; material: water; isolation source: sample T5-Br brine of Lake Tanatar-5 | place: Russia: Kulunda steppe | collected 2010-07 | reverse complement strand
CCGGGCTGTGGTCGCAGCTGTCGGCCAGGTCGACCCGAAGATGGAGGAGGCGTCGTTGGTCGCCGGCGCATCCTGGGGCCGTACCATGCGCAAGGTGACGGTGCCGTTGATCGCGCCTGGGATCCTTGCGGGTGCGATCATCGTCTTCACGACCTTGATTGCGGAAATGAGCACGACCGTCATGCTCTATTCGGCGCAGTGGAAGACGCTGTCCATCGCCATTTACGAACGATTGGAGAGCCAGGAAATTCAGGCGGCGGCCGCGATCGGTTCGATCACGATTCTGCTTACCCTCGTCCTGGTTTTCAGCGCCACCAAGGTGATCGGAAAGTCGATGTCGGAGTTGTTCCGATGACCTATTCCGGCATGAACCATGCGCGGGCATTGCGATAGGAGATATCTTCCACGATCCCGCCGATCAGTGCGAAATCCGGCGGGACGTGGCCGTCTTCCATCCAGCGGCCCATCATCTGGCAGAGCAGGCGCCGGAAATATTCGTGGCGCGGGAACGACAGGAACGAACGGCTGTCGGTCAGCATTCCGAGGAATTCCGAAAGCAAACCCATCTGGGCCAGTTGGGTCATCTGATCGGCCATGCCGTCGAGCTGATCGTTGAACCACCACGCCGTTCCCGCCTGCACATGGGCACGGCGGCCGCCGCCCTGGAAGTTGCCGGCAACGGTGACGAGGGTCGCATTCTTCGTCGGATCGACGCTGTAAAGAATGGTCCGCGGCAAAGCATCATCCCGCAGCATTCTATCGAGGAGCATATTGAGCGGTGCGGCGATCGGGATATCGTTCATGCCGTCTCCACCGACATCCCGGCCCAACGACTTGAACAGCGCGGTGTTATTGTTGCGCAACGCACTGATGTGAAGCTGCATTGCCAGATCGCGTTTGGCGTATGCCTTGCCCAAGGCGGAAAGCAGCGCCGATTGCCATGCTTCGACGTCTTTTGCCGAGACCGGCTTTCCGTTCCGCCGGTCGCTCAGCATCCGATCGCAGGCGACTTTATTCGCGGGCGCTTCGGCCGGCACCACGTCAAGCGCATGATCCGAGGCGCGGCACCCATGGGCGACGAAATGGTCGAGCCGGGCTTCAAGCGCGCCGACGAGTGCTTCGAAGCTGTCGATGGTGACGCCCGAGACCGTTTCCAGCCGCTGGATCCAGGGGTCGAATCCGTCGTCGTTCAGTCGAAGCGCCGGGTCGGGCCGGAAACTCGGCGCCATGACCGGGCCCCCGCCGCTCGCCCGATGGGCGGCATGATGCTCCAGGCTGTCGCAGGGATCGTCGGTGGTGCCAACGAAGGCGACATTCCAGCGCTTCATCAGGCCCAGTGCCCGGCAGTCGGGCGTTGCAAGGGCCGCGTTCGCCACCTCCCAGACGGTGTCGGCCGTCGCTGACGACAGGATTGTGCCGTCGAGCGAGAAGTGCCGCCAGAGTTCGAGATGGCACCAGTGGTAAAGCGGATTGCCGACGGTGCGGGGGCAGATTTCGGCGAAGGCATTGAATTTCTCACGCCACGTCGCGTTGCCGGTGATTTTTTCCTCCGGCACACCGGCCCAGCGCATTGCCCGCCATTTGTAATGATCGCCCGACAGCCAGATTTCGCCGACCGTGTCCCAATGGCGGTTGCCGGCGATGGCGTCGGGTTCGAGATGGTTATGATAGTCGATGATCGGCAAGTCGGCGGCGTGGTCGTAGTAGAGCCGCCGAGCAGCATCGGTGTCGAGCAGGAAGTCTGGGCCGAGGAAGGGCTTCATCGGGTTTCTCCAGCCAAAGTGGCGATTGTGGCGGCGGGATCGAGCGCAAAGCGGGCGTAGCTGTCGGCGAGCAGGCCTATGATGCCGGGCGTCTCGGAAATGGCTGCCGGGAAAACCGCCGGTTCTTTAACCAGCGCCTGCACGACGCCGCGAGTGGCGGGGTCTATCCCCTCGAGCCGGCTGCGCAGCCGGGCGGCAAGCGGGTCGTCAAGTTCAGACGCCGTCGCCACGTGACGCATCCATGCGGCCACGGCCATGAGTGTTACAGGCGCTGGGCGTCCGGATGCGTGATTTTCCAACAACGGAGCGAGCAGCCGCTGCGGCAGTTTCTGACTTCCATCCATGGCGATCTGCGCCAATCGATGGCGCAAGGCGCGGTTGGCGAACCGGGACAGCAGAGCCTCGGCATAGGATCCGGTGTCTGTATCGATGGCCAGCGTCGGCGCCGCCTCGTTGAGCATGAGTGACGCAATGGCGCCGCGAAGACGGGTGTCTCCCATACAATCCGCCACGGTTTCATGGCCAAGGGCGGGGCCGATATAGGCCAGTGCGGAATGAGCGCCGTTGAGCATTCTCAGTTTCATCGTCTCGAACGGCGCCGCGCTCGAAACGAACTGGACACCGGCTATGTCGAGATCCGGCCGCCCGGCGGTGAAGTCGTCTTCGATGACCCATTGCGTGAACGGCTCGGTTATGACCGCGTGCGGGTCGGGCTGCCCGCCGAGCAGACGTCCCACGTCTTCGTAGTCCTGTGGCTGCATCGCCGGCGTTATACGGTCGACCATCGTCGACGGGAAGGTCACGGAATCCTCGATCCACGCCCTCAAGCCCGGATCGGTCGCGTCGGCGAAACCGGTGACCACCGCCCGGCACAGAGTCCCGTTATCACTCAGATTGTCGCAGCTCAGGATCGTCATGCCGCCGGATCCTGACGCGCGCCGCGCGGCCAGCGCGCGTGCCAAAAGCCCGGGCACGCTGACCGGATCGTCCGGATGGCCCAGGTCATGCGCAATGTCCGGGTGGGCCGTATCAAGCCGGCGGTCCTGGCTGCAATATCCCTTTTCGGTGATGGTCAGCGTCACGACGGCCGTCTCTGGCGCGGCCAGGGCATCAACGATACCTTTGGCGCCGTCCTTTGCCGGATGTGCGACGGCACAAAGGGCACCGTTGAGCCGCGCTGAGTCGTTGTCGCTGTCACGCGCGACATGTGTGAACAGGTGTTGGCGCGCCGCCAGATCGGACAGAGCCTCCGCGCCGGAGCGCAGCTTGACCGCCCTGGCCCCCCAGTCTCCGCCGGCAACCGACAGGGTCCGATCCAGATAGTCCAGAACATGGGCGCGGGCGAAGGCGCCGAAACCGAGATGGACCAATCGCGGACGCAGCAGCGTGCGGTCGTATGAAGGTAGAGTGACGGACGGCGGCACAGCGTCAAGGTCGATCTTTTGGCTCACGGGATTTTTGCTCACGGGCATTTTGGTCACCGGGGGAAAAGGCTCCGGACAAGGACGTCCGGATCGGCATAGCTTGGAATGCTCTGGTATTATAAGCCTACCAGTTGTAGGGATTTAGGCGGTCAATTGCAAACCGTTCGGGGAGTAGGTCTCTTGCCCATCAACACGACATCAAGCACTGACGAAGCAATTGGAATGCTTGAGCAAACTTGGCGCTGGTTCGGCCCGGCCGACCCGATCTCCCTTCGAGAGGTAAGGCAAACGGGTGCAACCGGAATTGTGACCGCCCTTCATCACCTGGAGAACGGCACTGAATGGCCGATTTCTGAAATCGAGACCCGCAAGGCGATGATCGAGGAAGCGGGGCTGAAATGGTCGGTGGTGGAGAGCATTCCAATTAGCGAGGATATCAAGACCCAATCGGGCGATTGGCGCCGCCATTTGGATGCATGGGCGCAATCCGTCGTCAACCTTTCGGCCTGCGGTATCCGGACCATTTGCTATAACTTTATGCCGGTCCTTGATTGGACCCGGACCGATCTTGCCTTCGAAATGCCCGACGGCGCCCGCGCGATGCGGTTCGACGCCGTCAGCTTGGCGGCCTTCGACATCCATATACTGAAGCGCCCCGGCGCCGCCGATGGGCTGCCTCCGGCACTGATAAAAGCCGCCAAAGCCAAAGCCGACAGCCTGAGCATCGCCGACGGCTCGGCGCTCGGCGACACGATCCTGGCGGGCCTGCCGGGATCGGAAGAGGGTTGGAGCCTGGATGCTTTCCGCGAGCGTTTAGCGGCCTATCGCCATATCGACCGCTCGGCTTTGCAGAAGGCGCTCACGACATTTCTGAACCACGTCGTGCCGGTCGCCGAGGAGCACGGCGTGTCCTTGGCTGTTCATCCGGACGATCCGCCGTGGGATCTTTTCGGGCTTCCGCGCATCGTTTCAACATCAGCCGACATCGATGCCATTCTTTCGGTGCGGCCGGAGCGGGCGAACGGTCTGACACTGTGCACGGGATCACTGGGCGCGCGGGGTGACAACGATCTGGCGTCGATCGCGCAGCGTTACGGGGATCGCATTCATTTTGCCCATTTGCGCTCCGTTCGCCGTGAAGACGCCTATGGCACCTTCCACGAAGCCGCGCATCTCGGGGGCGATGCGGATATGGTCGCGGTACTGCGCGCCCTGATGTCGGCGAGTGCGCGACGGCCGGAAGGGCCAATCCCGATGCGGCCCGACCACGGTCATGCGATGCTGGATGACCACCGCCGCACCGGCCAGCCGGGTTACCCGCTGATCGGCCGGATGCGCGGCTTGGCGGAATTGCGGGGGATCATGACAGCGCTTGCCTATGATCAGCCCTAGCCAATGCGGTCTGGGAAACCGTCGACTGCTGTTGCCATTTGTTATCTCTCAAAGACCACGCGCGAGTTCGTCAAGTTGCGTAAGGCAGGTTCCCCAGCCCTGGTGAAAGCCCATGTCTTCATGGGTCTGACGGTCGGCCCCAGATTTGTGCAGAACGAGGGCCCGATAAAGCGTCCCGCCCGCGACCGGCTGCATGGTGATGTCGGCCGTCATAAAGCTCTCGGCATTGGGCCGGAAGGCTGGTCCCACCGCATCGGTGAACACAAGGCGCCGCTCGGGGTCAGCCAGAAGAACACAGCCGGGGCTCTCATCCATCGTCTTACCGTCTGGCGATGCCATGACGACGGTGAATTCACCACCGGCGCGCGGTTCGATCACCGCTTTTTCCACCATCCAAGGTTTCGGCGCGAACCATTGTTTCAAGAGGTCCGGCTCGGTCCAGGCCCGCCAGAGCTGCGCCGGGCTGGCGGAAACCGTGCGTTCGAGCGTCAGGTCGAGCGTCGGGTCATAGGTCATGGTGCTTCCTTTTTGTCTGATTGATTTGCGAGAAAATCATCGAGCCGGTCGAGCCGTGCCTCCCATGTTCTGCGCTGTTGGCCAAGCCAGTCTTCGGCCGCGCGCGCTGCCTCGGGGCGTAGGCGACAGGTGCGCACACGCCCCGACTTTGTGGATTCGATCCATCCGCCCGCCTCCAGAATTCTCAGATGCTTGAGAAAGCTTGGCAGCGCCATATCGTGCGGTGCCGCGAGCTCCGAGACCACTGCGGGGCCTGTTGACAGTTGCGCGATGATCGCCCGTCGGGTGGCGTCGGAGAGACATTGGAATACGGAATCAAGGTTAGCCATGTGGCTAAGTGTTATCCATGGAGCGCCCGTTGTCAAGATGGTTAGCTGAACGGATAACTATCGTCATGGACTTCACCGACCTGGGTCTGGCAACAAAGTTGCGGGCAGTGTTTGTCATCTGTTAGTCAAGAGGCAGATCTGAAATGTCCCAAGAGAGCGGTATGGTTAAGCAGAAACCCACGAAGACGATCGACCTGGCGCTTCAGGGCGGCGGGTCCCATGGGGCTTTGACCTGGGGCGTGCTCGACCGGATCCTGGAAGATGAGCGCCTGGAGATTTCGGGCATCAGCGGCACCAGTGCCGGGGCCATGAATGCCGTGGTCCTGGCGCAGGGCTTTCACCAAGGCGGCCGGGACGGCGCCCGCGAGGCGCTTGGTACGTTCTGGCGGGCGGTGAGCGAGGCGGCGCGTCTTTCGCCCATACAGCGCAATTGGTGGGATCGGGCCACGGGCAATTTCAATCTCGATACATCGCCCGGCTATCTGTTCTTCGACAATCTGACGCGGCTGTTCTCGCCGTACGACCTCAATCCGCTGGACGTGAATCCCTTGCGTGATCTCGTTGCCGGCATCGTTGACTTCGACCGGGTCAATGCCTGCATATCGCCCAAGGTTTTCGTCACCGCTACCAATGTGCGCACCGGCCGGGCGCGCGCCTTTACCCAGCCCGAATTGTCGGTGGATACCATCATGGCCTCGGCCTGCCTGCCGTCGATCTACAAGGCGGTCGAGATCGACGGCGAAGCCTATTGGGATGGTGGGTATATCGGCAATCCGGCGCTTCACCCGCTCGTCGATCAGACCGACTGCCGCGACATGGTCATCGTGCAGATCAACCCGATGATCCGGCACGAGTTGCCGCGGACCGGGCGAGAAATCCTCAACCGCGTGAATGAAATCAGCTTTAATGCCAGTCTCATCAAGGATCTTCGGGCGATCCATCTTCTGGACAAACTCATTCAGGCCGAAGGGATTGAGACGGAGAAATACCGAGATATGCGGGTCCATCTTATCCATGCCGATGAGGAACTGCAGGAGCTGGACGCGTCCAGCAAGCTCAACGCCGAATGGGAATTTCTCAGTCACCTTCACGAGCGCGGCCGGGCTTGGGCGGACCGGTGGCTTGAGGCAAATTTCGACGGTATTGGCGTGCGTTCCACCTTCGACCTTGATGCGCTGTTCGTCGACTCGCTGCGCCCAGTGACGGGGGCGGAAAAACCGGATACCGGCGGGTCGGCAGGCGGGTCGGGGGAGTAGCCGCGAATGTATGGCATTTTGGTTGTTATCGCCGCGCTCTGCGGGCTGATCTATTTGGCTTATCGCGGCGTGTCGTTGTTGATCCTGGCGCCCGGTCTGGCGATGTTCGCCGTCGTCGCCTCGTTCGAGCGGCCCTTGCTGGCCAGCTATACGCAAATATTTATGGGGGCAACGGGCGACTTCATCGTTCAGTATTTTCCGGTTTTTCTGCTTGGCGCGATCTTCGGCAAGTTGATGGAGGACACAGGCAGTGCCGAGGTTCTGGCCAATGCCACGATCCGCCGGCTGGGAAGCGAGCGTGCAATATTGGCGGTCGTACTGTCCTGTGCAGCGATGACCTATGGCGGTGTGTCGCTGTTCGTGGTTGCCTTTGCGGTTTATCCGATCGCAGCGGCGGTTTTTCGCCGGGCCGACCTGCCCAAGCGGCTGATACCGGGCACGATTGCCCTTGGGGCCTTTACCTTTACCATGACGGCGCTGCCCGGCACGCCAGCGATCCAGAACGCCATCCCGATGCCGTATTTCGGCACGACGCCCTTTGCTGCGCCGGGCCTTGGCATCATAACCGCACTTATCATGTTCGGGCTCGGCCAATTGTGGCTTCAGCGCCGGGCGCGGGCCACGACCGAGGGCTATGGCGACCACCCGGATGCCGCCCCGCCCGCCGACAAATCCTTGCGCGAATACGCTGCGGGCGAGGGCTTCGACATTGCCGAAATGTCGGCCAAAGCGCAGCGGCCCGACCTGCCGCCCCTCATGCTGGCGGCTCTGCCGCTCGTTGCGGTGATTACGATCAATCTCGCCTTCACCGCCTTTGTCATTCCGGCCATGGACACCGACTATCTTGCCGCGCCGGTCTATGGCGCGACGTCCATCGATGCGGTGCGCGGCATCTGGTCCATCATCGCCGCTTTGGTGATTTCGATCGCCTTGATGATCGCCGTCAACTGGTCGCGGCTTGGCAATCTTACCGCCTCGTTGGATGCCGGCGCGAATGCGTCGCTGCTTCCGATTTTCAATACCGCTAGTCTTGTCGGCTTTGGCTCTGTCATCGCGTCGCTTTCAGCCTTCACGCTGATCCGTGACTCGGTGGTCGGAATCGGCGGTGACAACCCGTTGATTTCGCTTGCAATTTCGGTGAACCTCTTGGCTGGCATGACCGGCTCGGCGTCCGGCGGTATGAGCATTGCACTTACCACGCTTGGCGGCGCCTATATGGAAATGGCCCAAGCTGCGGGGATCTCGCCCGAACTGATGCACCGGGTGACCGCAGTGGCAACCGGCGGGCTCGACGCCTTGCCTCATAACGGTGCTGTCATCACGCTTCTTGCAATCTGCGGCCTGAAGCACCGCGAGGCCTATCTTGATATCGCGGTCGTCGCGGTGATCGTCCCGATCATATCGCTGATCGTGCTGATCACTTTGGGGACGCTGTTGGGGAGTTTCTAAAAGCACGGTAAGGCCCGATACCGCTTCGATGCCGGCTGCACTGCCGCCCAGCGCTTCTAATGGTCGCGCAGTCCTATCGGGCTGCGGCTTCGGACAAAGCCGTATGGATCACGGTTTCGAGCTCCCGCGCCACCTTCATCAGGGGGGCCGTGTCGCGATAGGCGCGGCAAATCAAGAATGATCCTTCATGGCTAGCCTCGATCATGAGCGCCAGCGTGTCCGCGCGCGCGGGCGCCATGCCCGCGGCGACAAGGGCGTCCCGGATAAGGCCGACCCATTCCTCGAACGCCTGTCGACAGACTTGTTCCAGTTCCGCAACACCCTCTGCGCCGTCCAGTATCACCGGCGCGACCGGGCAGCCGAACGTATAGTCTGACGCCTCCATCATCCGTGCCGTTTCCTCGATAAAGGCGCGGACGGCCGTGGCAGGGCTTTTGGACGAGGAAAGCTTGGTGCGAAGGAATTCCGTCGTTAGCGCAACTGTCGAGCGGGTCGCTTCGAGTACGAGTTGATCCTTGCCGCCGGGGAAATGAAAATAGAGAGAACCCCGAGGGGCGTTGGCCTCGGTCAGTATCTCGTTGAGCGAGATGCCGTGGTAGCCCCGATGCTGCAAGAGCCGGGCTGCAGTTTCGATCATTCGCTCACGTGTCGTCGCCGTCATGAATTCCCTCTACCTCATTGACAGGAATATGACAAGTGGTCTACATAATATGTAGACCGACATACATAATCAGCCTGTCAGTCCGATAAAATATGGAGGGCCTACAAATGACCATGATCCGGCAACGCACGCCCCTTCAAGATGCCGCACGCCTCGTCACTGCGGCCGGGGTCACGCTGTCATATGACACGTTCGGCCATGGCACGCCCCTTGTGCTTGTCCATGGCAGTTTCACAGACCACCGCACGAATTGGCAGTTCGTCGCGGACTCCTTTGCTCGGCATTTCACGGTCTATGCCCTTACCCGGCGCGGTCGCGGCGACACCGACGCGACCCAGGGCCACAGTGTGGAGGATGAAGCCGCCGACGTTGCGGCGCTGATCCGGAAGATCGACTCCCCCGTGTCGTTGCTTGGACATTCCTATGGAGCACAAGTGGCGCTTGCGGCCGCGCGAGAGGTCTCGTCCCGCATCGAGCGACTCGTGCTTTACGAGGCGCCGGTCATGCACATTGTCAGTAACGCGACAGCGAAGCGTCTGGAGGAAGCCGCCCAGGCCGAAAATTGGGAACGATTCAGCGCGACGTTTTTCCGCGAGGTGCTGTCTATGACGGCGGACGATCTTGAGGATCTTCGCCAGTCCCCGCTTTGGCCGCAGATACTGGCGGATGCCCCGCGAACATTCCACGATGTACGTGCTCAAAGGCGGTACGACTTCGATCCGCACCGATTTGCTGAGCTTCGCGTGCCGGTGACCCTCCAGATTGGCAGCGAAAGCCCGCGTTCGCTCTATGCCACCGATGCGCTGCTGGCGGTCCTGCCCAATGTCCGCGTGCAGGAGCTGCCGGGCCAGGGGCATGACGCAATGCTCTTGGCCCCGGATATCTATGCGAGCCAGGTCCAGCGGATCCTGCAGGCCTGAAGGCCGAAGCTATCCGAAACGGGTGGAAGGGCGGGCGCGGACATGCTCAGCCATAGCTATCTCCTGTCTTTTTCGGCGCCGCCCCGATTTGCCAACCGGCGCAGGACTACTGTATGGTCGTCGTTCGTCGAATGTCGAACCAGATCAGGAGGCCTTTTCGAATGGCCGAAGAAAACCCGCTATTGCAACGTGCCTATTCCCTGGACGGCGATCGAGACAAGACCCGCGACGTCTATGCCGACTGGGCTGAAAGCTACGACCAGGATACAGCCGATGTCTTCGGCTATGTGGCGCCGGGTCTGGCGGCCGGCGAACTGGCAGAATTGGTCTCGTTCGATGGGGTCGTTCTCGATGCCGGCTGCGGGACCGGCTTGGCTGGCGAGGAAGTGCACAAGCGCGGGCTGATGACCATCGACGGCATCGACCTGTCGGCCGAAATGCTCGAGGTGGCGGCGGCGAAATCGATCTACCGAAATCTGGCCGTCGCGGACATGACCGGCCCGCTCGACATTGCCGACAACGTCTATGACGGCGTGATCTGTGTCGGCACCTTCACCAGCGGTCATGTCGGCCCTGAAGCCATCGACGAATTGCTGCGGGTGGCCAAGGCTGGGGCGCCGGTCGTTCTGACCGTCCATGAGAAGGTGTGGGAGAAAGACGGCTATCTGGGCCATTTCCGGCGGATGGAACGTCAGGGAAAGATGCGGGTTCGCGAAATCAAGGATGCGCCCTATCACGAAAAGGCGGGCTATCGCTGCCAGCTTTGCATTCTGGAAGCGGCTTAAGACCGAGCTGTTTCGCTAGACAAATTCACTTTTAGGTTGTATATACTTGCCCTGAATGGTGGTCGTGCAGCCTGGAGTGAATACGATGGCAACCGAAGGGGGTCCCCCCGAAGCCGACGACCCCCCAGTTGCCGACGAAAAGATCGACACTGGGGGCCTTGATGTCAGAGGTGGCCGCCCTTCGACCCGTTCGAGGTGGCCGATCGTCTTGGGATCGAGGTTTCCCGTAACTATCGGCCTGAATTCAAGGACGTATCGGGCTGGATCGAGATCGGCGGCGACGGAGCGCCGCTTATCTGGATCAATCCGACTGAGATAAAAGTCAGGCAGCGGTTTACGCTTGCCCATGAGTTGGCGCACTTGTTCAAGGATATCCTGCCATCTTTCGATCAATATAGGCGGGCTGGATCCAAGAAGCGGATCGAGGATTCGGATCACACGTTGCGTCGCGATGGGCGGGCGGTGCCGATGGAGTTCGCCGCCAACCGCTTCGCAGGGCAACTCTTGATGCCGAAACCACAAATCGGCAAATACGGTAAGAAGACAATCGCCGACCACAAGAATAGGCATGATGCAGACAAGATGCCTAAACGACAATTTATCGCCGATATGGCCGAGCTTTTCGGCGTCTCCCAGGCGGCGATGGAGGTGCGTTTGAAGATCCTTGGTGTCATCCGCTGATGGGAAAGCCCTTCCGGCCGGGCACGGGGGTGTGGTACGGCTTCACGCCACCGGCCGCCGTGCCGGGTTGACGGAAACAACCCATAAACGGGAGGGCATAACCCATGATCAAGAATAACGTCGTTTCGACAGTCGCCATTGCGGCCGTGCTTGGGGCTGCGACCGCCTTGACCGCCCCAGCGGCCGAGGCCGAGACGCGGCTGACCCTGAAATCCGCGTCCTCCGCGTCGTCCTATTACGCCATGACGGTTCAATTGGGCGAGATGTTGCGCTCGGCCAGCGATGGCGCGATCTTGCCGACGGTGGAAGAAAGCCAGGGCTCTGTCCAGAACGTGATCGAGGCCGGCCGCCGTCCGGGTGGTTTCTTCTTTACCACGCCGCCGAACTTGCTGCTCGACGCCTGGGCCGGTGAAGAGCCGTTTACCAGCGGCGAGTATGACCACATCCGGACCTTGTTCCCGATGCCGTTCATCACGATCCATTTCGTGGTCCGGGCCGATAGCGACATTCATTCCGTGTCGGACCTTGAAGGCACGACGTTCATTGCCGGCGGCACGGGCACGTTCTGTGCGGGCCAGACGGAAGCGATTTTTGACGTGCTCGGCCTGGCCGGCAGCGTCGATACCCCCGAGATGGAGCTGTCCGGCGCCCCGAACGCGCTGCGCAACCAGCAGGCCGACGGCTATGCGACCTGCAGCTCGCATCCGACACCCCAGGTTCAAGAATTGGCCTCGACGCTGGATGTCCGGATTCTTAGCTTCAGTGATGACGAGCGCGCGGCTGTCATCGCCGAGAACCCGGCGGCCGGCGAACTGACGATTGCTGGCGGCACCTATGCCGGTGTCGACGACGATGTCCACACGCTGGGCGTTCCGGTCGGCGGCTATGGCACCAATATCGACGATGAAACCGCCTTGTTCCTGGTTGAGCAGTTCTGGGCGCAGCGCGAAGACCTAGCCCAGGAAAACCCGTGGTGGGCCGGGGTTGAGCCCGACTTGGTCACCCAGCTTCAAGCGCCTATCCATCCCGGCGTTCTTGCCTTCTACGAAGAGCAGGGTATCGACATTCCCGACAGCATGAAGTGAGCCGGGCTTAAGTGACTTCTCTGCGCTCTCTGGTGCCGGCCGTCACCGTTGACGGCCGCATCTACGGCGGGACCGCGATCTTTCTCGCGGTCCTGACGGTCAGCTTCCATCTCTACAACGCATTTGCGGGCCTGATCCCCAATCTGGTGACGCGACCGCTGCATCTGGTTCTGGCGATTCCGTTCATTTTCCTGGTCGGCTATCGGGCTGACCGGGCAGCGTTCGAACGCTATTCGGGCTATGT
>LFIK01003628.1_pt1 | contig 12505 bp, 12 predicted proteins | sample 643401 | NCBI WGS metagenome assembly LFIK01 (sample SAMN03777447, study PRJNA286221) | soda lake metagenome | biome: soda lake; feature: Kulunda steppe; material: water; isolation source: sample T5-Br brine of Lake Tanatar-5 | place: Russia: Kulunda steppe | collected 2010-07 | reverse complement strand
TCGTCGCTGCTGCTGTCCTCATCGCTGCTACTGTCGTCTGCATCACTGCCCTGGCACTCCTCATCGTCGCTGAAGACTTCCCATGCTTGTGCCTGAGGCCCCTGCTCCAGGGACTGGCTGCGCTCAGCCAAGCGCAGCTTGCTGTACAGCCACACCAGCTTGCATGCGCGCGATGTGTTCAAGCGGTTCCAGCTTTCGCTGTGCACGAAGGAATAGTTACTCCAGTTCTGCTCGCATTTGCTGCTGTACTCCTGTCAAGCTGGCGCTGCGCTGCTGCTGCTCCTGCTGCTGCCTTGTTCTGAGCATCAATGGCCCTCATATCGGACAGGCTGCAGGACTGCCTCATCTGCTGTGCACTTTGCTACCCCACAAGCTGGATTTATGTGAAGTAAGTGCTCTCTGATGCGGGAAGCACCACCTACAAAGACATGCTTGCAGTACTTGCACCCACCTTATGCTGGTGCTTGTCTTTCAGCCCAATGGTTGTGACATGATCCCACTCCTTCCCCTTTTCTCTAGGCAATTTGAATATATATATATAAGTAAGAATGTATAAGGGTGCTTATAGGTAGCTGGGGGGGTAGTTGGGGACCTATAGGCCCCCCTCTACCCCCCCTAACCACTACCTTCAAAAATGACCCCTAAATGCGGATGCATTGACGTTAAATACGCGAATTGTTCATATCATACGCGCATTGGTCCGGGTAAATGGACGCATGACCCAACCCTGTATTTTTCCTGGCACATCATTGGAGCTGCCCAACTTGGCTTCCCAGCAGCTTGTGTGGTGTGCATTTGCCAGGGTTCATCTGTCCACCATACTCACCTGCTCCATAATTGAATGCACTGAACATGTGTGTCGTGTCTTCAAGTTTAGCGTCTCCGTAGGCTGACATATGCTTTATGACCTCTGCATGTTTGCGAGGGCCAGTGGCAGGCATGAGAAAGCTTAGCATAAGTAATGCATGCCATAATAAGCATGGCCTTCCCTCTTGACCTTGAACATAATATTTTTGCCTCCTGAGAGACCGGAATCTTGGCTGTTCAGGCCTCATTTGCCATCCTGATGAAGGTGCACATCTCAATTTAAGAGGCCATGTAGGCACCTATCTAAACGCCTTCTGACCTGAATGGAACACAGCCTGCGCATGATATACACAAGAGGAACCAAAAGTAAGAGCATTGGAAATAAAGGAAGCATGCCTGGAATGAATGATTTCAATGACATGCTAGAGTGCAATTAGTTGAGACAAAACACGGGCATCTCTGCCTGTACAGTCTCTCTAACATAGGCGCCTGTGCCGGCAGGTTGAGACGGACAGTATGGGTGACAAACACACTGCACCAGAGATTCTCCAGGCACAGCATGAAGGACAACTCACCACATTCTCTGACCAATTTGAGCCGATGAAAACAACTGTGTAGATAAAGTACCTGTTGGCCAATCAAAACCAAGTGCGATGAAGGTTAGACTTCACATGCAAACTGGCGGTTAAGGGCAAGCAGTTGCACCTAAGTAAGACAGAGCGTCCAGTGCATGACACTCACACAAAAAAAACAAAGAGGTAGAAGATTCCCCAGTAGTCTCTTGTATCCTACATTCATGTGATGAGCCTTGAGTTTATCATGTGCCTTGTCCTGTTCTTTGCAAAAACTGTTGGATGCGTGCCTGCAAGGGCTCAGGCAAAGCTAACATTGCTGCACACCTCCAGGATATCTCTCATGACCAGGCTCTTGGCCTTGCTGGTCTCCACGTTGCTGACAAAAGGAGAGGCTGGGGGGCTCGGGCACTCGAACCCGATGCCCAGGCCAAGTTTCTCTGCGACTTTTGCCTTGTCTCGTTCTTTAACCTGCTTCTTACCCCTTGCGGCCTCATCTGGCCAAGCCTCCTTGACCTTCCTTGAGGTCGGCGACACTGCATTTTGTTCGGACATAATCACTCTAAAGTAGAGAAAGTAATTAAAAAGCAAATGCTAGAGTTTCAGCAGGTGCACATTGAAATTAGACACATTTTTAGAATGCACGCTTTTTTCCTCCCATTTGCCATGTACCCATTTCCTCTCAAATTCGAGTATACAGAGTGTATCCGGCTCAATCACCGTTGGCTCGTTCTGAAGGCAAGCATCTGGCCTCTGCGTGCTTTCTTTTTGCCCAACAATCCTCAATCGTATCCTTTGGACCTGAGCTTTCTGGGCTGTCCCAAACAACAGCAAACAGCATGATAATCTATGATCATCAGAAGAAAAGGGTCTCTGTGCTCGCATGTTCTTGCACATACTTTAGTCCATGCTGGGTTGGATGCATCATCAATGCATCCATACATGAGCAAACATGCCTGTGCAGCTGCATATCCCACAAAATTGCAGTTTGTGCATGTGTTTGTACGCATGCCTGTGCTATGTTTGTATGCATGACACTGCGTGAATACATGCACACATGCAAGCATGTGTGTGCTCATGCATGCGCATGGACATGAGCATGAGCATTTTCATGCGCATTTGCCAATTAAGTTGTGAATGCTTAGCATACATGCGGCACACATGCGCACTAGTCTGAGCATGCATCATAGTACGCATGCATGGTAGTTTGAATGGTTGTGCATGCATCTTCGTAAACGTGTGCATTTCTGTGTCTGTCTGTCTGTCTGTCTGTCTGTCTGTCTGTCTGTCTGTCTGTTTGTCTGCGTCGGAAAGTTGTGGTCCACTAATTCCTCACTGAATCAAATGGAAACTCGTTTGAATCATGCTTAAATCACCCATTTGAAGATAAAAGATGTTCACTTGGGTTCAAGCATGATTCAAATGGGATTCAAGCAGCATTCTTGGATGGGCCAACCATTAATATCTGCATTTGAATCACATTTGATTCAGAGCCCCCTTCACCTGAATTGGCTGGATAGAACCATATGCAGGTTGTGATGAACTGAATTTGATTCAGTGAATTTTACATTTGTAATTGAAATGCAATTGAATCAACCTCTGTCCAGATCAATCATCATGTCAAGTAAAAACCTGAGCATGATCAAGAAATTGAACCTCTTGTGTGCACTGATTGACATACAATTTCCAAGAAAGGATACATGTGTAGGCAATATGAAAATAAGGATATGCACAATATTCAGCTCGAATGCCCTATACTTTGGTAGCTTAGTAATCGCATGTGCCTGTACAGTACTTACTTATTCAGGTACTCCATAGAACAGCCTAAGTTGATTGCTCCTTTTGGAAAATCAAATATGTACACACAGAACACTATCTGATCATCAGATGCAACAGACACACTCAACTCAACCGAGGCTTGGCACCACGCCGCAAAAAAGGCAGGCAGCCTTGTTGGTGAACACTCGAAATTCTGTCCGCTGCACTACGACTGCAAGGCCGCAGATGCAGACGGTCCACCACCACTTCCTGCGGTTCTCCCTGCGCGACCAGCAGTTTGACCTAGTCCTCCTGCCAGCTGCAACCTTCCCCTTCTTCCCTTTGTATTTGTCATTGTTACATGCATTTGTTTCGATGGCCCAGTGCCAACCATCGGAACTGTTCATGATGGAACTCCCTACTGATTCTGGCCTTTACGTCCAGCTCACTGGCACATTTTGATAAAGCAAAATGCACAAGAAATGTAAGTATGCAGTGCGCAAATTTTTCATTTGATCAGCCTCTGGTTCGATAAGAGTAAGTATCCTGGGGGGGATGCAGTTTTTTAGCTCCGCTCTACCTTGCCAAGGTAAAATGTTGCATACTGTTGCATGACGCTGCATGATGGGCTCAGTACAAGCTCATTTCCAATTAATCTGTATCAAAATCATATGCAAGTCTTAAGGAAGGGACCTTCCTCATAACAAGGAGTGAGCTGAGCGTGCTTCAGGTAAATGCACCTCCCATGCCAAGGAACATGAGTGGCTTCGTTTGCCTGTTGTCATGGGTTTGTTTCAAATAGAGGAATATTCATCTTGTTATGATATGTTAGAGCCCTCTTGCTCATGGACCTCATTGTTCCCGTTCTGCTTGCGTGTGCCTGGTTCAGATGGTCCATACCTCAAGTTTCTTGTACAATAAGGTATTTTCATCAAGATGGCAGAGGCATTTGCGTGAGCTGATTCTGCTTGTAGCAAACTGGGCTTGAAGCCAGAAACCAAATGAGCAAATGTACCAAGGTATCAACTTATCCTTGCAAGAAAAAGGAAAAAAGAAAGCAGGCCAGTAGCATGTGCGAATAATCAGCATTGAATGGCAGGAACAGGGGAAGAAATAAAGGCAACGGAGGGGAGTAATGGCAGAAGAATGCGCAAGGTACTGCCAGCCGGGTAGGCTGCAGGATCAAAGCATACTTGGAATTTTTCCACAACCGTTGTGGTGTGACACTCTTCAAGTAAGGAAGGCATATGGCCCCTCAGCACCAAACATGTTGACACTTATCTTAAAGAAAGTCTAGAAACACATCACAGCCTTTTGCTGAGTTGGCCAGCACTATAAGCCAAAGCATTTGAAGTACATGTGAATTACAATTGATTCAAGGTCCATTCAACTGTTAATCCTCTTGAATCAACTATGCCATTTGAATGCCATCCGATTCAGGGGGCATTCAATACCAGTTTGACCTGATTCAACTGGTATTCAATTGAATTTAAGCTTGATTCAAACGAAGCACAACTTTCCAACAGTGTATGTCTATCTGTCTCTGTAGTAAACACCGAGTAGATTGAAGAGCGCTTTCAGCTCCATAGTACAACGCATTGGCTGTCTCATTTCTGACCCACAGAAGACAGGCGTGAGAGCCAACAGGCAGATCAGACACGTGAGGTTTGCCACCCGAAGGCTCACATACATAAGGTTTGCCTCCAAAACCGCAACCACCAACAATTGCCAGGCTCACTGGCCTGATCTGCACAAATCTACTGCCATGCTTTCAAACTGGCGCAGCCGCTGCTGGGCGTAATTTAGGTAATCAAAGTCGATAGAAGAGCTTCTACTCTGCGCCAAGCCCCACAGTCCCCAGTGCAAATGAGAAGCAGCAGCCCAAGCCTGGCTGGCCATACACATTTTACTAACCAGGGCCTCAACCTGCAAGAAAAGGCATGAGTTATTACATCAAGATAGCAGGTATTGCAGTCATTTGTATCTCTTAAGTTACATGATACTGAGAGATGCTGAAAACAGTACCTACATGCAACGTGTATGCTGATTTGTGTGCCAGAACACGCCAAATATTCGGGTAAATACACTTTTGAGCAATCCTAGGCATACTTATCAAAATACTGCAGTGTTTGTCTGATAATCTAGATGACTGATAGTTCAGATGACCAACTTGTTGATAGGGAGGTTAGATCAAGGCATGCTGGCTTCACACCTTATGCAAATCCAGGAGGCCAACTCACATTGAGCGTGCTGTGTAATATCATAAGAATTTTGAGCACACGGAAAACGACTGCACATGGCATCTGTGTATCTCCCCAGAGACGTCTCTTTGGCACCCCTACCCTGCATTGTTACCCCCTCTAGTAGCTCAAACAGGCTAAGAGACTTTGTTAGCCAAGCAGACAACAAAGGCCTGGCCTTGTATGTGCATGAGTGCCTAGAATGTTGTGCCTAGATTTTAGAGCACAACCTTGCTTGCCTTTTGTTGGTTTGGGTTGCAGGCCTTTTTGGCTTTAGCTAAGCTGCCCTCGTTCGGCAGGCACAGCTATGCAACGTAACCTAACTTAACCTACCCTGCATTGTGAACACTGATTGCATTCACCGTGAAGTGGGATTGCTCACCTGGCTCCCCTGGAGCTCAGATGTAGAGTAAGCAGTGGCCATCTCAGCAGGCCTGGTGCCCAATTCTGATTGCAAGGGGCTCCAGTTGGGTACAGTGCCTTCTGTGCGCAAAGGCCAGCATCCAAACGGGTGAAAGTTACGAAACTTGTCAACACGCTCCAGAAATCTCCTTGTCAGCACAGAAGTTCAGCTATGCTGAATGGCTCCTTGTTCCACCTGCATGCGCTAGTTCGCCAACATACACATATTCCTGCCATACTGTGTCACCTGCTCCTGCAATGCCAATGAGCAGGCATGAAGCCCATGTGGCAAGTTATGATAGGCAATCCTACACTTCTCCAGTCCTTTCTCTGCAATTTTGGTGTAGAAGCACACAGCAGTTACATCACAAGCCCATGAAAAATCAAACCCTTTGCAGGCTCCTACAACCTATTTCCATGATCGATGGGAAAAAAGCTTCTATCTATACACCCACCTAAATTGCGTTGTACCCAATGCTTAAAACTCCAAATCAAATGAGGATCGGGGCTGCGGGATGATATTTGACAACTTGACACAGCTTGCTCCCCTGGAGCTGTGTATGCTGGTGCTACTGGTGCTGCTGCAGCTGCTGCCACTGATGTAGGTGGAAAGTCCGCAGCGGACTGCAGCATACTCGTTGCACCCTTCTGTGCTGGTAATGAATTACTCTGGGGTTGGAGGTCTGTTGTTGCCATGCCATGCAGGTGAAGCATCTGCGTATCCATGTGAAAGCGAGAATGCGCCTTATGTTGTGCCCTTTTCAAAGCTTACTGGCTGTGTGTATGTATGTATGTGTGCACTTGTGTGCACATTAGGGCGCATGGAAGTTGAGTGGACGATGTCTCAGGACAAAATGGACACTGGTCTTTCGCTATGGAATGCTGGGAGTGGCGCCACTTTTCTGATCAAGTATAGGCCGAAAATGCCATTTGCCAGGCATAAAGGCTGTCTATCACCTGTCTGGTACAATTGATCTACTTTTTTGGGGTGACAAAGGAGGACACTTCGGAAATTCAAGAAATACATGTGTAGTGAGCGTAGCAGTGTAAAGCTATGCAGCAGCGGAAATCGCCCTGCAAGTCCTGGCCAGCATTTGTGCACGAGCAATTGTTCCTTATGTTGCCCGCATCTGCCCTGCCAAGTTTGGTGCCCCAACTGAACCAACTTTAGACCTGGGAGGTGCTGACAGCTGGGCCTCAATTGACTCAAGAGCACTCTCACTCACAGCTGTATCCACGAGCACAACCTGCCTCTTAATGCAAATTGGAGCCTTATAGAGTCACACAGCGAGCCTGAGCAAAGTAGATTCAGTCTCCACTCACATAAATTAAATGTGTTTGCACCAGCTGAAATGCCAAAACTCCATTCATTCTTACAATACGCATCATTTCTAAACACAAGCTGGAGAACTGGAGGGCTAAGCATGCATGCAGCGGCTGGTAAGAGCATAGCATCCTGCGCTTACCCAGCCAACACTGACTGGATCCTGGGAGCACCCGTCCTGTCCTCCCCAATCCTTCCACTGTGAATCAGACATTATTTTCACTTAAATGCTGGGAGTGAGGTCATTCTGGGGGCCACAAGTAGGCAAGGGCTAGCCTGCCATTCCAGACCTGCACCCTGCACACACCACACACAAACTGAGAGTGCAGACTACCTCAGGAACTTCTTAGTCAGGATCGTGTGCCTTCAGGATGTTGCAGGTAGAATGGGGTGACACACCTTGCAGGGATCCCACAAGGCTCCCTGTTCCTTAATTGATGTAGGGAGTGTTTTCACTGCCTGCGTATCTTTTCCGTCTTTTCTTCTGCAGGTATCCCACAAGGCTCAATTAAATAGAATTGCATGCTCTTTCCTTTCAGTCGTCCACACCATTGGACCCCCGAACATGGCCAATTTGCTTTCCCGCCCCCATGCTCGCCCCACTGCCAGCCCCAACCATGCATAAAATGTGCTTATGTTGTCAACAGTCAGGCTGGGTGGAAAAATGCGAGGTTGGGGTGCATTGTGCATGCCATTGGCCGTTCTGGTACCTTTTTGCACCTTTTTGGCTGGGAAATAGCACAGTCCCAAATTGCTCCAATTCTGCCACTTTCCAGGAATTAAGATGCACTTGCATGAAGGTTTGATGCTGCAAAGTCAGATTTGGGGGAGAGGTTTGGGAGGGTATGTTCTGTGGGTGACCCTGTCGCGACTGGATGTGGGTGCCAACACAGTAATTGTGATATTTCCACAGCCCCTGCATGCTTTCAAGCCTGACCAAGCCTGATGGTTGCGGCCAAGAGTAAAAAATTGAAAGTTTTGTAATTAAGCCGGTTGAGGGCATGGGTGGGAAGCGGTGGGCCAAAATGTTTCCAGACATCTGCCTCTCCTGCGCACACAGCTCAGCGGCAGAGCTTCCCACGCCCAGATCCACACAAGAGATGCGGCACAACTTTACAAATGTGCAGGCACGTCAAGGTCGGAGTTTGGGGCTGTGTGAGGGAAATGCTGTGCACTCGTCAACCCTGACACCCGAAAATTCTTCCATCCTCTGCACAACTTTTGATTCCAAGGGCACCATTGGAACATTAAAAACAAGCTTCCCAATGGTGTGCTCAGATCGGGCAACGGTATGGTGACTGCAGAGTTATGCCTTCAGGACCCTATTTGGCCAGCTTTGCCTTAGAAAGGTGTGACCCAGTGGTGGGAAAGACCTTACACATCGGATGCAGAGGTGCCACTTGTCAGCACCCCCTCCACTTCCCACAGGGCTCCCTCTTATTTTTACATGGCTCCCTCTAGCACCCACATGGCTCGAATTCAAAAGGTTGTCTGGCCTAGCCAGAGAAAGCTAGAGGCAACCTGCCACAGATGTTCTTCTCCCTGATCGCCAGTTGGGCTCTTTTCCAATTGCGACTACATACATGTACAAAACGTTAAGCGCACCTCACTCAAGTAAGCTTTCACAAAATGGCGTTGCTGGCCCGGGCTAGGGAAGTTGTGGGTGTAGTCCAATTTAAAGGAGTTGTCTGAGTGGTATGTCGCAGCCCATTCACACCTGGTGAATGTTTGCGCACAGCAAAAAAGACAGATCCGTGAGCTTATTCATATTAATTGTGCATTTCTCTAATAAAGATGTATATTCAACCCCAAGGGTTTCTCTGCAATGCAGCAAGGCAGGAAGCATGATAAAAAGCTTTCTTCAGAAAACTAGCCATCAGATGGCTGTTCAGCATGATTCGCGTTATTTTAGGAAGAAGCAATGCTGAATTACACACATTTCGATTGTGACATCCACAAATCTGCAATTCCGTGCATGCATGTGCTTGTGTTGAAGTATGTGCACACGAGCACGGGCTTGTGTGTGGCACTTAAGTGTTTAAGTACCGCACATAGTCTGAGGAAGACTAATGCTGGCTAAGACTTTAATCCACTCTGCAGGAAGCACATGTGAAGAGGTGAACAGCATTCATAGTATGCATAACCTGAGATGCGTACACAGAGATGATCCATCATCCCATTACCAGTGATTTGCAATGTCAAAGCCAGCGCTGCTCCAGCAAGCGTAATCGTAATCAATCAGCTTTACACTCCCTGCATCTGTGAAAGCCTGGCAATGGCTTGCATCTGAGCTGGAGGATGTGGTTTGATTCCACGGGCTTGGTGTTGAGCATGGCATCAGGACATTGCCGCATTGTAGATCGTTATGACCTGCGCATAGAACAGCCCACAAGGCGTCATCTTTGGTGTTGATGTAGCTGTTGCCAAAGCAGAGCCAAAAAGGCAGAAGCATAATAGATCAAAGTTTTGAGCATGGGGCTGGTGCACCCTCTGAGAAGCAGGAACAACTGGAGGCGAGTTACATCGTAGGTATTACAGCTTACCGAATGTTGTCCATAAGGGAAATTGGGCCTCAAGGCTCTGTTGCAGCTGCTGTACCTGTGATGCATATTGTGGCAAAGCTGCAGCTAAGTTCCTGTGTAAATGACACCCTTAGAACGTGTTGTGTGCGTGGTTGCTGGTAGAACGTTCGTCAGTGACAGGAATGCTCTGCCTGATGCGTGTACATTCATTTGGAAACAAACCCTTGCGACAATTATCAGCTCACCCAAGCACTAAAAACTCCCTCCCACTGCACCATTATAAACAACCGAGGGCAGTACCACAAAAGTTTCACAAGCATCGCTTGCATCAGCTTTCATGCGCCCAGTGTAGCCTGCAGGATGCCTGCGCTAAGCCTCCCAAGGCCCACTTTTCCCACCCTCAACACCCAGTCCTGTCTACTTATGTGTCCTCAGCAGCCAACACCTGTAGTCCTGGTGGTCAAGCAGAGTGCCATCCCAGCATGCTACGAGGAGGTGCTCCAAGGCAGCCACTAGTCCTCCACCACTGGACCTCTGCCACGGGTCCACCTCCACCACTAGTCCACCACCAATCCTCCAGCAACGATCCATATGTGAACAGCAGCCACTGGTCATCCACCTCCAGCCACTACGAGTCTACCACGTGTACAGCAGCCACTAGTCATCCATCACCAGCCACCACCACTACTTCTCCATCAATTGTCCTCCATCCCTGGTCCACCACTTGAACAGCAGCCGCAAGTCATCCACTGCTAGCAGCCTTTTCCAGCAGCCAACAGCCCTCCACAGTCATCCCACCTTGCCTATCAGGCCGGTACACATCTCCCGGAGCTCCTGGTGACTGCCCTGGTGCACTGACTCAGCCCAGTGCAGCATCCTGTCCCAGACATTCCATCCACCCATGCTGCTGCCGCCGCCACCCTTTGATTGCCCAAGTTCTGCGGAACACATCTTTGTGGGATGCGCTTGAGGAAGCATGGCATCAGCCTGAATGCACAAGGCAGTGCACAGGACCTTTGTCATGGGGTGCATAAGCATGCAACTGGGCATGCATGTTACGTGACATTTGTGTATACACCTGTCTGATGCAAAGAGCACTGCTTGGCGGGCAGCATCCATGGGACCCATGTCTCTGATTGCATGCACTTGTATGGAGCACTGAGCTAACACTCAAGTGCTCAAGCCCTTCAAGCCTAGTAGTAGCAGTATCTTGCTTACACCAGAAGAACACGATGGTTACACGCATGCATTTGCGCATGCTCATGCTCCGTGCACCTGCAGCACAATGAATTCCATTGGATGTGGCTTCCAACAGCCCTACCATGAGCGTGTGGAAATGGGCAAGGGCGATTGCAATGGCAGTGCTGGCCGCCGGCTGGGTCATGTCCTCAGGCAGCATAGCCCTGGCCAAGGTAGTGTGCAAGCAGCCAGCTGGAACCACAACCAAGGGTCTGTCTTTCATATTATGACTCATAATTCATGTAAATTATCAGGCTCACGGCCTTCACAAACCAAGATCCCTGATCTACAACAAGGCCTTTGCAAACCAAGGTCCCTGATCTGCATCTTTTATCAACCGAAGGCACCAAGGATCTTGAGAGGTGATGCTCTAGCCAGTGGTTTCAGGCACATTTGATTGAAGCGCCTTGCAGGCACCAGAGATAGTCTAATAAAAATGAATATGTGTTCGACACCCAGGGGGGCTTCTCCCGATCTGGTCAAGATTGTAGATAAAATATAAAAACAAGCATAGATCAATGGCTCTGAACAGGCGTGTGGAAATGGGCCAAACATTTCCCCTTAGAGCTGAAGAGAGGGGCTGTTGAACAGAAGTTGTAGGTCTGAAAACTTCAAGCACAGGCACTCCCCTCTCACCTCAAGAATGCATCCTTTAGAGCCAATGCCACTGACACAAGGGAGCCACAATCACAAGGGCGGACACAGCTCTTGGCCTCTAAGGCGGCAGCTGTTTGCACCCATATCAATTGGGCTGGGCAAAAATGTTCGCCCAGGCAGAGGCAGTAGTCATTCCAGAGGACCCCATGCCATGACCCAAGCACTCAGGAGCCCCACCTGTGTCCAGTGAAGCACTCTTCAACTCTACCATTTGCAAACTGGATCAGGAGGTAGGCCCCCATGCCTACCCTGGCAGCTGCACAGCAAAACGTTAGCAGAAACTCACGAGGAGAGCAGCCCAGCTAACATGCTTTAAAGCACCCTCTTTCTATGGGTGCATGCATAGTCACACTATTTTCATAAGCACGGAAACAGTGTATGAGTCACAAGAGAGGAGCGCAGGGCTTGTGTTCCAGGCGAGAAGCAAGAGAACTACGATTGCTACAACCAAGCATAAGTTGCCGGAAATAGGGAATAGTGGAGATTTTCAGGACCTTGTGACAGGCTGCACTCACCTGCCTTGAAGCATTCCAGCTCCATAACCTTATCATAGTTTTGAAGTCCCTCAATGCGCACAATAACTGCGTCAATTGGCTTTGGAGCGGAGCCTGGACCTCCCTTGCACATGGTGGGTACATCTGCCAGAGGGCCTTTGAAGTCACATCTGAAGACCAGGTTGGTCATGGCACCAGACATGCGTCTGCATTCCACACTGTCCTCAGTGGCCTGCAAGAGGGTATTGTGCAAAAAAAGTGCTTGTACTAAAGACGCACATGAGCACGCGTGCATGTGTAGATGCGTGAAATCATTGGAGGATGCATGCATGTACATGTGTTAGCAAGCTTCTATGTGCAGAAAAGTTGGTATTGACGGATTGTGCACGTTCTTGGACGTCTTTGTGTGCGTATGTGTGTGTGCGGGAGGGGGGGAGGGGAAAGGGGGGTTGCATGTGTGGGTGACTGGTTGTTTGTACGTGTGGTTGTG
>LFIK01003627.1_pt1 | contig 12507 bp, 17 predicted proteins | sample 643401 | NCBI WGS metagenome assembly LFIK01 (sample SAMN03777447, study PRJNA286221) | soda lake metagenome | biome: soda lake; feature: Kulunda steppe; material: water; isolation source: sample T5-Br brine of Lake Tanatar-5 | place: Russia: Kulunda steppe | collected 2010-07 | reverse complement strand
GTCCCCGCCCATCCCCCTGCTGTTGCTGCGCCTTCGCCTCTGTCAACGGCATTGTTGGCGCGCAGCCTCCCGCCTCACATCCTGGTCCTGATCTGTAACATGCTGCACGCATTAGCCCCGTCTAGCAGGGACACCCAGAGGCTGCGCAACGCCCAGGTGCGTGAGGTGCGAGAGTGTGCCTGTGCATGCATATAGGCTTTTTCGATGTGAGCTTTTCACGAGTGCCGGTCAGCAGGGAGATGCAGAGGCTGATGCAGAGGCAGAGGCAGGGTAGTTGGATGCAGAGGCAGCAGGCCAGTGGGCAGATGCAGAGGCTGCGGGAGGGTTGTGCAAATTTCTGTTCCATTAAGCAGGAGAAGGTTAACCAAGTGTTAGTTAGGCAGGAGTGCTGTGCCGGCCAGCAGGGAGGTGCAGATGCAGAAGGGCCCGTAGGGAGATGCAGATGCTGATGCAGATGCAAAAGCAGAGGCAGTAGGGTGCAGAGGCAGTTGGGCCAGCAGGAAAGTGCAAAGGCTGCAAGAGGGGAGGGGCGTGTGGATGTATCTGCCACATAGCATGAGGCCTCACGCAAGCGCATAGTCTTGGGCATGCCTGGTTTTGCTTTATCACTTATATATATCCAATTATTTTACAATTTTAATTGCACTGAATGCAAACCTGCTTTGCTGCATTCAAATACACTTCACAAAAGTGCCTGAGCCGCTGGTGCGCAAGTGCCATTAGCTTTTAATAGCACCACACATTTCAGGGAGGACTCAAGCTTCTGAGCTGCTGCGTGCCACTGAACACTGCACGTACAATGCAGGGATCAAGAATGCCTGATCTCGTGACAGGCCAGGGCAATTCTACTGCACGTACAATGCAGGGATCAAGAATGCCTGATCTCGTGACAGGCCAGGGCAATTCTACTGCACGTACAATGCAGGGATCAAGAATGCCTGATCTCGTGACAGGCCAGGGCAATGCTGCTGCACGTACAATGCAGGGATCAAGAATGCCTGATCTCGTGACAGGCCAGGGCCATTCTACTGCACGTACAATGCAGGGATCAAGAATGCCTGATCTCGTGACAGGCCAGGGCCATTCTACTGCACATACAATGCAGGGATCAAGAATGCCTGATCTCGTGACAGGCCAGGGCCCGACCTTGCGCGTGCTTGGCTTTGATTCACTTGAGCGTGAGGTGTGCATCTGCACAATGCTGAAGTTTGGAGTGCAGGTGGGAATTGCAGGCGCTCTTGCCTAACCGGATTGATAGTCACCTGCTGCTTTGTTTACCTTGTCTTATTTTGCGCATTGTGTAAGGCGCTGACCAGGCCTGTAGCCCTCTTGGACTCGTATCCTCCTCTTACTTCCATATCCTTCTTATGTGTATTAAGACACCAATGGACTCAAATTGCTTCCTCTCCTTGTCTTGCAATGACTGTACAATCAATAAATCAATACTTCCTGTTTTGCAAGTGTTCATTTAGGCAGCTTACTTGATTTTGCAAGTTATGAATGCACCCTGCCAAATTGGTCCATTGCAACCCACAACTAACTCCTTAACTTGTAACACAAATTTTGCAGAAAGTAGCATATATGCTTCAATGCATGCTTTGATGTGCACATGCATGCTCTCTTTAAAACTAAGCACTTTCTTCGTTTCTTTTGTCAATGTCAGGACCCTGATCTTGTGAAAGCATACTTCCCGTCAAAGTCAGATGCAGAATTGCTTGCTGGAATGTACAAGCCCTTTTGCCAGGTAACTCTCAATTTGAATAACGGTGCACATGTTAATGCTAGCAGTTTGTTGAGGGGAGATCTGGGGCTACGAGGGGCTACTTTGTGCACGGGTGAAAGAAAGTGCATACTTGGTCTAAGAGTAGATAGCCTATGAAGTTGCACACAAGGGCAACTCAACAAGTAAACAAAGTAGGACGTGATAAAAGGCCTAGTTCCCATCTCCTGTCTGATTGCCTGCTTTTTCTTTGATACATTGCCAACATATTTGCAGTTTTGCAGCTCCTGTGAGAATAGACACACGTTGCTGACTTGGATTCCTGTACCTGGGCCTCTTCCGAATATCAATCTTGATTCGAGTGTTTTCTGTACTGGCTACTTATACTGATACATGGGTCAATGTGAGCAGAAAGTGCTGCTGCCAACTTTGCTAACAGACAGTCCTATGAGCGTAGGTGTTAGTTCCTGCTGCCATGTCTTCCCATCGCAGGTCTTGCCAAACAAGCCTGCCATGCATGTCATAGCCTACGTGCAGCTGCTCTTGCGACTGTGCAGTGAAGGCATGTCGGACGCAAGTGCACCCACATTTGCAGGCGGCGTTCCAAAGGTCTGTCCCATGCCTCATGGTCATAATTTAGAAAGGCGCTGCTGCTTGCTGTTTTGTTCCTTGGGCAGCGCCTTTGTGCAGGGGCGTCCTGTAGTGGGGGAGCCGTTTGTACACCATGTTACCCAATATCCTGCTTCTCGTCTCGCATAGCTAGCCTGTCTGTACTTGAATATGTTGCGTGGTAACATGAACATGGTGAGGCTGCATGTGGAATGCATGTGGTGAACATGGTGAGGCTGCATGTGGAATGCATGTGGTGAACATGGTGAGGCTGCATGTGGAATGCATGTGGTGAACATGGTGAGGCTGCATGTGGAAGCATGAACATGGTGAGGCTGCATGTGGAGCAACCCATACATGCCTTGCATCCATCCAATGTGCTCCAAGGTTTTACCAGGTTGATGCGAGGAATTCTGTCTGTGCTTTTAGGCTGCCTGAATATCAGGTTTTTGACAATTGTGTGATTCATCCAAATTGGAATTGCAGGCTGCACTTCTCTGCAACTACTCGCTTACCCAGCTCTTGGAGCACATAGGACTTATGCACTTAGTCAGGTACGCCTTTTGCGGATCATAGGATGTGCATTCCCCGGGGGGTGAAAGTCACGTCATTCCCCAAGTGTCAGCTCCTTCTTACATCTTCCCTGCTTCCCTGATTTTTTTGCCCTTGTAGCTCCAGCCTTTGAGCCCTTGCACTTAACAGCCTTTGAACCCTCGCATTTTGCAGCCTTTGAGCCCTTGCACTTCGCAGCCTTTGAGCCATAGGGCCCTTAGATTTCAGCCTTTGATCTTTTGAGATTTTGAAAATTTCCCCATATGGAATAGACTATTTTTTCTGTGGCCTCTTGCTTGCCTCCTTCATGCAATACCATTTTGTCTGGGCTGCAAATTTAATTTTCTTGGCTGCATGATTGGCTGAAATCTTGATGATACCTCGACTGCAAATCTCCATGACGTGTGGCTGCATGAAACTTCAATGACGTTTTAGCTGCAAATGTGCGCACTGCTTGTTGCTTCTGCCATTGACTGGCACCTGTGTAACACAGGAGAAGCTTTTTAGCCATGGGTGGGTAGAGCTTTGTTTTGGTGAGCTATCAAAGGACAACACTGCTTTCTGCCTTCACCATTTCAAAAATATGGTATGGTCAAAACACAAGAGGCAAATCATGGACGATCTACCAGAGCACAAATCAAAACTGGACAACCCCTGCCAAAGAGACAGCACGCCTACGGCCATGAAAGGGAAGCAGACAAATGTGGGATTACCTGTTGGAACATTGCTAGAAAGTGGCTTAGAAGGAGCTCAGGGCAGTGGAAGCATGTACGGCTGCTTCCACCTGTGCTAGTCTGCTGGGCGCCTCTGTGCCAGTCTGCTGGGTGCCTCTGTGCCAGTCTGCTACTTCCACCTGTGCCAGTCTGCTGGGCGCCTTTGTGCATCATAGGTTCAAGCTGCTGTCGTGGAAGCCGGGTCAAACCACTTTCCCACACTTGCCTAACAAGCTTTTGGCTTTTGGGCGCCACTGGACCGCAGCGCATGACCGTGAGTGCTGTTGTTGAAGGCCGGGCTTTTCTTCAGCAGGCGTGCCTTGCACATTTCAAAACAGCATGCGAGGCGACGTCTTTATGTTTGCCTGCACGTATATTAGGGGAGAGGCCTCATTCCTGTAGCTTCTATCAACTGGCAAGAAAATTGACACAGCACAGAGACACCTGCGTGCAAATGTTCCTACGTGCACAAAGGCTCTGCCAGCCAGGCTACCATACCCCTAAAACCAATTATAGCCTGTACAATGCATGCAATCAGCTCTCCTGCAACCTCAAATTAGATGCACGCATTGAAGTTCCTGATTGTCCTCATGAAGACAAAGGCATCGTGCAAATCCGACTCTCTTGTGCTACTAAGTGATGGAACTTTTGAGACCGTTCCCACCAGTGGATTCCCCCTTGCAAGGGCTTTGGCTGTTGTAAGCAAATTGTCCCAGCCCCTGCATTGTCTCTTGCTCTAATGAGCACATCTATGGATGCCTGGCCATTTTCTGCTCTGATGAGACATCAATGGATGCTCGCGTTATTGTGCATCTGTTGATGCAAAACTTGGGTGTTGTTTTACGGCCACAAAGATTGCTCTTAGATTTGAACAATTCAGGACTTTACAGGCTCAAGATACCTTCACTGATTCCCCCTGCAGCGTGTGAGGAATTGGATATGCATATGCAGGATTGGGTATGTATAAGGTTGGGCAGGGGTCTCGCCGAGACTCGCCGACGACGAGACGACGCGAGTCTCGCCGAGTCTCTTTGGGGGAATGGGGGGACCCTCGTCACCGGCGAGTGTCACCTATTTGACTGGTAAACGCTGTTATTGTGCAAAAATGTGCTAGAAAACCCACAAATTACCCCAAGCCATTAATAGCATTTAAAGATAGATTTACAATGAGGGACGAGGTGGTGTGGGACAATGAGGAGCGTGATGATGATGTGATGAACATGACTGACAAGGTAATGGGCTACCAATCCTTCCAGAGAGCTAGCAGCCCTGCCGATGTGTCTTCAAACATGTGAACAAGATGAAGAAAGGCCAAAAATTGAGCAGCTAGGTTGATAAGGGTGGAATTGAGGGGGGAGGAACCGGTGGGGAGAGGACGGAGCAGCCTGTGACTCATCCCGGCCTCTGGAAGGCCCGATCCTGTTTAAATAATCCATTTTTTAATTATATCAAAACACCATGAAAATTTTCAGGTCGAAAGGATACGCCTGTAAAAAGCATTTTTCTAACGATAATCTCCCATCTAGGCCCTACCCATCTACAATGAGTCTCGGCGAGTCTCGGCGAGTCTCTTTGGCAGACTGGACCACCCTATTTACCCATCCTTAGGTATGTAACAATACCAGAGGGGGGTGACTGAGGCCCAAAATGGGTATGGTTTTGGCATGATCCCAAGGCATGGTCGCCGTGATGGGTACCTTTCCAGCTTGGCGTTAGATGGTAGCCCTGCTTGCAAGCTGTCCGAGGCACCTGAGCTTGAAAGGTCCCCATCACAGAGACCGTGTCTAATGGGCCGCGGCGTGAACCCTCCATTTCACAGCCAAATGTCCACACCAGATCACCCACTGCATCAAATTTCATGATTCTCAGTGTTTTGGTGCTCATGTTATAAACAAACATCATTGAAAACAATTGGATTGAAAACACCCAGCGGTTGGTGAGATATGCAACGTCATTTCCCTAAAAGATTCAGCAAATGGGTGCCAAAATAGGCCAAAAAATGATCTCCTTCAAACCTGGGTTTCAACATCCATTATCAATAAGCAACATCAAAGAAACACATTGGTGGGGTTCTGGGGGTAAAAAGAGCTATGATAGGCTCGTGGTGAGGGCGCACGTGCGTTATCTATGCCAAAATAGGCCAAAAACAGAGGCTCAGCACCCACCCGGGCCACCAAAGGCGTCCATTTCACCCCAAAGTTCGTCAGTAGCCTAGTCATATGATATCAATACAGTTTGCATCAAAAAGAGAGCATTCCCGGATTTTTGCTCTGTCACCCCTCTCTGTAACAATACACTCCCTTTAGACCCACTCTTTGGCCCACCGCTTCTCATTCAGGCCATCCTTTTACACCATTCTTTTGACACATCTTACGGCGCAAGCCTTAGACTTGATCTGGGCTTAGGCATGCAGGGGCTGTGGCATGCAGGGGCTGTGGCATGCAGGGGCTGTGGCATGCAGGGGCTGCGGCATGCAGGGGCATGCAGGGGCATGCAGGGGCTGTGGCATGCAGGGGCTCAGGCATGCAGGAGCTCAGGCATGCAGGGGCTGCGGAGATTTGGAATTCTCTCCTCAGCACACTTTTATTGCCAGGACAATGGGATCCTCAAAATGTGTGAACCAGACCCCACTCCACCTATCTTACTTTGATACCTCAAATCTTTGCATTGTAGCTGGCTGATCCCAGGAGAGCGTGGCTTTTGGAGCCACTTCAGGTTTCATTGGGGCAAGTTGAGGAATACACTGTTTTATGCCGTAATGATGCCAGATTGGCCAGTGATCCACACGGAACATCTCTGGAATTTTTGCTAAACCTGACTGCTCTAGATATTTGCTAAACTTGTGCATGGGTGGGCAATGGGGCGGCCATAGTGGTTTGAGAGACCAGTGACCCTGTTTTACGTGGACAGGGGGGTTCCAATGGTGGGGGCAACCTTTCTCTATTTTCTTAACTAGAACGCTTTCAGCCACAACTCATCCTTTTTTCAATGACTTCCAGCGCCCACTGACACTCTCCTTTTCCCTCCTCGCTCCAAGCAGCCTCCAAATGGGACTGCCATTTGGGCCAGCAAAACTGTCTGTCATCCCACACCCATTTGGGCCACAGCAAAACTGTCATCCCACTGCCATTTGGACCACAGCAAAACTGTCTGCCATCCCACTGTCTGCACATACTTTGTCCCAACACTGCCATTTGGGCCACAGCAAAACTGTCTGCCATCCCACTGTCTGCACATACTTTGTCCCAACACTGCCATTTGGGCCACAGCAAAACTTTTTGCCATCCCACTGTCTGCACATACTTTGTCCCGACACTGACCGGCACCTTTCTCTTCCATGTGTATGTGCCCCATCCACAGAACAGCTGCTGAGGGGCACTTTGCTGCATGGATTTGGGAGCTTCACCAGCATATTGGCAGACTGCAGCATGACTTGCAGGGTCAGTACATGTGCCACTTGTGGAAGCAAGTAACGCAATCTGATGTGCATGGTTGGTGCCTGTGTGCATGCGTGTGAGTATGAAGGCCTATCTTTCAAGGAGTACTGCCTCTTTCTGAACTCCTTGTTGGAGGCTATACTTCAGGTTTGACTTATCCCGTGACAAGGGACAGACAAGACCTTGTAAAAGCACTGATGCGCAGCTGTACACTTGCAAACTCACATGCACGCAGATGAATGCATATACCACCCGCCCACAAGGTGATCTGTCTTAGAGAGGCAGCAGCACGCGACTTCCAGTTTGAATCCATGTGCCGTTCTCATCTTTCTCCCAAATCCACAACAGCCACCTGATTTCTGTAAATCTGGTCAGGAGGCGTGCTGTGTATGCTCATGCAAGGTGCATGAGTGGAAGCGTCCGAGATGACGACTTCTTCTACGTAAAATATGTACATAAATTAAAGGATGTGCTTGTCTCTTCTGACCATACCCCAGTTAGGGCTTGCTGCAAAAGTTTGAGACTCGTGTTGCATAACACAGACTTGCGCACGGGCTCGCCTGCCGTATGCCTTATCTTATGTGAGACCTAATGCTGCTAGCCCTTCTTTCTTGGAAGCCTGTCCTCTTTCTGATTCTTCTCACTAGTTCCCCTTGGCACGTGTCCCTTTGAGGAAGCCTGTTCTTTTTGTTTCACTCAGTACCTATTGACACACGCCCCTTTGACGCATGTCATGGTTAATGAGCAAGTACTCAGTGAATTTTGCTGCTCATGGACATGTTTCTATTCGGTGCGCAGGAAGCGCTGCGCAAGGAGATGAATATCCCCACGGCATATGATGCGCATGGGCTGAGCCCAACCCAGCAGCAGGAGGTGCAGTCTCAGCAGAAAGCATGGCAGCAGCAGTTCCTGGAGCGAAAGCTGCAACCGCTGAAGGAGCAGTGGGACCAGCTGCAGCAACGCCAGGCGGAGGAGCTTGCATCTCATCCTGGTGAGGCGGTTGGTAGGGGTTCTATCCAAGCTTGCATCTCATCTCAATGAGGCAGTTGCTAGGGGTTCTATCCAAGCTTGCATCTCATCCTGGTGAGGCAGGTGACAGGGGTCCTATCCAAGCTTGCATCTTATTGAGGTCAGGCAGTTGGTAGGGGTTTTATCCAAGCTTGCATCTCATCCTGGTGAGGCAGGTGGTAGGGGTTCTATCCAAGCTTGCATCTCATCCTGGTGAGGCAGTTGGTAGGGGTTCTATCCAAGCTCCTCGCTGAGATGTCGCACAAGGGTAGGCAGTCGATGCTTGTCAAAGCAGAAGGCGAGCGTGCGTGCCTGGCAGGTGTGTGTGCGTGTATGTGTGTGTCAGCACGAGCCCAAGTTGGCAGTTGCAGGAGGTGGTGGGTGTGTATTTGGTGGATGTGTATGTGTTTGCACATGCATTTGGCAGGGGTGGGTATTTGGGTGATGGCCTGAACCAGCCGCTGTAGTGGAAGGTGCCTGGTGCATAGATCTTAAGAAATATTAGAGCTGACATGGTCCTGCCAGACGGGCCGACAGATGCCCATCAGAAAGAAAAAGAAAAGAAAACTTCTCAGGATGCCCATCCATGGATGCAATTTGCCCTTATGGCCACAAAATCACTCAAGCAGAAGCTCAACCTAGGCTGTGACAGGGGCGCCCTGCATTGCCTGAACCAACACAAGCAACATTATTGCTACGAGTGACCGCAGCCACACTTGAGACTGGTTTAAGGAAGAGAGGTTTCTGTGGTTGAATGCATGCCACAACAACCGGAGGAGAGGTCCGCATGTGTTTGTCATGCTGCTGCTGCTACTTGCAGTCAGGTTCCCTTCGCCCAGCGCCGCAAATATTACAGCGATGAATGTGATGCAGCTCAAGCACCATCTAGCCATGCGGGGTGTAAACATATCCACCTTCTTAGAGAAGCAAGAGCTGGTCAAGGTAGGTGTGCGATGCACGCGTTTCTGTGCTCATACCGCATCAAGGCACCCAGCTGAAAGCCTGGATTTCATGCTCCGCGGGCATGAGGGCAAGCGTTGAATTGTAGGATAAGTGGAAATGTGAGATGCTTCAAATTTGAGAGGGCTGGCCATGCACGTGCTAAGCTTGTGCTGCTCAAGGCACACACAGGTGCAGAAATCAAGCACACGCAAGCACATGTCTGTGCAAGCACGCTTTGCTGGTATGGGCCGGCCCTTTTTGGCCTGGTGCTGTGGCCTTTACAGAAACCTTCTCCTTGGCTGTGCCTGAAGCTAGATCAGTTCCAACTTGTCCATGGCAGGCTCTGCTAAACGACCTCCAGCTCAGGGGAGCTGTCCCTTACCAAGCACATTACCGGCTAGTCTTGGGTATGCATCAGCAGCAGCAGCACACGCTGCTGGTGGAGCGGGACAAGCAGTTCCGCCAGTACCAGAAGCAGACGGAGAATGTTGCCAAGCTGTGGCAGGAGAAGGAGGTGGAATGGCTGAAGAAGCGCTTCCATGCACTTTGCTTACTGCTGCGGCAGGAGAACGAGGCAAGTTGGGGAGGGGGTGCGAGGGCGCCTTTGCACCACCAGCGCTAGCAGATGCAGAACAGGGGTGGCCGACGATTAGAAGTCCCAAGACGCTGCCTACCTTAGTTGTTGTGCCTCCAGGCTTTGGTCACATGTATGGCTATCATGGCACCTATACCATGTGAGCATATGTGCCCATAGAAAAGGATTGAGTCACTGCAGTGCCCTTTGAGGGGTGCATGGCTGGTTACTGCAGCACACCTGCCATGCACCTGCTGAGTGAAGCAATTGCCCGGGTGCTGTGGCATGTACTTGATGAAGGAAACGGCCACGCAGCTCCATGCATTGGGGTAGATTGACAGAATTGTGAACTATTGGTGATTCCAAGCCAAAAATCCGAATTTGTCCATGTCACGCCAAGACTGGGTTTGACTGGGCGTGATGGGGAAGATCCATTCAGATGTCATGGCTGGTAGAGTCCTGGCCAGCGCTTCCAGCTTCCCACACCTTTTCAATCCTTTTTGAGGGTGCCTCTGCCATTTCAGATGCCCATGCATCTGACCGCACATCATGGAATGAAGGTTGTTTGGATGGCAAACGCACGTGGATCTGAAAATGATGCGCAAATGACCCAACTAAGTGTGTTCATCTTCGTGTGTTCATCTCCGTGTGTTCATCTTTGCGTGTTCATCTTCGTGTGACCATCTTCGTGTGACCATCTTTATGTGTTTATCTTTGCGTGTTCATCTTCGTGTGACCATCTTTGTGTGGTCCTCTTCTCTCCAGGTGATCCAGGCAATGCAGAGACAGCAGCAGCAGCGGCAGCAGCAGCAGCAGCAGCAGCAGCAAGCCCATGGGCAGGCACCTGCTACCCCTGCCCAGCAACAGCAGCAGCAGATGCCTCATCAGGGTTATGCGCAGCAGCAGCAGCAGCAGCAGCAGATGCCTCATCAGGATTATGCGCAGCAGCAGCAGCAGCGCTTGCTGGCCTTGGCATCTGCTGCCCCGCCGGCAGGCATTGAGCTTCCCAAGGCGCTTAACCTGGCACTGGACGTGTTGAAGGGTTTGAGCTTGGAGGTGGGCCTGCTACTGCACCTGTCATCACCAAACTCAAACGTGTGCACGTTTGTTTCTATGTGCGCATGCGCTTGTGGGTACGTGAGTCAGCGTGTGTTGATACGTGCAGCCACAGGTTGTTCCACGTCTACAGCAGTGGCTTTGGCTGGTACAAGAAAGTTGTGGTGCAACTGTGCAGCGTCATGGTTGTGATGGTGCATTGTTGCAATCGTGCGTCCCTGCATGGTGGCTGCCTCTGCAGGAGCTGACTGAGTACACCGAGCTGCGGCAGCACAGCATCAACTTCATGAGCGCCCACAAATCCAGGCAACAGACACCGCCACCTGCGCATGCAACCCACCCAGAGGCCCTAGCCTCATCGGCACAGCAGCACCATAACCACCATCACCACCACCAGCAGGAGCAGCAGCAGCAAGTACATGCGCAGCAGCAAGTACATGCGCAGCAGCAAGTACCTGCGCAGCCGCCGCAGGAGGCCAGGCGTGCGGCCACCCAGCACACTTCTCCGGCCCACGTGCCCCCTAGCTCCACCCCCTCTACAAATCCCCCACCTCCTGCTCCCACCACAGCTGGCGCGCACTTGCCACCTGCTCCTCGTGCCCCGCGCCCCCCCAGCCAAGCCCCCAGCCCGGCAGCAGCTACACACCCACCAAGCTCGTCAGCTCCTGCGGCCTGCCAACCCCTGCCTGCACACCCCCGCCAGCCAACCCCTGCTGCTGCCGGCCCCGCTTCAAGCAGCAGCAATGACAGGCCCGCTGCCGCCACCGCCGCCGCCGCTGCCACGGCCACCAGCCCCGCCCCCGCCACCTCTGTATCCGTGCATGGGGGGGTGCTGCGGGAGGTCGACGCTTCGAGCGTGGGCGCCCCTGCCCCCTCCAATACGGCGGAGCACCTGGCGCGCAAGGCCCTGGCCCACCTGTACAATGGCCTTGTGAAGCAGGTGGGCGGGGGCGGGGGGGGCATCACTGTGTTTCTGCGCTGCTGCTAACAGGGTATGCATGTGGCCGTGCAGCCACTGCACATCGCGCACTTTGGAAGCAGCACTCATTTTGTGCACTGCACATCGCGCACTTTGGAAGCAGCACTCATTTTGTGCACTGCACCACGAGGACAGCCTCTGTGCACTGCACACATTTGAGGGCGGCGCTCATCATGCTGCGTGCACTGCGCAAGGTCCCAGAGGTGCAGGCGCACGCTTATCAGTTGGTGTAGGTGCTTCCTGGAGGCGCACATCACTAAGAGGCTTTCTAGAGCGGAAGGGGGGGGGGGCAGGATGATGATGCTTGGCTACGGATGGGCGTGCGCTCACTTACTCCCCTCTGCCGCGCACTCAATACTCTTCTCCTACTTCATACTTACATTGCGTGAGGTGCACCCAATGCGCTTACTTGCTCTCCTGTTGCCCACTAAAAATTATTGTTGCACACTCATGAGTCCCCTGTTGCACACAGAGGTCCCTCTTGTCATTCAATCTCAATGCACATCCATGGTGCATCCTTAAGTATACCCTGCGCGCACCTAACGCGCGCTCTCAATGTTGACCCCATGCGCTCCCTTTGTGTGCTCCATGCTCGCCCCACGCGCTTCCCCCATGCACACCGAACGCGCACTTGGTGCGCACCCGACGCGCACACGATGCCCTTCCCTGTGCGCTCCATGCCTGGCGCCAGTCTGCGGCTCCTGGAAAGCTGGAACCCCCCTTTCTAGAGTGCACCCCATCGTGCCTCGTGCGTGTGCTTTGAATGTGTGTCCACAGGTATGCCTCGTGCGTGTGCTTTGAATGTGTGTCCACAGGTGTGCCTCGTGCGTGCGCTTTGAATGTGTGTCCGCAGGTGTGCCTCGTGCGTGCGCTTTGAATGTGTGTCCACAGGTGTGCCTCGTGCATGCGATTTGAAT